>Ga0256914_1000679_pt1 | contig 33068 bp, 22 predicted proteins | sample HulkmetaG_FD_191571 | JGI IMG/M metagenome (GOLD analysis project Ga0256914, IMG submission 191571) | Hydrothermal chimney microbial communities from Main Endeavour vent field at the Juan de Fuca Ridge, Pacific Ocean - Hulk | ecosystem: Environmental > Aquatic > Marine > Hydrothermal vents ... | reverse complement strand
CGACAAAACCCAAATCAGCTCTCTCGAGGCCTTGTTGTCCCATTGCATGGTGTCGGATGGGATCGCTGCCTCTCGTAAACTCCAGGGTCTGAAAAGGGCGGGATCGCGGGAAGGGCATCCAGCCTGGAAGCGTCTAGCCGAGGAATTGGAGCGGTCCCGTGAACGGGCCCGCCGCCGCGCGGCGGCCCGGCCAAGGCCGGAGTTCGCCGGAGAGCTGCCCGTGGTGGCGCACCGGGATGCCATTGAAAAGGCCATCGCGACGCATCAAGTGGTGGTGATTGCCGGTGAGACCGGGTCCGGCAAGACTACTCAGCTTCCCAAGATCTGCTTGGACATGGGGCGAGGGGTGCGGGGCGTGATCGGCCATACCCAGCCCCGGCGTATCGCCGCCCGCAGTGTGGCGACCCGTATCGCCGAGGAGCTGGGGAGTGAGCTGGGCAGGGAGGTGGGGTACAAGGTGCGGTTTCGGGATCGCACCCACCCGGACAGCTACATCAAGCTGATGACCGACGGCATCCTCCTGGCGGAGATCCAGGGCGATCGTCTTCTTGCCCAGTACGATACCTTGATTATCGACGAGGCTCACGAGCGCAGCCTGAACATCGATTTCCTGCTCGGTTATCTCAAACAGCTGTTGCCGCGCCGCCCCGATCTGAAGCTGATCATCACGTCGGCTACCATCGATACCGAGCGTTTCTCCCGACATTTCGACGATGCACCCGTCATCGAGGTCTCCGGGCGCAGCTGGCCGGTGGAGATCCGTTATCGGCCCCTGGAAGGGGAAGATGAGGACATGCAGGACAGAGACATGCAGCAGGCCGTTCTGGATGCGGTGGACGAGCTCGCTGCGCTGGGGGAGGGGGACATCCTGGTCTTTCTGCCGGGGGAGCGGGAGATTCGAGAGGTTGCCGAGGCCCTGCGCAAGCACCACCCCCCGCACACCGAGATTCTGCCGCTGTATGCACGGCTCTCCTCCGCCGAGCAGAATCGGGTGTTCGCCCCCCATCGCGGTCGTCGCATCGTACTGGCCACCAACGTGGCGGAGACATCCCTCACGGTGCCCGGAATCCGTTATGTGGTGGACACCGGGCTGGCACGGATCAGCCGCTACAGTGTTCGCAGCAAGGTACAACGCCTGCCGGTGGAGAAGATCTCCCAGGCCAGTGCGAATCAGCGCAGCGGCCGGTGCGGGCGGGTGGCGGCCGGTGTGGCCATCCGTCTCTACAGCGAAACCAATTTTCTCGGTCGGCCGGAATTCACCGATCCAGAGATTCGGCGTACCCATCTGGCCTCGGTCATCCTGCAGATGGCGCAGCTGAAACTGGGCCCCGTCGAGCGGTTTCCCTTCGTGGATCCGCCGGATTCGCGCCAGGTCAACGATGGTTACCGGCTGCTGCAGGAGCTGGGGGCGATGGATGATGCACGGCGTATCACCCCCCTCGGCAGACGACTCGCTCGGTTGCCTTTGGATCCGCGCATCGGGCGGATGCTCCTCGAGGCGGAGCGCCACGGCGCGCTGCGGGAGGTGTTGATCGTCGCTGCCGCACTGAGTATCCAGGATCCGCGGGAGCGTCCGCTGGAATCGCAGCAGCAGGCCGATGAGGCTCACCGACGGTTTCACCACGAAGCGTCCGATTTTCTCTCCCTGCTCAACCTGTGGGAGGCCTACGAGAGCCAGCGCCGACACCTTTCCCACAACAAGCTGCGCCGCTGGTGTAAAGCGAACTTTCTCTCTTTCGTGCGCATGCGGGAGTGGCAGGAGATCCTGGGGCAGCTACGCGGCCTGGTGGGGGAAATGGGCTTGCGGGTCAACCGGCAACCGGCCGGGTATGACGCCATCCACCGCTCCCTGCTAGCGGGTCTGTTGGGAAACATCGCCACCAAGATCGACGACACCACCTATCAGGGTGCGCGCAATATCCGGCTCGCCATCTTTCCCGGCTCCGGATTGTTCAAGAAGCGCCCCAAATGGATCATGGCGGCTCAACTGGTGGAGACCTCCCGCCTCTACGCCCACCTGGTGGCACACATCGATCCGGCGTGGGTGGAGCCGCTGGCGGGCACGAGGCTGAAACGCAGCTATTCCGAACCCCATTGGGAAAAGCGACCGGCCCAGGTCGCCGCCTGGGAACGGGTCACCCTCTACGGACTGACCATCGTGCCCCGGCGCCGCGTCAACTACGGGCCGATCGACCCCGAGGTGGCACGGGAGATCTTCATCCGTGAGGCGCTGGTGGCTGGGGAGTACCGCACTCGGGCCCCCTTTTTCCGGCACAACAGAGCCTTGCTGGAGGAGATTCGGGAGCTGGAGCACAAATCGCGTCGCCATGACGTATTGGTGGACGACGAGACCCTGTACGCCTTCTACGACCAGCGGATCCCCTTCGGCATCTATTCCGGACCCCGTTTCGAGCGTTGGCGCAAACAGGCAGAGCGGGAGGACCCCAAGTTGCTTTTCCTCACCCGGGAATATCTCATGCAACATGGGGCCACTCAGGTGAACGAGGCGCGTTTCCCGGATCATCTTTCGGTGAACGGTGTCCCCCTGTCTCTCCGTTATCGTTTCGAACCCGGTCATCCGGCGGATGGCGTCACGCTCGAGGTGCCGGTGGAACTGCTCAATCAGCTCGAACCGGCCCGCTTCGAATGGCTGGTTCCGGGGCTGCTGGAGGAGAAGATCACCGCCCTGCTGCGTGGGCTGCCCAAGACAGAGAGAAAGAACTTCGTCCCGGTACCGGACTATGCCAGGGCCTGTATGGAGGCACTGGTACCAGGGGACGGTTCATTGCTGGACGCCCTTTCGGCTCACCTCCGCCGAATCAGCGGTGTCGAGGTGACGCCGGCGCTCTGGAAGGCGGTGGAGCTTCCGCCTCATCTCGCCATGAATTTCCGTGTGGTGGACGATGAGGGGACGATTCTGGGCGAGGGGCGCGATCTGGCGGCGCTGCAGAGTACGCTGGCCGGGCGGGCCAAGGCCGGGTTCGCAGCTCGTTCCCGTCTGCCACTGGAGCGGGAAGGGATCACCCGCTGGGATTTCGGTGAATTACCGGCAACGGTAACCTTCGACCGGGGTGGACTCACCCTGAAAGGGTATCCCGCGTTGGTGGACGCTGGCGCCTCGGTGGCGATCCGCGTATTCGACACGCCGCAGGCGGCCCGGGAGGCGATGGAAGGCGGGCTCTGCCGCCTATTTCAGCTTGCCCTGGCAGACAAAATGCGCTATTTGCGCCGCAACCTGCCGTTCGATCAATCCACCCGCCTCCGGCATGCCGCTTTGGGAAGGGGAGAGACCCTGGAGGATGAGCTTCTCGGTGCCGTCACCCGGCAGGTGTTTCTCGCCGAGGGGACGGACATCCGGGACGCGGACACCTTCCAGCGACACCTTTCCCAGGCGCGGGACCGGTTGCTGGCATGTGCCAACGAAACCTGCGCTGTGGTGACCGAAATACTGGCGCTCCATCAACGGCTGCGCAAACGGCTCGAGGGGAGCCTCTCCCCGGCCTGGATTCACTCCGTCGGTGACATGCGCGATCAGCTCTCGCGGCTCGTTCATCCCGGATTCATCCGGGAGACTCCGTGGTGCTGGATGCAACAGATCCCCCGCTATTTGAAGGCGCTGGAGCTGCGGCTGGAGAAGCTGCAAGGGGGCGTGGAGAGGGACCTGGCCAACCTGCGGCAGTTCCGACCGCTCTGGGAGCGTTATCTGCAATGGGCGGAAGCAGCAGGGGAGGAGCCCTGCCACGATGAACGATGGGTGGAGTACCGCTGGCTGCTGGAGGAGCTTCGGGTTTCCCTGTTTGCCCAACAGCTCGGGACCCGGCGGCCGGTGTCGGTCAAACGGTTGTCCCGCTATTTCGACGGATGATTCCGGATTCCTCTCAAGTTTGTCCCGCCTGCTGTCGATAGGATCATCGTACGTTGTTGAAACGAGTGAATCGAGGCGGGAAAGTGATGTTTAGTTACGATGGAATGCGCCAGCACGTTCTGGCGGACGATGAATTCGAGGTACTTCAGCAGCTGGTGTTGGAGAGTTCCGGGATTGTTCTCGCCGAGTCGAGCCGTCGCTCGTTACTCGATTACATCTCGTTACGGATGTACCAGCTGCAGCTTGGCTGTTTCCAGGCTTACGTGGAGCGGTTGCAGCAGGATACCACCGAGCTGCTGCGGCTGATCAATTCGGCCACGCAAAGCTACACCACCTTTTGTCACGACAAGCACCACTTCCGCTTCTTCACCAATACCGTGCTGCCTCAGCTCGCCTCCAACCCGGAGCAGACACTGCGGGTCTGGTCGGTAGGCTGTTCCACCGGAGAAGAGGCCTATTCGCTGGCGATGGTGGCACAGGAGGTGCTTTCCCACGTCGATGAATGGGACATCGTGGTTACTGGTACCGACCATGATCCCGATGCTCTTTCCACCGCCATGAAAGGTATCTATCCACTTTCACAGGTTCGCCATCTGCCGGCCCGGCATCTGTTACGCTGGTTCCGTTCCCTGCGGATCGGCAATGAAGAATACGTGCAAATCTCCCCCGCATTGCAGCAGATGGTTGCCTTCAGGCGTCTCAACCTGTTGTCGGACTGGGCCATCCCGGAGCCGCAGGATGCCATTTTCTGCCGAGACACCCTGATCTATTTCGATATGCCGAAACGGGCCTATCTCATCGAACGACTGGCAGACAGTCTGACACCGGGTGGCTATCTGTTTGCAGGGGATTCGGATCGTATCGAGCGCTACAGTGACCGTTTCGAGTCCTTGGGAAACGCCATCTTCCGCCGTTGCGAGTGATCACGCTCGAATCCTGTTTCTCCTTGTTTTGCGCCGTTTCTCAACGGCGCATTTTTTTATTCCCGTACCGATGCATCTGGTATGATGTGGCCCATTTCAATGACGGGGTTACCACAGAATGGACGAGAAGCTCGATACCGAGGCGCTGCGTGAAAAGCTGAATCGTGAAACGGCGAAGCTGCAATGGGGTGAGCTTGAGCGCCACTTCGCCTGTGGCGCCGTCATCAAGGTAGCCACGACCCTCGATCTGGTGGATGCAGCCGTTGCCATGGCGCAGGATGACACGCAGACCGTGAAAGTGGCCATGGATGCCGGGAACATCGCCCGGGCCAGCGAAGAAGATGCCCATCGATGGGCGGAAGCGAAGCAGATACTGTGGGCCGTGGTGGTGGCCCCCTGGGTTCTGGTGCAGGAGGTGGTGGAGCATTGACGTGCCTTGGATGGTTGCCGATTTCCAAAGGAGGTGAATCGTGCCGGTGACGATTCTCCATGCTTCCCGGTTGCCCGATGACTCGATCGATCGAATCATCGAGGTCGTGCCGGGAGAGCTCGAGCCCCGGGATAGTCATTACCGGTTGCATCACAAGCATCCGCTGTCGGCGGAGCAACTGTATGGGTTACGGCGCCGGTTCGACTTCGATATCAACCCCATTCCTCCGGCGTTCGAGCCCTCGGACGTGCGGTTGCTGATCAGTGATATGGATTCCACGCTGATCACTATCGAATGTGTGGATGAGATTGCGGATTTTGCGGGTCTCAAGTCACAAGTGGCGGCCATTACCGAAGCGGCGATGCGCGGCGAACTCGACTTCGCCGAATCACTTCGGCGACGGGTGGCCCTGCTCGAAGGGTTGGACGAGGCCGTGCTGGAACGGGTCTATACGGAGCGGCTCAGGCTCAGCCCGGGGGCGGAGCATCTGTTGGAGGAACTGCAGCGGCGGGGGATTTTCACGGCGCTGGTCTCCGGCGGCTTTACCTTCTTTACCGAACGACTCAAGCAGCGGCTCTCCCTTGATTTCACTCTTGCCAACAAGCTGGCTGTACGAAAGGGGACGTTGGTTGGTCAGGTGGAGGGGGAGATCGTGGGCGCCGAGGCGAAGCGGGACTTTCTGCTGGAGCGTTGCGAAGAGCTGGAAATTTCCTCGCGGCAATCCATCGCAGTGGGTGATGGCGCCAACGATCTGGCGATGATGCGTGTGGCAGGGCTGAGTGTTGCCTATCGGGCCAAGCCGAGGGTGCAGGAAGGGGCCGACGTGGTATTGGATTACAGTAGTCTGGATGCCATCCTCCACCTGTTGGATCCTTCATGAGGCGGGGAGTGGAATGCTGGAGAAGTGCAATGACGAGCTGTGTCGGCGTCTTGCATTCTTTCCTCCGCCCCAGAGATCACCGTTCTTGGCTTCGTTTTTCTCCCTGCTGAGTCGATTCCGCCTGTAGGTTGACCGCGACGGTTTCCAGGTGCTCCATCACTTTCAGGCTCGCCAGCTCCATTTTTTCCAGTGCCTGGATTGCTTTTTCCATGTTTCCTTTCTGATAATGGTTGATGGCTTCGATACCGCGGCTGTGAACCTCTTTGTGGGGTTGCTCCAGATCACGAAACGCTGTGAGGTGTGAACAGATCTGTTTACCCATGCCCTGGTAGTACCATTTGCCCAGACGGCATGTGGTGTGATCGGCGAACTCCTCGGGCGTTTTGTCTGATAGCCCCATCAGGATCTGATAGATCTGGAATTTATAAAGCATGTGGTCGGTTTTGGTCAGTTCCACGAATCCTCGGATGGAGCTGACCTCCATGGTATCGCCCAGGTGTTGGGCAAGCTCAAAGGTGGTATGCATCCGTGAAGTGGTTTTTTCGCCGATCTCGCTCAGTTCTCCCACCCACTCTGCCATGCGTTGCATCTGCTGCTGAACCTGGCTGGTAGCTTGCTGAATCTTACATACCTGTTCCGCAATTTCCTTAGTGGCGTCGTTGGTGCGGTGGGAAAGATTACGAACTTCATCGGCCACGACGGCAAACCCGCGTCCAGACTCTCCGGCGCGTGCTGCTTCGATGGCTGCATTGAGAGCAAGCAGGTTGGTTTGTTCGGAGATATCGCTGATAATATTGACGATATTCCCAATGGCATCAACCCGTTCATTGAGGCTGTCCACATTTGAGGCGCCGCTGGTAGTAAGGTCCACCACCTCTCTTAAATTGTTTACCACTTTGTCACTGCCGTTCTTTGCCTCGGTAGAGGCGGCTGCGGCGTCGGATGCGGCCCGTTGTTCTGCGTTCAGGGTATTGGCCAGGGTTGCCAAGGATTGTTGCAGTGCATCGAAGCCCTGATTGAAAGACTGCATGTTTCTGAATATGCCCTTATGAAGTGTCAGCTGTTTTTCTTGGTCAGCAAGCTGTTGTTGCAGGGCCTTCTCTGTCTCCTCTGCTTGTCTCAGTCGGGATCTTAGGACCTCCAGTTCTTCCTCCAGTCGTGAATATTTTTCACCTGACGTATCCGGTTTCTTGCCGCTAGTGCTGGCTCTCCAAAACATTTCGCTTGATCTCCTGATTGGTGTTGTTCAGCAGATATCGGACCATAAGTGATTTTTTCAACAGTCTGACAGGGGCGGGTGAAGGGTGGTCCTTTTGTCTTGTATCAGTATAGAGGTCGTTTGCAAGAACGTAACAAATGTGTGAATTTGCCCATGGCATGTGCCTGCCTGATGCCTTGCTGCCAATGTCAACTTTTTGATTCAACAGGCCTTTGGAAATCGGGATGGTTTCTGATGCTTGTTAAGCAATTATGTGCAAGGTCAAGTTGCTATTTAGAGTCGGGATAAAAGGTCGATAAAGGTTGTTGTTAAATGCCAAATGCGCAGGATACAGCTGTGGTAGCCAAGACACTTCGATGGTACGCCTTGATTGGTAGGTCTTGGCAGGTCAGAACCAAAGAAGAAGGGGTTGAACGTCTTGAAGAAAAACTATCCGGTCACCGGGGTCGAGAAAAACTATCCTGATTCTACCGTCATTATTTCGGAAACCGATCTCAAGGGGCGCATTACCCACGTCAACGACGATTTCATCTCGGTCAGCGGCTTCTCCCGTGAGGAGCTCATGGGCGCAAGCCACAACATCGTTCGTCATCCCGATATGCCTCCCGCTGCCTTTGCCGATCTATGGGATACCTTGAAACAAGGTAAACCATGGATGGGGATCGTGAAAAACCGGTGCAAGAACGGCGATCACTATTGGGTTGATGCATTCGCAACCCCCATTTATGCCGATGGCCAGATCACGGGCTATCAATCGGTCCGGGTAAAGCCGGAACGCGCGTTGGTGGAACGTGCGGAACGGCTCTATCAGACCGTCAATGCCGGTAAGCCGATTCGCTTGCAGGTTTGGTGGAAGTCGTTGTGGGGAAGAGCGTTCCTGGCATTGAACGGGATTGGCGGATCCCTGCTGATGCTCGCAGCAGTTTTTGCTGGAAATCCTTTCGTCGTGTTGGGAGTGGGCGGGCTGGTGACCCCGGTGCTGGCATTCTTTCTGGCTCGTCTCGTAGCAAAGCCCATGGAAGAGGCGATGGCGGAACTGAAAGCGGTGGTGAACAATCCGCTGATGCAATATATCTACACCGGCAGGTTAGACGAAGGGGGCCATATGTTGTTGGTGGCGCGGATACTCAAGGCCAAGTTGCGCACTGTTGTCGGGAGGATGGACGAAGCCTCCATCGCTCTTTCCGCAGCAGCCGAACAAACCTCCTCCAATGCTTCCCAAGCCGGAGAGGGCGGTGAACAACAGCAGGACGAGATTGCACAGGTGGTGTCGGCCATGGACGAAATGTCCGCGTCGTCGCGCAAGGTGGCGGACAATGCCCAAAAGGCGGCCATGTCGGCCAAGCAGGCTGACAGGGTGGCGCAATCGGGGAAGGTGGTGGTTGCTGAAGCAATGGAATCCATCAATGCGCTCGTAGCCGCAGTAGAGCACGTTTCTGGTGTCATCACGGAGCTGGAAGGGCACAGCCGAAGCATCGGTTCAGTGGTGGAAGTCATCCGTGAGATTGCTGAACAGACCAATCTGTTGGCTCTCAATGCAGCCATCGAAGCGGCACGGGCCGGGGAACAGGGAAGGGGATTCGCCGTCGTAGCCGATGAGGTTCGAAGCCTCGCAAACCGGACACAAGTCGCCACAGGAGAGATTCGAGGGACGATTGAACAAATCCAGCAGGCCACACAGCGGGCTGTGCAAGTCATGGAGCAGAGCAGGAACGAGGCGGACGCCAGTGTGAAAGAGGCAGGTCGTGTGAGCCATGCACTGAATGAGATAGCCGATGCCATCGCCGATATAAACGACACCAATGGAGAAATCGCATTGGCGGTCGAAGATCAAAGTCGGGTTGCCGATGCCATTCATGGAAATCTGTTGAATATCAATGAAGTGGTGGGAAGGACGGCTCAGGGAGCGACGGAGGCGGCGGAAGCAGGTCGCTCGCTGGCCCGGCTGGCTGGAGAAATGCAAGGGATGGTGGAGCAATTCGGAGAGCGGCGTGCCTGAGGTCACGTGATGACCGAAGGTGAGTTCCGCCCCGTACGGCGAGGGAGTTCCGCAAGCTCTCCAGCGATCTTGATGAGAGATCTCAATGCCACTTGTGTTTCTTGAAGCTGTTCCGTTGGGTCCGGTTCGTAGGACTCAATATATATGCGCAGGGTGGCGCCTTCCGTACCGGTCCCCGAGAGGCGATAGACGATACGCGCCCCTTCTTCGAACAGGATGCGGATCCCCTGGTTTTCGCTGATGCTGCCATCTATTGGATCGGTGTAGCTGAAGTTGTCACAGGTGGACACCCGGTAGGGACCCAGCTGTTTCCCGGGCAGTTCTCCGAACTGGTGCTCCAAGTGTTGCATGACCCCCTGCGCCCTCTCCACCTCCAGTGCCTCGTAGTCGTGGCGGGTGTAGAAGTTGCGGCCATACTCGGCCCAATGCTGTTTCACGATCTCCGCCACTGACTGCTGGCGTGCTGCCAGGATGTTGAGCCAGAAGAGGACTGCCCAGAGGCCGTCCTTTTCGCGGATATGGTTTGAGCCGGTGCCGAAACTCTCCTCGCCGCACAATGTAACCCGACCGGCATCCATCAGGTTGCCGAAGAACTTCCACCCGGTGGGGGTCTCGTAGCAGTCGATTCCCAGTCTTTCCGCTACCCGGTCAACTGCCAGACTGGTAGGCATGGAGCGGGCTACACCAGCAATACCGTTTTCGTAGGCGGGGATTTTCCGGGCATTGGCGGTGAGCAGTGCGAGGCTGTCGGACGGCGTGACGAAGAAGTTTCTTCCCAGGATCATGTTGCGATCGCCATCTCCATCCGATGCGGCACCGAAATCTGGGCCATCGTTCTGAAACAGTAGTTCCACCAACTCCTTTGCATGGACCAGGTTGGGGTCAGGGTGGCCACCGCCAAAATCAGACAAGGGAGTACCGTTGATCACCGTGCCGGCTGGCGCCCCGAGTCGGTTCTCCAGAATCTCATGAGCGTAAGGGCCGGTAATGGCATGCATGGCATCGAAGCGGAGCGTGAAACCGTCCCGCAGCAATCCACGGATGGCGTCGAAATCAAACAGATCTTCCATTAACTGCGCGTAATCAGTTACCGGGTCGATTATTTCCACTACCATGTTGCCCAGAGGATGGGTGCCAAGGTGATCGAGAGGGATTTCGGGGGCCTGGACTATCCGGTAGCATTTGATCTCCAGGGTACGCCGGTAGATGGCTTCGGTGATCTTCTCCGGCGCAGGGCCACCGTTGGCAGTATTGAACTTGATGCCAAAATCCCCGTCTGGACCGCCCGAATTATGGCTGGCCGAAAGGATGATTCCTCCGGCGGTACGGTACTTGCGGATAATGGCGGAGGCGGCTGGTGTGGAAAGCAGGCCGCCCTGTCCCACCAGCATTCGGCCGATACCATTGGCAGCTGCCATGCGCAGGATCACTTGGATTGCTTCCCGGTTGTAGTAGCGCCCATCGCCACCCAATACCAGGGTCTTTCCGGCCAGGTCGCCCACACTGTCAAAGATGGACTGGACGAAATTCTCCAGATAATGGGGTTCCTGGAAACGGGTTACCTTCTTGCGCAATCCGGAGGTGCCGGGGCGTTGATCGGGAAAAGGATGCGTAGCGATTTCCTGCAGTATCATCGGGACTGGCCTTCTTGCTGTTTTTCGAGGGGCACAAGTATTTCCCGGTCGGAGTTACGGGTCAAGCGGAATTTAGCCTTGAAGTTCCAGAATGTTATCCTTATATGTCAGCTCATCCATTTTCAAATCGGAGTTTGTTTGAGGAGCCGGACAAAACATGACGACGGTAGAAGCACAAAGAGAGACCCTCGGTTTCCAGGCCGAGGCCAAGCAGCTGCTCAAGCTGATGATCCACTCCCTGTACAGCAACAAGGAGATCTTTCTTCGGGAGCTGATCTCCAATGCGGCTGATGCAGCCGACAAGTTGCGTTTCGAGGCGCTCAGTGACAGTGCGCTCTATGAGAACGACAGTGAGCTGCAGATTCGTGTCAGCTATGACAAGGATGCAAGGACCATTACGGTGCGGGACAACGGAATCGGCATGTCCCGGGACGAGGTGATCGAGAATATCGGTACCATTGCCAAATCGGGTACCCAGCAGTTCCTGGAAAGTCTCACCGGTGATCAGGCGAAGGATGCCAAGCTGATTGGCCAGTTCGGGGTTGGTTTCTATTCCGCTTTCATCGTCGCCGATCGAGTGATACTCACCACCCGCCGAGCCGGTATGGGGTCGGAGCATGGGGTGCGTTGGGAGTCCACTGGGGAAGGGGAGTTCACTGTGGAAACGGTGGAGAAGAGAGAGCGCGGAACCGAGATCGTACTCCACCTCCGGGAGGGGGAAGAGGAATTCCTCGATGGGTTTCGGCTGCGCAACATCATCCACAAGTATTCGGACCATATCGACATTCCCATCTTGATGCCAAAGGAGTCGGCAGGAGAGGAAAAGGAGGAGGGCTGGGAGCAGGTCAACAAGGCGTCGGCGCTGTGGGCCCGTCCCCGCAATGAGATCAGTGAAGAGGAGTACAAGGCATTCTACAAGCATGTGGCCCACGATTTTGAGGATCCATTGACCTGGACACACAACCGCATCGAGGGCAATCTGGAGTACATCTCGCTGCTTTATATTCCCAAGCGGGCTCCCTTCGATCTCTGGGATCGAGAGCGTCGCCATGGGGTCAAACTCTATGTTCGACGGGTGTTCATTATGGAGGATGCGGAGCAGCTTATGCCGGCCTATCTCCGCTTTGTGCGAGGCGTAATCGATTCCAACGACCTGCCGCTCAATGTCTCCCGTGAGATCCTTCAGCAAAGCAAGGTGATTGACTCAATCCGTTCTGGTTCGGTACGCAAGGTACTCGATCTGCTGGACAATCTGGCCAAGAACGAACCAGAAAAATATGCCACTTTCTGGTCCGAGTTCGGACGGGTCATGAAGGAGGGGCCGGCAGAGGATTACGCCAATCGGGAGCGGATTGCAAAATTGTTACGCTTTGCTTCCACCCACAACAGCGATGATACCCAGAATGTCACACTGGACGATTACGTGGGACGGATGAAGGAGGGGCAGAAATATATCTATTACATCACCGCTGACAGCTACAATGCCGCTCGTCACAGTCCTCACCTGGAGATCTTCCGCAAAAAAGGAATCGAGGTGTTGTTGCTTTTCGATCGAGTGGACGAATGGCTGGTCTCGGCGCTCACTGAATTTGATGGCAAACCCCTTAAATCTATCGCCAAGGGTGAACTGGATCTGGGAGATCTGGAAGATGCCGAGGAGAAGAAACAGCAGAAGAAGGTCGCCAAGGAGTTCAAGGATCTACTGAAGCGGGTGAGTAAGGCACTGGGAGACCGGGTCAAGGAAGTACGTCTGACCCATCGCTTGACCGATTCTCCAGCCTGCTTGGTGAGTGATCTCTATGATATGGGTACCCATCTTGAACGGATTCTCAAGGAGGCTGGGCAGGAGGTTGGTGGCAGCAAACCTATCTTGGAGTTGAATCCGGACCATCCGCTGGTGCTCAGGCTGCGTGAAGAGCCGTCTGGCAAACGTTTCGATGATTGGGTGGAAGTGTTGTTTGACCAGGCGGTGCTGGCCGAAGGGGGGCAGCTGGACGACCCGGCTACCTTTGTGGCACGGCTCAATGCCTTGCTGCTTGAGCTGGGCAAGGATTCCTGAATCAATGGGCAGGGAGGCCAGTGGCCTCCGCATGCTGTGCAGAACCTGCCAAATGGCAAGGGGGAATGCTGTTTTACTGGTATAAACCGCCGGAGCGGGATAGGATACGGTTGAGCGGTTGACCTGAGGGACGGAGCAATCATGAAACGCATCATATTTCTTTTGTTTTTTCTGGTCGTACTGGTTATCGGCTTGAGTTTTGCCGTGATCAACCTCGAGCCGGTGAAGGTGAACTACTATCTGGGTAGCGTGGAGATGCCGTTGGCATTGTTGATCGTGTTATCCATTGCAGTGGGTGGTCTTCTCGGCGTTCTGGCGACCATGGGTAAAATCGTGGGTGCAAAAGGGGAGGCGGTGCGTCTGCGCAGAACCCTCCATGACGCCCAGAAGCAGCTTGAAAACCTGCGCACTGCGGAGTCGGCCAGCAAGGGCTGAAATGGGTGCTGAAACCCTTCTCTTTCTCCTGCTCCCGGTGGCGGCCGCCTCCGGATGGTGGCTTGCGTACCGCCACCAGCGTCTTTCCGGTGAGGGAGAGGAGTGTCGGCGACTTCCGCCCGACTATGTCCGCGGCTTGAGTTATTTGCTCGATGACCAGCATGACAAGGCTATCGATATCTTCATCCGCATGTTGGAGGAGGATAGTGAAACTATTGAGCTACATCTGGCCGTGGGCAGCCTATTCCGTAATCGGGGAGAGGTGGATCGGGCCATCCGTATCCATCAAAATCTGGTGGATCGAACCACCCTCAGCGATGAGCAGCGTATCCGGGCGTTATTCGAGCTGGGAGAGGATTATATGCGCGCCGGCCTGCTCGACGGAGCCGAGAATCTGTTTCAGGAGCTGGTGAAAAAAGGGGAATATCTGACCGACTCCTTGCGTCATCTAATCGATATCTATCAGCAGGAAAAGGATTGGCAGAAGGCTATCGATGCTGGCTTCAAACTGGAGCAGTGCGGTGTGGAAGATATCCGTCCTACTATTGCCCAGCACTACTGTGAGTTGACCGAGGAGGCCCGGAAGAAGGGGGATCTCAAGCAGGCCCAACAGATGCTTAAGCAGGCCCGCATTGCTTGGCCTGCTTGCGTTCGTGCCAGTCTCATCGAAGGGATGATGGCGATGGAGGAGGGGCATTATGAGGTGGCGGTGGCTGCCTTCCTGCGTGTGGAGGAGCAAGATGCCGACTATCTTCCAGAGGTGATTCCGGCGCTGCGGGAATGCTATCGGAAACTAGACCGCCCGGAAGAGATGCGAGGCTATTTGCAGAGGGTGGTGCATCGCCATGGTAGCCTCGGTATCATGCTGGCACTGGCGGAGATCATCTGCGACCAGGAAGGGGGGCGGCAGGCTGCCGACGCATTGTTGGGTTATCTGCATCAACACCCTTCGCTCAGGGGGCTGGATCGCTTTTGTGAAATGGTTTCCCGGTGTGACGATCTGTGCGACGATGCGGTGCTTGCTGGTATCAACAATATCGTCAGGCGACTGGTGGAAGGGGATCCTGACTATCTATGCCATAATTGCGGATTCCAGGGCAAGGTGTTGCACTGGCAGTGTCCTAGCTGCAAGCGGTGGGGCGTGGTCAAGCCGCTGCACGGTATCAAACAGGAGCCGCAGCCGGATAGAATTCTCTCTTTGGCGGTCTCCTGAGCGGCCATGGCGCATGTCCCCTTTGCCTCACCCCATGTGATCGTCGCGCTGGACTATCCCGATCCACATCAGGCGCTACAGTTTGCATGGCAGCTGGATCCGACCCGTTGCCGGTTGAAAGTGGGTAAGGAGCTGTTTACCCGTGGTGGCACGGCGGTAGTGGAACGGCTTGTCGCTGCCGGCTATTCTCTATTTCTCGACCTCAAGTTTCATGACATTCCCAATACGGTGGCAGCGGCCTGCCGGGCAGCAGCGGATCTTGGGGTGTGGATGGTCAATGTCCATGCCTTGGGAGGGAGGCGGATGATGGAGGCGGCCCGAGAGGCGCTAGAAGGAGGCCGCCAACGACCACTGCTGACGGCGGTGACTCTTCTTACCAGCATGGGGGAACGGGATGTCCGCGAGATCGGACTGGTTGGCTCGCCACAGGACAACGTGATCCGACTGGCGGCTTTGGCCCGGGAATCCGGCGTGGATGGAGTAGTTTGTTCACCTCGGGAGGCGGCTGAGTTGCGGCGGCGCAACGGCGCCGGTTTTTGTTTGGTGACGCCGGGGGTGCGCCCCGAATGGGCGGCAAAAGGGGACCAGATCCGAACGCTCACACCTGCCGATGCGCGCAGGGCAGGGGCCGATTATCTGGTGATCGGCCGACCGGTGACCCGGGCGGCAAATCCGTTGCAGGCGCTGGCTCGTATAGAATCTGAGCTTGACGATCTGTGAGCACGTAACGGGGGTTGCCCGATCAGTATGCCAGAATGTCCACCCCCTCCTGTTCCAGCATCCTTATCAGCCGGATCAGGGGGAGGCCAATCAGGGCATTGGGATCTTCGCTCTCCAGCCGTTCTATCAAAGTAATGCCCAGACCCTCCGATCTGAAACTGCCGGCGCAGGCATAGGGTTGCTCCTTGAGGAGATAGCGCTCGATTCGCCGGGTATCGAGCCGACGGAACCATACCGTGCAGGGTACTCGTTCCAGCTGGACTTTTCCTGTACCACTGTTGAGTAGGCAGAGACCCGTGTGAAAGATAATCTGGTTTCCAGAGGCTGTCTGGAGCTGTTGCAACGCCTTCTCGTAATTGCCGGGTTTGCCAACAATGGTGCCTTCCATCACTGCCACCTGGTCGGAACCAATGATGAGGGCATCAGGAAAACGATCCGCCACGGCGTGCGCCTTCGCTTCGGATAGCCGGAGCACCAGTGCTTCCGGGGTTTCTTCCGGCAGGGGCGTTTCGTCTACGTCGGGAGAGATGGTCTCAAATGGAAGCTTCAACCGCTCCATCAAATGACGGCGTGCCGGGGAAGAGGATGCGAGAACCAGGCGAGGGGCAATCATATGTTTTGTGCCTGCTCTGCAGCATTTCCGATATAGGTGGCCGGAGTCAACGCCTGCAGGCGTTTCTTCTCTTCCTCGGGGATCGCCAAGCCCTGGATGAAAGCGTGTAGTGATTCCCGGTCGATTCCCTTCCCGCGGGTCAATTCCTTCAGTTTTTCGTAAGGCTGCTCGATTCCGTAGCGGCGCATCACAGTCTGTACCGGTTCTGCAAGGATCTCCCAACATTGGTCCAGATCTCTCTCGAGGCGGGCAGAATCCACCTCCAGCTTGGCAATCCCCTTCAGGGTAGCTTGCCAGGCCAAGGTGGAGTAGGCGATCCCTACTCCCAGGTTGCGCAATACAGTGGAATCGGTGAGATCCCTTTGCCAGCGGGAGACGGGTAGTTTGGCGGCCAGATGGCCGAAAATGGCGTTGGCGAGACCGAGGTTTCCCTCCGAGTTTTCGAAGTCGATGGGGTTGACCTTATGGGGCATGGTGGATGAGCCTACTTCCCCGGTCACGGTCTTTTGCTTGAAATAGCCCAAAGAGATGTAGCCCCAGATATCGCGGTCAAAATCCAGCAGGATGGTATTGAAACGGCTTACTGCGCCAAATAGCTCAGCCATGTAGTCGTGGGGTTCGATCTGGGTGGTATAGGGATTCCACTCCAGTCCCAGACTGGTGACGAACTCTCGTGCCGCCTGCTGCCAGTCGATGTCAGGATATGCTGCCAGATGAGCATTATAGTTGCCCACTGCGCCGTTGAGTTTTCCCAGCAAGGGAGTCGTGATAACCTGCTCTCGCTGGCGACGCAGCCGGTAGGCGGTATTGGCCATCTCTTTGCCCAAGGTGGTAGGTGAGGCGGGCTGTCCGTGGGTGCGGGAGAGCATGGGTTGTCTGGCATGATGATGGGCCAGTTTGGTAATGGCATCGACGAGATTGTCCATCAGCGGCAACAAGACTTGACTGCGAGCCTCGCGCAGCATCAGGCCGTAGGCCAGGTTGTTGATGTCTTCAGATGTGCAGGCGAAGTGGATGAACTCGCTAATTGTCTCTAGTTCGCGGTTGCCGGCGATCCGTTCCTTGAGGAAGTACTCTACTGCCTTCACATCGTGGTTGGTGGTGCGCTCAATGTTCTTTACTCGTCGGGCGTCGTCGAGAGAGAAATTTTCCACGATGTTTTCGAGGAGGTGGATGGCGTGTTCGCTTAACGGGGGTACCTCGGGGATGTTTGGGTGGGCTGAGAGCCACCGTAGCCAACGAATCTCTACCAGGACGCGATGACGGATGAGGCCAAACTCGCTGAAAATGGGCCGCAAATCAATACATTTTTCGCTGTAACGCCCGTCGATGGGCGACACCGCTGTGAGGGGGGAGAGTTCCATGGGATTTCGGGTTCCGAATTAACCTGCCAGCGGGCGATTTTACAGGAAGATGGGCTGACATGAGAAGAAACGGATAAATGAACAAGAGGGGGACTTTGATGATGGTGATGACAGGGACCACTGCTGTGGTGGTGGCCGGGCTGCTGCTGGCCGGTGCGGGTGAAAGCAGGAAGATGACGGGGGCAGGGGAAATGGCCCCGGCCTATGAAATCCGGGCGGTGGACGGGATGACCCGTGTCGATCGACAGGGGGATTACAGAGGGCAGCGGGAGGTGCGCCTCCGAGCCGCGCGCAACGAGACTGAACCATTTCAGGTGGTAGTTTCCGCCCGTCGTGCACCTTTGAAAGTGCTGGACGTGGATCTGACCGATTTGGTTGGACCCAAGGGCAAGCGGATCACCGATGCCGTACTCTATCGCGCTCACTACGTACCGGTTACCAAACCCTCTCCATTATCCCAGTTTGCGCCTCGGGATTATCCGGATGCGTTAATCCCATTCCGGGATCCGGTGACCGGACGGGCCTTGAAAGGGGCGAAGTATGACGCCGTACCCTATACCGTGCCGAAAGGGGAGAATCAGCCTTTTTGGGTGGATGTGCGGGTGCCAAAAGGGGTGCCTGCAGGGGAGTATCGCGGCCGTGTCGTGGTTACTGCAGAGGGAGGATTGCGTGCCGAGCTGCCCGTTACCTTGACGGTATGGGATTTCACCCTGCCGGATGTTCCTGCTATGGGCTCGGATTTCGGACTGAACAGTACCCGAGTGGCGGAGATCTACGGATTGGACCCTGAGCGCGATGCGCGCCGTGTTAACCCATTGATCCGGAAGTACTATGATTTGCTATTCGATCACCTGCTCTCTCCCGCTTTTCTGTTCGATACCCGACCCAACGTAGACCTGGTGACCGGACGTCCCGATTTCGGAGCTTTCTATCCAGGACTCGGTACCGCAGCCCAAGGGTTGGAGTACTATATGAATCGCAAACATGCTGCCAGTTACAGTTACCTTTTTTGGGAACATTCTCCCTTTCAAGAGCCCCTCGGCCGGGATCGGCAGCGAATGATGAATTTCCTTGTCGAGTATGTGAAATATCTGAAGCGGCGCGGCTGGAGCGATCGGGCACATATGCCTTACGGCTTTCTCGACGAGCCTTCCAGCAAAGAGGCCTATGGGAAGATTCGTGCTTGGGGCAGACTCTTCAATGAGGTGGAGAAACGGGCTGGAACCCGTGCGCCCCTGATGATCACCGAGCAGCCTGAGCCGGAAGAGACCGAATGGGGGTCTCTAGACGGGTATGTGGATATCTGGGTACCAGAGTTCAATGCCATCTGGTTGGACGAATACTATGAACAGGGTGCTATCGAGCGGCAATTGAAGGCGGGCAATCAGGTATGGAGCTATGCGGCACTGGCCTATGTTCCGTCTGAATGGCACCGCGCTCACCCTTTTAGCCGTACCTTGGTGGATTCCCATCCGCCCAAGTGGCTGATCGATTATGCTCCCATTAACTTTCGGATCCCGGCGTGGCTGAATGCCCTTTCTGGTATTACGGGGCTGCTCTATTGGGACACCATCTGGTGGGCAGAGGGTGTAGATGTGTGGCAGGATGCCGGTACCTATCGCCATGAGGACAGGAACGATCCTGATAGCTGGGGTACCATCCTCAATGGCGAGGGCTTTCTTATTTACCCGGGATACCGTGCCCAGATTGGATTCGACGGGCCGGTGCCTTCCATCCGCCTGAAGTGGTTTCGTGAGGCGGTGGAGGATTACGCCTATATTCAGGCGCTGCGGGATGCTGGGGAATGGGATTTTGCGCGCCGCCAGATCCGACGTTTTGCCCGTGGGGTGGGGGACTGGGATGACGACATGGACATGCTGTACGAGGCGAGGCGCAAGATGGGGGAGCGGCTCTCAGCGCTCCAGGGTAAAAAGTAGATCGATACCGCTATGCTGGCCCGACTCGCTTTCCAGGATCCAGTTCTTGTTGAGCTCGTACCGGGCGCGCAGGATGTTACCTCCTTCAGTGAGGCCGATCACGTATTGAACATAGAGGCGGGGTGAGAGGTATTTGCCGAGTACCAGGGAAGCGGCATCTTCACCGCTCCCTGACTCGATGCTTACCTCTTCAATGTCCAACTCTTTACCTAGCCGCTTGGCCAACCAGGTGCCGCCTGCCAGTTGCAGTGAGCGAGCAGCCTGGCTCACTCGATCCCCTTCGCTGGTGGTTGCTTCGCGTAGCGGCTTGCCGATGAGAAGGTAGGCGAGGATGTCGCTGTCGTCCATCGGTGGAGTGGAAAAAAGCTGCAACTCCGGTTGTTTGAGCCGCCCGAACACCAGGATTCCTGCTTCCACGCCCCGTTGCCGACGTACCACCCGGAATTGCAGGCCAGGGTTGGTGAGTGGGCTGGCAGCATACAGCAGGCGTCCCTCATCGATATTCAGCTTCTGGCCATAAACTTTGTAGCTTCCGTCGTGGATCTCCAGCTCTCCCTGTGCAATGGCAGGCCGGTTTGGGGCTTCGATGATAGCCAGTTGTCCGCTGATACGGCCCTCGAAACCATGCCCGCTGACTTTGACTTTCTTGCCAAGCTTCAACGCGAGAGTGGTGGCAATACGCCATCGTTTTTGTGGTGTCTTCCCCTCCTCTCCGATGATCACGACGTCCGGGGAGACCGGGACCAACCCCTGTTTTTCCGGGAGCTGGAGCTTTGCCCTCGGAATCTCGAGGTACCCTGAGAGCTGGATTACACCAGGTTGAAGCTGGACCTTCAGGTTCGGTGAGGCGATCACCTTCGCTTCAGGGATCCGGGCTACCTCCACCTCCTCACCTTTGATGGTGATCCATCCCTTCCAGTGGCTCGGGGAAACGAAGTCCAGTTCGCCGGCGAGGGCGAGAGAACCCGAGCCCGAGCGAGCGCCGCCAGTGACCGAGAGCCGGCTGCCGTGCAGGGTTCTGGCCAGCAATCTGACCTCGCGCAGGGTGATGCCCAGATCCGGCAGCATGAGAGAGCCGTCATCCAAACGGATCAGACCGTCGAGCCGAGGGGCGCCGAGGCGGCCTCCGAAAGTGATCTCCCCGCTCAGGTTGCCTGTTGGGTGCTGGATGCGAGGGGTGAGTAGCGCCAGCAGGGTAAGGTCGTTGAAGTGCAGGGTCAGGGCTCCGTTTACAGCTTGTTCCTGGCTCAAGGCCTCGGCGAGCGTCCAGCCTGGAAGTTGCCAGGCGCCATGTGCCCGACCCGTTTTCCGCAGATCCACGTTCAATGTCGCCGTTAGTGCCTCAGGTTGCTTTTCCACCACCAGTGCTATTTCCCGATAGGCTACGTCGTAGCGCTCCTCGTCGGGTATGCGGTAGCTGACGCTGCCGTCATGTATGCGAAGTGTGAGACGGCTACCCTCTATTCCGCCTTTTCGGTAAAGGAGCCGGGCCTCTCCTTCGGCCACTCCGGTGAACGAGAGATCTTCTCGAGGCAGCCAGGGACGCAGCCACGCCAGCCGAAGCTTTTTCAAAGAGAGATCACCCTGCCATCCTTCCCCTGTGCGTTTCCCTTCCAGGCAGAGATGGGCATCTTTATGTTGCCAGCACCAGGGAGAGAGGAAGGTGGTGTTCCTGCCAATCTCCAGCCGGGTGGCCTCGCGCTGGCGCCATCGTTGTTTCGGTAGAGCGAGCTCTCCTTTCTTCAGCGTTCCCCGCCAGATACCCCCCTCCAGCTTCCCAAGAATCTCGCTGTGCAGCCAGGTGGTATTGTCCCGTTCGATGTGCAAGTGAAGCCGGTGGCCATGAGTGAATCCGTCCCCGATGAGGGAGACACGGCGGAGCTGCTCTTTTCCCAGAGTCAAACCCTCGATCCCTGCCTCCAGCCGCCACGGCTTTTTTTCCTCCAGACCCAGTTCGGTATCGATGCGGATCCGGCGTGCAAGGTGGTTCTTCCAGCGGATCGCCTCTCCATCTAGCACCACTTGGAAAGCAGGGAGCCGACGAGGTCCGGTGATGTGGCCGGAGGCCTTGACGGAGCCTGCCAGATCCGGCCAGAGATGGGCGAGCTCAGGAGCTGTAAGTTCCCAATTGGCGTTCCAGCGTTTTCCCAGGGTGCCAGATGCGGTAAAGCGGGCACTGCCGGAAGTCAGTCGTACCTGTTCCAGCTGCAACAGGTTCTCTGTAAAAAGGAAGCGGCCGCTGGCGGCGACTGGGTAACCTCGGATTTTGCCTGAAAGCTGTTTCAACTCCATCTCAATGTGGTCGGCCCTTCCCTTGCCATCGAGCTGTAGGTCGATGCGACCTCCGGGCCACTTCTCCCAGCCCCGGACGGGGTCAATCCCTTCCGCCGAAAGAGCAGCCTGCCAAGTGAAGGAAGGTCGCCACGTCAGTCGACCAGTTCCCTGCCAGAGACCATCCAGCCAATGGGCTTGCAATTTTCCGATGTGCAGTTCCGAAAGATTGCCGGTTCCATTTAGTTCTAGCACGGCCGGAGAAAACCTGTCGGAAGGGAGCCGGGAATGGATCTCGAACTGGTATTTTTCGGGTATCCCTTCGATTCGCAATTCTCCAGAGGCCGTGAAGGGGGAGCTGGGAGGAGCGTTCCAGTGCCATCGAGAGGAGAGACTGAAGCGTAGAGCCGCACTGGTCTCTAACCGTCCTGTAGCCTCCGCGGCGCCTTGGGGAGCGGTGATTACAAGCTGCTGGATGGTCAAGGTGGTGTTATGTAGCTCGCCCTGGAAACCGATCTCCTGGAGAATCACCGGTTTGCTTCCTTCCTGCTGGAAACGAAGATCGCGGACCGTCGCTGTTTCCAGTCGGATGGGGAGTGGGGAGGAGAATCCTTGGAACGACCGTTGTGGTTCGTTCATCTTTTTTTCTCTCCGGAGGATTTGCAATATCTCCGCTTCTAGGGAGTCTAGCTGGAGTATGCCTTGCAGCAACGACGCGGGTTGCCACCGGAGACGAAGTTGCTTCAAGGTGAGAGTGGTGTGTGAGTCCCGGTAGCGGATGTTATATAGCCGAATCTCATCAAGCCACCGGCCCCGAGCGGAAGTGATGGTCAGACGACCGTCACTGAACGATTCCAGCTGGCGGATTGACCATTGCAGGCCGCTCTCGGTCCCCAGCAGCAATCCTGCGGCGAGGCTGGTGGAGAAGAGCAGGAAAACGGGTAGCCAGAGGAGTCTGCGCATCACATGTCCGGTCCGATGCTGAGATGAATCCGCCAGGGACGATCCGGTTCAAGGAAAGCGGAGGCCAAATCAAGACGCAGGGTTCCCACTGGCAGGAACCAGTGTAATCCCAATCCGGCACTCTGTTTGAGTGTGATTTCATTGAAGGAGTCGAAAGCATTGCCGGTGTCAAAAAAGACGGCAATGGCGAAGTTTCTGGCAAAAGGGAACTCGTATTCCACGCTGCCGGTCAGCAAATGTTTACCACCAAGTACCCGGCCCTGCTCGTCGGTGGGCCCCAAGGATGCATAGCGATATCCGCGGACGCTACGATCACCACCGGTGAAGAAACGCTGGGAGGCGGGGAGCTCAGCCAGTTCCGCCAACCAGCTCACACCGATCTCAGCGCGAGAGATGAGCCGTCCCCACTCGCCAAAGGCATGGATGAAACCGGTACCGAAACGGGTCTGGATGAAGCTGGTGTTGGAGAGTAACAATTCCGATGCCCCCTTCAGGGTGGCGCTGGCATGCCAGCCCCGTTTGGTATGAATGCGGTTATCGGCTTCTACATACTGCAGGGTGATCAGTGGAATGAGCAGGGCGGAATAGTCCGATGCACCAGCCACTTGGTAATCCTCAATTTCATAGGTGATAGCGATGGTACGCTGCAGATGGCGCAACTTGTGGTTGGCACTAATTCCAATCTTGCGGGTTTTGCGACGGCTGGTATCAGTTTGTTCATTGATCGAGGCAGCAATCAGCTCAGCGTAATCGCTCTGTGGCCGTTCCAGGGGAATGCGATATCGGGCGGTGGCTTCCTGACGGATCTCGGAGATCCGCACATCGCCGCTGATCTTGTAGCCCAGGTAGTTGTGATAGCGTCGTTCGATGCCAAAACTGATCCGGGGGCCGGTATCTGTTCCATACCCCAGGCCAGTGGTGTAGCGGGTGGGTTTGCGAGGTTCCAGTGCCACTTCAATGGGGATCTGTCGATCGTGCGCTTGTTCCGGCAATGGCTGAACTTCTACCCGCTGGTAGTAACCGCTGTTGCTCAGTGAGCGTTGCAGCTCGAGCAGCTTGTCAGCGTCGTAGGGGTCTCCCGGCTGGAAAGGGAGATAGCGGCGCAGCAAGGATTCCTTGAGGATATCCTGCTGGAAGGTGACCTGGCCGAACCGGTAGCGGGGACCCGTGTCCACCTCCAACCGCAGGGTTGCGGTGTAACGATTCAGATCCACCCTGATCTCGTGTTGCTCCAGTTTGTATTCCAGATATCCCCGATCCTGCAACAATTGCAACAACGCCTGTTTGGCACTTTCGTAATCCGGGTGGCGTAGCACCTTTCCTTCACGCAATGGGAATCGCTTCCGCCACCGCTGCAGCATACGGTCGGTTGCACCTTCGCCACGGATCGCAACAGTTACTTTGGAGAGACGCACGGGGGGACCGGGTTGGATCCGGTACCTTGCTTTCCAAATCCCGCCTTCGTGGACGAGATGGGCAACGATTTTCGGTTTGTAATAGCCGAACGGCTGGAGAGCGGTGCGGATCTCACGTTCGGCCCGCCGGTGCAGGCGGAAGATGGTCGCTTCGTCCAGTGGTGTCTTGTCGGCCAATCGTTGCTGCAAGGTGAGGTTGGCGTAAATGTTGGTCTTGAGCTCTCCTTTGACTCCCTTCACCGAGATCTCCAGTTTCGGGGCTGCCGTTCCTGCCAGGGAACCGCTCGACGACAACAACAACAGGCCGATGAGCAGCAGCCGCCTCATGGGGTCAGTGATGCCGGGTGCTGGATGCGCTGCCTGGGGCGGCCAGGCCGCCAGTGAGTACGAACCGCATGGCATCCTCCTTGGAGAGGTTGAGTGGCGTCACCCGTGAGCGAGGAACCAGTACCGTGTGCCCGCCGATCATATAGCCGAGTGGAATGTAGACCACGAGTTCTTCCCCGTTTTCGCCAGGAAGATCGTCGAGGTTGTTGCGGGTGACGAAACCGATGACCCGAAGACCGTTGTCCATGTGAACGGTGACGACTTGTTGAAACTCGTTGTCGGAGGATTGGGAAATGAAGGCGAGCAGATCCCGGATGGAACCATAGATGGACTTGATCAAAGGGATGCGGTAGAGCAGCCGCTCCCACCAGGTGAAGACGGTGCGCACCAGCCAGGAACGCATCATCAGCCCCGCCAGGAACACCAGCAGCAGACTGACCGCTACTCCGGTGCCGGGAATGTAGTACTGTTCCGGCAAGATCATGCGGACGGCGCGCCCGAGCAGCGATTCCGTGGTGACGGCGAGCCAGTAAAGGAAATAGAGTGTGGCTGCGATGGGGACCAGGGTGACCAGGCCGGTGAGAAAGGTGGTGTTCAGTTTGGACATGGGCGATTCCTCCGCTGGCTTTCCTGTTCCGGACGGTTGGAGTGAAAGAAGGACCGAGGGTTCCCGGCTCCGTGTTCCCGGTCATCCCGGTCCGAGCAGCTCAACCAGAATTTTTTCGTAAATGGCGGAGAGCTGCTCCAGCTCTCTGACACCGATGCGCTCGTCGATCTGATGAATCGTGGCATTCAATGGGCCGAATTCCACCACCTGCGCTCCTGTGGGGGCGATGAAACGGCCGTCAGAGGTTCCACCGCTGGTGGAGAGTTGTGCCTCAACACCGGCTGCATCTCGGATGGCCCGTCGGCAGGCATCCACCAATCTGCCGGGGCGGGTGAGATAGGGGTGGCCGGAGAGGGTCCATTCCAGCTCGCGGTCGAGGCCGTGCGCGTCGAGTATGGACTCCACCCGCTGTCGCAGCACCTCCTCGGTGACTTCCGTGGAAAAACGAAAATTGAACAGCACCTCCAGCTCGCCGGGGATGACATTGGTGGCCCCGGTGCCTCCGTGGATATTGGAGATCTGGAAGCTGGTGGCGGGGAAGAATTCGTTGCCCCGATCCCAATGGATGCCGATCAGTTCGTTCAGTGCGGGGAGGGCCGAATGGATGGGGTTTTCTGCCAGATGGGGATAGGCGATATGGCCCTGTTTCCCCCGTACGCAAAGCCGGCCGCTCAGGGAACCGCGCCGGCCGTTCTTGAGGGTGTCCCCGAGTCGTGTCGCGCAGGTGGGCTCGCCCACCAGGCACCAATCGATTTTCTCGTTGCGTTGCTCGAGTTTTTCCACCACCTTGACGGTGCCATCCACCGCCGGTCCCTCTTCATCGCTGGTGATCAGGAAGGCGATGGAGCCGAGTGGTTTCCGGTGACGCTCGAGGAATCGTTCACAGGCGGTGATCATGGCGGCGATGGAGCCTTTCATGTCGGCGGCACCCCGGCCATACAGGTGGTCGCCCCGTAGCGTGGGTTCGAACGGGGGGCTCTGCCAGCGCTCTTCCGGACCGGGAGGAACCACATCGGTGTGGCCGGCGAAAACGAATAGCGGAGCCTCGGTGCCGCGCCGCGCCCAAAGATTCTCCACCTGGCCGAAACGCATCCGGTCGATGGTGAAACCGAGTGGTTTCAGGCGTTGGGCCAGCAGTTGCTGACAGCCTGCGTCCATCGGGGTGATGGAGCGGCGCCGGATCAGTTCCATGGCCAGCTCGAGTGTGGATGAGTGGTGATTCATCGACGCAGCGTCTCCTGCCATTCGGAGGCGTTGAACCCCACCAGACAGCGATCACCGGTATCGAGTACGGGGCGCTTGATCAATGTCGGAAATTCTTGCATCAATGCCAAGGCCCGCCTCTGATCGAGCCTGTCTCGCCGTTCCTCGGAAAGTCGTCGCCATGTGGCACTGCGTCGATTGAGGAGCGATTCCCATCCCAATGCGGCAACCCATCTTTCCAATCGCTCCGGCTCCAGGCCCTCACTGCGCAAATCATGAAACTGGTGGGGAATTCCATTCACCTCCAGCCAGTGCCGTGCCTTGTGTACGCTGTCACAATTGCGGATGCCGTAAAGGGTGAACATGGCTCAGATGTCACGCAACAGTTCGTTGATGCCGACCTTGGAGCGGGTTCTCTCGTCCACCTGTTTGACGATCACGGCGCAATAGAGGCTGTAGCTGCCATCCTTGGAAGGAAGGTTGCCGGGAACCACCACCGAACCGGCCGGGACGCGTCCGTAGCTGATCTCACCGGTTTCACGGTTGTAGATGCGGGTGCTCTGGCCAATATAGACTCCCATGGAGATGACCGAACCTTCCTCGACGATCACCCCTTCGACGATCTCCGAACGGGCACCGATGAAGCAGTTGTCCTCGATGATGGTTGGGTTGGCTTGAAGCGGCTCCAGTACGCCGCCGATGCCGACACCGCCGGAGAGATGGACGTTCTTTCCGATTTGAGCGCAGGAGCCCACCGTGGCCCAGGTGTCCACCATGGTTCCGCTGTCCACATAGGCACCAATGTTGACGTAAGAGGGCATCAACACCACGCTCGGTGCAATGAAGGAACCTTTGCGCACCATTGCCGGTGGTACCACCCGTACACCGCTCTCCCGGAAGTCCCGGGCGCTGTAGTCGGCATACTTGCCGTCCACCTTGTCGTAGTAGTTGGTGAATCCACCTTCGATGAAGCGATTGTCCACAATGCGGAAGGAGAGCAGGACTGCTTTTTTCAACCACTGGTGTACCGCCCATTCGCCGTTTATCTTCTCTGCCACCCTCAGCTCGCCGCGGTCTAGCAGATGCAGCGCGTCTTCCACCGCTTCCCGTACATGGGTCTCCACGTTGCGAGGTGTGATCTCGGCCCGTTGTTCAAAGGCCTGTTCGATTACCTTCTGCATGTCGTTCATGGGGTTTCTCCATCAAGCTGGTTGTAATTGGTTCGTTTCTATGAATTCCCGGATACGGTTTGCCGCTTCCATACACTCTTCCAGCGGGGCGACCAGGGCCATGCGGATCCGCCGATCTCCTGGATTGACACCGTTCGCTTCCCGGGACAGGAAACTACCCGGCAGCACGGTGACGTTTTGCTGTGCAAAAAGCTCCCGGGCGAATCGGGTATCGTCGATGGGGGTTTCGGCCCAAAGATAGAAACCGGCTTCCGGCAGCGAAACGTTCATCACCGGAGCGAGGATTTCCAGCACCGCGGAAAATTTCTCCCGGTAGAGACGGCGGTTCTCGATTACATGGTCCTCATCTTGCCACGCTTCGATGCTCGCCGCCTGGATTGGCGGCGGCATGGCGCATCCGTGATAGGTGCGATATAGCAAAAAGCGCTTGATGATTTCAGCGTCTCCCGCTACGAATCCGGAGCGCAGACCGGGGACATTGGAACGTTTGGAGAGGCTGTGGAACACCACGCAACGAGAAAAATCCTTGCGTCCGGCGGCAGCCGCTACTTGAAGTAGTCCTGGTGGGGGATTTCCTTCGTCGGGATAGATCTCGGAATAACATTCGTCTGCAGCGATGATGAAATCGTGGCGATCCGCCAGCCGGAGGAGCGTCTCCAACGTGTCTGGATTGGCCACCGCGCCGGTAGGATTACCCGGTGAGCAGAGATAGAACAGTTGGCAACGTTGCCAGATTTCCATTGGGACTGCCTCGAGATCGGGCAGAAAATCATTGTCCGCGGTACAGTTCAGGTACCAGGGTTCGGCGCCGGCCAGCAGGGCTGCTCCCTCATAAATCTGGTAGAACGGATTGGGCATCATCACCACCGGCCGGGTGTGTCGATCCACAACTGCTTGTGCAAAGGCGAATAGCGCTTCACGGGTACCGTTGACCGGCAGGACATGGCATTCTGGGTCCAGTATGCCGTTTTCCAGGGAAAAGCGGCGGGTCAGCCATTTTGCGACAGCCTCCCGCAAAGGAGTGTTTCCTCGGGTAAGCGGATAGGCAGCCAGCTTGTGAAGATGGGTGAGCAGTGCCTGACCGATGAAAGCGGGCGGTGTATGACGTGGTTCTCCAATGGAGAGCGGGATGGGATCCCGATCTGATGGTGGTGTGATACCCTCCTTCAGCTGGGTCAGCCGGGTGAAGGGATAAGGGCGCAATTTGTCCAGATCGGGATTCATGGAACAGAGGGTCAGCCAAGTGTTTAAAAACGAAACAGTATAAATGAAGCCGCCTGAACGCGAAACAACGGTACTGCCATTCCTGGCCCTGCTGCTCAGCGCCACAGTTTGGGGCGTCATGTGGTACCCGTTGCGTCTGTTCGAGGCCCGGGGGCTGGACGGATTGTGGATCACCTTCATTTTCTTTGCCGGTGCCACTGTAGCAGGAATGGTACTGATGGCGGGTCGCTTGCGTAGGTTGGGCGGGCAGCCATGGGTGGTGTTGGGTATCGCGCTGGCCAGTGGTTGGTGCAACACCACTTTCAATCTGGCCATGCTCGAGGGCAATGTGATGCGGGCGCTATTGCTGTTCTATCTCTCGCCCCTTTGGGCGACATTGATCGGCTGGGGATTTCTTGGAGAGCGACTGACGCCACTTTCCCTTCTGTTGTTGGGGATATCAATCCTGGGCGCGGTGATCATGTTGTGGCAGCCGGGGGCGATGGTTCCCTGGCCCACTGGCCGGGCGGACTGGTTGGCCATCGGTTCCGGCTTGGCGTTCGCCATCCTTAATGCGTTGATTCGGCATGGGACCCGCGTGCCCTTGCCGATCAAAATGATGGCCAGCTGGGTAGGCGTATTGCTGGTGGCTGGCGTTTGGCTGGTGGTGATCGGCATACCCGCGCCCGCCACGGGGGCAGGAACAATCTCAGCGGCGGCACTATTTGGTGCAGTGGTGATCGTGATTGCGACACTGAGCGTGCAGTATGGTGTTACACACATGCCGGTCCACCGTTCAGCGATAATCCTTCTGTTTGAACTGGTGGCGGGGGCGGTGTCTGCTGGACTTTTGACCAATGAGGTGGTTTCCCTCCGGGAGTGGCTGGGAGGAGGATTGATTGTGGTGGCTGCAATGATCTCTGCCCGGATGACCCTGCGACCGGGGCCGACAGCAGGATGAGGTGTGGGGTCTGTTAAAAGGCGTTTCTATCCGGTTCTCTGCCGGAAAGGGTCATTACCGTGGTATGTTTCATCCATCCGGCAGGGAGCGCCGCCCGGTGGGCGTTTCCTTTGGATGGATCGAAAGCTGGGGAAGCCCGAGGATGTGCCAGGGCTCTGGCCGGAGGATGGACTGCCGGTGTTTGCCGTTTTTTCGGGGGGCTCTTCCGACACATAGCGGCGTGCTGCGGCGCAGAAGATGAAGATCATAAAGAGTACCACTGCTACCCACATTATGAGCAGGAACTTGATCAAGGGGGCACGTCTCCGGTTTCAGGAAAACACCAACAAATGATATATCGGCAGGAGGAGAGGAAAACTTTAACGATTTCTCAGAATGGTCAATTTTTCACTGAAACCGAAGTGATAGATTGTGGCTTCTGGCGAAAGGAGAGCGTGTTGGTGCAGTTGCTTTGAACCAGAATTCTCGCCGTTGCACGGGGGCCGAATACCTTCCGACGGCCCTTTAGAAACGGCGACTCAGCTGCAGACCAACGATGGAGATATCTTTCTGCAGGCGCTTGATGGTTTCTTCGTCGCCTGTCACGCTGTCGTTGAAGGATTCGGAGAGGTTATCGATTTGATAGAACTCGGAATAGATGGAAATGGCATATTTCATCCAGAATCGCTTGGAGAGCTGGATGAAGATGGTGTTGGTGCGGCCGGCCGGAATAGTGGCTTCTGCCTTGTTCTCTCCCCCGTCCCGGGTGGCGGCGACAAAAAGCGGAAACTTGAAACCGGCACTGATCTCAAACGGTAGGGGGAAGCCCAGATCGGTATAATAATCGTATTCTCGAATGGTTCCTCCAAGCTTGCCGTAGACAATCAGGTGCTGTTCATCGAAACCGGGAAGTGAATGTTCATCCACGGTTTTTACCTCGTGAACCGTCCGCTGCCAAGCATCCGCTCCCAGTACGGCAAAGATGTTAGTGCGGTTGCCGCCGTACCCAAGGGTCCCTTCCAGGCGCAGACCGATATAATCCGAATTGGTTTGTACTGGCTCGGGGTTCTCGGTGGTGTTGTTTATCCCCTCCAGCTCCATCCTCCCGGCATAGATCTTTCCTTCGAGCCCAAAGACCGCACCAGGTTCGTAACGCTGGAAGTTATCTGCTGAGAGCGCAAGGGTCAATCGCGGGCCAGCCTCTGATGTGGCAGGTTCCTCTGTCTCCCAGCTGAACCACTCTGCACCGATCCCGAACTTCGTATAGGAGTGGGGAATGATGGTATTTGCGGCAATGCAGAAGGAGGGCAGGAAAAGGAGCGACAAAACCAGAATACATTGCCAGCGTGGCGTCCGTGAGGCCTTTCGGAGCTTTACCGGAAACTTCCTGTTCACAGGCGTATACCAGATGAAGTGGGAAAAACGTTCACATTGTTCACCAAGCACACTCCGTGCGACCTATCCATGAACGGGTTCACAAATCAAAGTATATCATAGTGGCGGAAGAGCAACTACGGTATCAGTGAATTCAACCCCAAAGTGCATCACTCGCTTGAGGCTGTGGGCGTCGATGACAAAATCGATCTCAACAGGGTAGGAGCATGTTGTTTTCGTAACGCAAAATGAGTTGGGATAGGGGTTGGCTCTATGAATTTTTGGGCGCCAATGTCGGGGGTTGACATGGAGGTGCCCGTCGCTAGAATATGCAATTCGCCAGCAAGCGGGAATAGCTCAGTTGGTAGAGCACAACCTTGCCAAGGTTGGGGTCGCGAGTTCGAGTCTCGTTTCCCGCTCCAGATTCTGACAGAAACCTCGGTGACCCGGAGGGGCGTCCGCCGGGGTTTTTTGTTTGTTCTTTGCTGCAAAGAGAGGTGAAAGTCTCTTTCCGTTTCATCCAAGGCTGGGTGGCAGAGTGGTTATGCAGCGGCCTGCAAAGCCGTGTACCTCGGTTCGACTCCGGGCCCAGCCTCCATTTTGCTCTGACCCCATTGATCCTTTTGGCTGTAGCGGGTGGTTTGACCGGTGTTTAGCCGGTACAATGGGCCACCGCGCCCGGGTGGCGAAATTGGTAGACGCAAGGGACTTAAAATCCCTCGGTGGCGACACCGTGCCGGTTCGAGTCCGGCCCCGGGCACCACTCAGCCTGCCTTGGCGGCGGGCGGTGCAAGCAGCATTCGGGCTAAGGTTTCGTCATCGAGTGGTCGGGATGCTGGTTCATGTTCAGCCTGTTTCTCCATTATTCGTTGATATTCCTTCCAGAATCTTTGTTGCTCCCGCTGTAGTCCCTCCAGGATCTGCCGAAATTGCTGATCAATCTCCGCCAATCCCGCCTCGAGTCCGGCCCGCAGGCCGCGCAATGCAGCTTTCTGTAGAGAGGGTTTCAATCTGCGATGAATCAGATAAGGTAGCAGCCAGGCCGTCAATACCAGCAGCAGACTGTGGATGGCAAAGTCAATCCCCAGATAGTTTTGCGGGAGGGTGGCACTTTGATAGTAACCGGTAAACAGGCGGTAACCTACCCATCCGAGCGCTGTTACGGGAAGGAAGGTGGCCAGTATCCCCGTGGCGCGATAAAGGAACCGGTGCAGGGTGGTGCCGGGTTTTTGCAAGGCGGTGCGCAGGGAGAGCTGGAGATGATTTTCCATCTTGTCTTTGGCTTCTTTCAGAAAGGGGGATAGCGCTTCCCGCAGGGGAGTGCCGGGTAAGGAAAGGGCGTCGGCTTCGATGAGGAGCGCATCGAAGGCATCGTGCAACCGGGTCTCGGCCCAGGAATCCCAAATTTCTTCGCTGTCGCGCTGCTGTTTTTCTACGCCGGACTCAGGTGTGGAACCCTTCTGGCCTCGGAACCACCCTTCAGTATTGCGGGGTGCGAAACGTGCGGCCAGTACTTCCATTTTCCAATCCAGTCCCTGCCGCAATTCTTGGGCGGTCTTTTCCCAGAGAGCTTGCCAATGCTTAATCAGTTCCGGGAATGCCTCTTCGGGCCCCAGTTTTTCCGCCGCCCGCTTCAGCGCTTCGCGCAGCTCTTGCATCCGTACAGAGATGCCGCGGATCTCCAGTTGCCGGATGGTGTGGGCATTGGCCAGAGCATGAATAGTCTGTGCCAGCTGGGGAAAATCATCCTCCGCGGCTTTGCCCTCCCGGCTGTCGGTACAGAATATCAGTGGTCGCTGGAAGCCGGCTTCCTCCAACAGCCGAATAAAATCCTCGCGTTGGGTCGGGTCTCCTTTGTCCCACTGGTTAATGACGAACAGCCAGGCGTGACGATGGCCATGTTCCAGCAAAAGCCGCCAGCCACGATCATCGCGGTAACGTTCGGGGCTGACCACGTAGATCAAGAGATCGATATGTGGCAGCCACTCTAGCACCAATTCGCGATTGGCGATGTCCACGCTATCGATGTCGGGCATGTCGATCCAGAGGATGTCGCGGTTCTCTTCTTTTCGGTGCAAGGCGATCTTCACCTTGTCCACAGGAAAATCCTGCGGGAGATTCTGGATTTGAACCGACTCATGGAGATAAAGCGTCACCTCCCGTGAGGTGGGGCGTTCGACGCCGGTGCGAGCGATGGCTTCGCCGGCAAGCCGGTTGAGCAGACTGCTCTTGCCTACGCCGGTACCCCCGAAAAAAGCCACCACCAGCGGTCGCTGAATCCCCG
>Ga0256914_1000678_pt1 | contig 33073 bp, 30 predicted proteins | sample HulkmetaG_FD_191571 | JGI IMG/M metagenome (GOLD analysis project Ga0256914, IMG submission 191571) | Hydrothermal chimney microbial communities from Main Endeavour vent field at the Juan de Fuca Ridge, Pacific Ocean - Hulk | ecosystem: Environmental > Aquatic > Marine > Hydrothermal vents ... | reverse complement strand
TTTTCTTATCTTCCATGGTCTGAACATTTTGGGGTTTGGTCACATAAAATTACAAAATTTTATTGCCTTCCTGACCATGAAACGTCTCTTTTTGGCTGTCCGCATCGATGTCGATGATGCTTTGCGTGAGCATTACGAACGTATCCGGGGGATGCTGCGAGGGGAACCTGTCCGGTGGGTGGATCTGAGGCAGTGGCATCTGACCCTTCATTTTTTCGGTGATACGGAAGAGGAGCGGCTGGTGCGTTTGCAGCGTCTGTGCGAGGAGCATCTGGCCGGATTGCCTGCCTTTCGCCTCGTCCTGCGTGGCACAGGGGTGTTCCCCCATCTTCGCCGGCCCCGGGTGTTGTGGCTGGGCATGGATATGCCTCCGCAGCTGAAACGTCTCCATGAGGCGGTGGAAGACATCCTCGTCGAAGGGGATTTCGAGCTGCCGGACAAACCCTTTGCTCCCCATCTGACCATCGGGCGTATCAAAGGTGCTGTGAAGGAAACTCTCCTGAGGCAACTGATCGAACAGGAAAAAGAGATCCCCATCACCGGTTTCGACGTGAAAAAGGTGCATCTCGTCGAAAGTGTCCTCCGTCCCGAAGGACCAGTCTATACCGATCTTTCCACGTATCCGCTTGTTCAGAGGGAGGAACAAAGATAGTCAATGCCCGGCAGGGAGAATCACTTGCCTTTGCCTTTGAGTACGGTCATCAGGGTGTGGGAAAGGATCTTCAGGTCGACGTACAGCGACATATTCTCAATGTAGATGAGGTCAAACTGCATTCTGTCGATCATCTGATCCACGTTCTCGGCGTAGCCGTATTTCACCTGTCCCCAGGAGGTGATGCCGGGCTTAACCTTTTGCAGATGGATGTAGTGGGGTGCTTTCTCGAGGATCTGGTCGACGAAATATTTTCTTTCGGGGCGGGGTCCTACCAGCGACATCTCTCCTTTGAGTACGTTGATGAAATTGGGGATCTCGTCCATGCGGGTGCGGCGCAGGAAACGGCCGATGGGGGTGATGCGCGGGTCGTTGGCCGAGGAGAGGGCCGGGCCGTCCTTCTCAGCATCCTGGTACATGGTCCGGAACTTAATGAGATTGAATGGTTTGCCATGTCTTCCTACCCGTTCCTGTACAAAAAAGACTGGGCCCGGAGAGGTAAGCTTGATGATCAGGGAGATCACCAGCGTCAGCGGCAGTGTGAGCAACAGCATCACCACGGCCACCGTATAATCCATCAGGGTCTTGATCACCATCTGCCAGGCCGGCATCAGCTCATGGGTGATCTCGATGAGGGGGGTACCCAGGAACGACGACATCCGCACCCGTCCGGCCAGAATGTCATACAGTTCGGGGATCGCCTGAAGATGAGCGTTCACACTGAAAAGACGGTTGAGGATGTATCCAATCTCCTTCTTCTCACCTTCCTCGATGGCCAGGATCACCTCATCGACACGTTCCCCGTCAGAGAAGATCCGGGCAGCATCCTTCAGCTGTCCCAGATAAGGGAGGTATTTCCCCAGCGGAGGATCTTTCACCTCACGTAATGACAGAAACCCGATAAAACGGAAACCCGCCTTACCGTTGGAGGCAGTGAGCTTCTTATAGATGTTCACCGCCTTTTCCGAACTCCCGACGATCACGGTGTTGAACCCCAGCTTGCCGGTGTGGATGCGGTGGTTCGTGATCGAGGTGACGATCAGACGGGGAAGGTACGTGAAGGCGAACTGCAAAAGGAACAATACGCCCAGCAGATGATAATAGTTGCGGTAGGAGGCGATCACGTCGTTGAGGATCACCAGGAAAAAGAGGACGGTCACGCCCGCCGCCGTGACCAGGAGAGTGAGAAAAAGCTCCTGCAGCCTTGACTTGCGATAGATATTGCGGTAATAACCGGAGAGGTAGTGCAGCAACAGCCATCCCAGGGGGATGATCAGAATGCCGAGGAAGAACTTCTCATCCAGACGGACCGGTACAGGCATTCCGAACTTTTCCGGTTCGATGAACTTTTTCCGGTAGATGAAAAAGAGAGCCCAGGCTGCGGTGGCAGCGATCCAGTCGAGGGTAACATACAGCAGAACCTTCTTCTTCGGGTTCATATCCGGGCCGGTAACAAAATCAGAACGGGGTAGAGGTGGGCTTTAGTCTGTGCGGGGAAGGAAAAATGGTCCGGTTCAGCCGATCTGAGGGGAGTAGGTGCGTATGGTGATCCTGTCGAGGGTTTCCCGGAAAAGGTGGAGGGCTTCGATGCGCTGGGTCAGGGCGTCGTAGCCGTCCGGTGAAGGATGGCCGAGGAAATGTTGCCAGGCCTGCCAGAGGGCGGCGGTGCGTCCGGGCATCAGGGAGAGACGTTCCCGCACGCGATCATTCTCTCCCGAACGCTCCAGCACATGACGCCGCAGATCCACGCTCACCGCCTCACCATAGCCGGCCAGACGGCAGAGGATCTGAAGCCGTTCACCCGTCTCGTGCCGGATCACGGCGGTCATCCCGTCATCAAACTCCATTTGTATCTGGACACGTCCCTCCTTACGGTCGGGCAACAGGTAGGTGCCTACCACGGGACGGCGCGGCCGGGTGGGGTTGAGATGAAGCATCATTTCCAGCGAATGGAGGAGCGAAGCGATCAGCTCCTGGCGTCCTTTTTCGCCGGCAGGGAAAAGACGGACCGTCTCGGCGAAGAGTACCCGTCCTGTGACCTTCACGGCACGTGCTGTCAGAGGATGATCGCGAAGGGGATTGAAGCAGTGTACCGCCACATCCGCCTCGGCGGCCAGCAGAGCCACCTCCTGCAGATGAGCGGTATCAAGATGCGACGTGTCGACCAGGAAAAGAGGACGCGACCAGCGCATCGCCTCCCTCAACAAGGGAAGATCGGCAGGTGCCGGAGCAGAGAAAAGGACCACGTCGGCCTGGCGGATGAGCGTCTGGGGATCTTCAGCCACCGGCTCCGGCAACCGTCCGCCCCCGTCGGGCGCATGATGTCCGGCAAGCCGGTAGCCTTTCTCTTTGCGGATCTTTTCCAGCAACGGGATAGTTTCACCCGTGATGCCGAAAACCCCGATTTTTATCATAATTTTGTGAGCGTTTCTGCAAACTTACATGTTTTGTGCACACGGAAACCTGTTTTGCAGAGCGAGTTATTAACGGGATCATGTTGATAATCATACCATGAACTACAGGGAACTGGAAGACAGCTTACGACACAAAGGGCTTCGCAAGCAGCTGGTGGAACGGCTGCGCGCCCGCATTTCCGACGAAAGGGTGCTGCAGGCGATCAACAAGGTGCCGCGTCATTTCTTCATGGATGCCGGTTATCTGGAACAGGCATACCAGGACCAGGCCTTCCCCATCGGGGCGGGTCAGACCATCTCACAGCCTTATACGGTGGCTTTTCAGACCATGCTCCTGGAAGTGAAGGAAGGGGACAAGGTGCTGGAAATAGGTACCGGTTCGGGTTATCAGACCGCCATCCTCATGGAGATGGGCGCCAGGGTCTTTACCATTGAACGTCAGAAAGAACTTTTCCTCAATGCCCAGGCCCTTCTCACCCAGTTGGGTTACCATCCCCGTTTCTTTTATGGTGACGGCTATGAAGGGTTACCTGCTTTTGCTCCTTTTGACAAGATCCTCATCACGGCTGCGGCGCCCGAAGTACCCGAGGCTCTCATCCGTCAACTGCGCAGCGGTGGTATCCTTGTTGTTCCTGTGGGAAGCGGGGAAAACCAGACCATGATCCGTGTCGTGAAACACGACAAAGAGCGTATCGAGACCACCCGGCACGGCGATTTTAAGTTCGTACCCATGCTCAAAGGCACCAGTAACCAGGGAAAAACAGTCTGATATGAACGCCACCCTTGAGGTAAAGACCTTCGTCTTCAACCCTTTCATGGAAAACACTTATTTACTGTGGGATGGCCGGGGGGAGGCTGTGGTGATCGATCCCGGTTGTCATGATGCTGCGGAAGAGGAGGAGATCGCTGCTTTCATCCGCGAACGGGGACTTGTTCTGCGGCACGTGTTGCTCACCCATGGTCATCTCGACCATGTGTGCGGAACACCTTTTTTTGCCCGGGAGTTCGGTCTGAGGCCCTTGCTCCATCCTGCCGATGAGGAGGTGTTCAGGACCGTGCCTCAGCAGGGAGAGATCTTCTCTTTTCCTGTGAATGCTTTGCCCGGAATGGTTCCCCTCACGCAGGAGCGGGTCACCTGGGGTGATACGGCGCTGGAGGTGTTTCATCTTCCCGGCCATACTCCCGGGAGTGTGGGTTATTACCATCGTGGTGCCGGACTTCTTTTCCCCGGGGATGTGATCTTCAACGGCAGCATCGGCCGCACCGATCTGCCGGGGGGTGATTACGACGTCTTGCGCCGCAGCATCGCCGAAGGGCTGGTGGCCGCCCTCCCTCCCGAGACCCGTATCTTTCCCGGCCACGGTCCCGACACCACCCTCGAACGCGAGGTGCGAGACAACCCTTTCCTCGATTTCCTCAGGCCCTGAACGGTTCTTATCAACATATGCTGCAGAACTGATCTTTGCGGTTTTTTATGCCGGGGCCTTTTCTTATTTTTGGCCAGGCACAAAACCATATTTTCATGAGAAGAGAGCATTTCATGGACCGTCACATCGGCCCGCGTGAACAGGGCATCGAGGAGATGCTTCGTTTTCTGGGTGAACATTCCCTGGATACGCTTATCGACAAAGTCATTCCCCGCGATATTCGTCTGGAGTCGTTCCCTGAGATACCTGCCATGACCGAGGCGGAGTATCAGCGGTACATCAAAGGCATTGCATCCCGCAACAAGCTTTTCCGTTCGTTCATCGGCATGGGGTATTATGACACTTTCTTCCCGCCGGTGATCCAGCGCAACATCCTGGAGAACCCGTCGTGGTACACCTCGTACACGCCTTACCAGGCAGAGATCTCCCAGGGGAGGCTGGAGGCGTTGCTCAATTTTCAGACGGTGATCATCGAGCTGACGGGTCTGCCGCTGGCCAACTCTTCGCTGCTGGATGAGGGCACTTCGGCGGCCGAGGCGATGCTGATGTTGTTCCATGCCCGTTCGCGCAAGCAAATGAAAGAGGGGGTGGTTCGTTTTTTCGTCGACCGCAAGGTGTTCCCGCAGACGCTGGCCATTGTGCGCACGCGTGCCGAAGCCCGCGGCATTGAGCTGGTGGTGGGCGACTGGAAAGAGACGGTGCCCGATGCCACTTTCTTCGGTGCCATGGTGCAGTATCCCGACGGCGACGGGGCGGTGCACGACTACCGTGCCTGGGTGGGGCGTCTGCAAGAGGAGGGAGTGCCGCTGGTGGTCGTTGCCGATATCCTCAGCCTGGCGCTCCTGGTGCCGCCGGGAGAGTGGGGTGCCGACGTGGTGGTAGGTTCGGTGCAGCGTCTAGGCCTGCCCATGGGCTACGGAGGACCCCATGCCGGTTACATGGCCGCCAAAGAAGAGTACAAGCGCCACATGCCGGGTCGTATCATCGGCGTCAGCCGCGACGCCCACGGCAAACCCGCCCTACGCATGGCCCTCCAGACACGCGAACAGCATATCAAGCGCGAACGCGCTACCTCCAACATCTGCACCGCCCAGGCACTCCTGGCCATCATGGCCGGCTTCTACGCCGTCTACCGCGGTCCCGAAGGGCTGAAGAACGTCGCCCGCAATATCCACTCCATGACAGGAAACCTCCACGAAGGACTCACGGTCATGGGATACGAACAGGTGAATACCGCCTTCTTTGATACCCTCAAGGTGAAGACCGGCACCGTGCTGCGGGAGAAGATACGCGAAGAGGCCCTCGCACGAAAGATCAACCTAAATTACTTCTTCGATGGCTTCGTCCTGATCAGCCTTGATGAGACCACCACCGAAGAGGATGTGAAGAGGCTACTGGAGATCTTCGCTGCCGCGAAAAAGACCGAGGCCCCTTCGGTGAGCAGCGCTGAGGAACGGCTTTGGTTCCCGGCAGAGCTGCGCCGCACCTCTTCTTTCATGAACCAGCAGGTGTTCCACCGTTACCGGTCGGAGACCGAGCTGATGCGCTACATGAAGAAACTGGAGCGGCGGGATATCTCTCTGACCCATTCGATGATCTCGCTGGGGTCGTGTACGATGAAGCTCAATGCTGCCGTGGAGATGATCCCCGTGAGCTGGCCGGAGTTCGCCGGCCTGCATCCTTTCGTGCCGCGTGAACAGGCTGCGGGCTACCAGCAGATCATCGACGAGCTTGGGGATGCCCTACTGAAGATCACCGGCTTTACCGGCATCACCTTCCAGCCCAATTCCGGTGCTGCGGGCGAATATACCGGCCTGACCATCATCCGGCGTTATCTCCAGGACATTGGCGAGGGGCATCGCGACGTGGTGCTGATACCCTCTTCTGCTCATGGCACCAACCCTGCCAGTGCCGTGATGGCCGGCATGAAGGTGGTGGTGGTGCCGTGCGACGAGCGCGGCAACATCAACGTCGACGAGCTGGCCCGTCTGGCCGAGGAACATCGTGACAGACTGGCCGCCTTCATGGTCACCTATCCCTCTACACACGGTGTCTTTGAGAGCCGCATCACCGAGATGAACGAGATCATCCACCGTTATGGCGGCCAGGTCTACATGGACGGTGCCAACATGAACGCCCAGGTGGGGCTGACCAGCCCGGCAGCCATCGGTGCCGATGTCTGTCATCTCAATCTGCACAAGACCTTTGCCATCCCGCACGGCGGTGGCGGGCCGGGTGTGGGGCCCGTGGCCGTGGCCTCCCACCTGGTCGATTACCTGCCCGACCATCCTGTCGTCCATACGGGCGGGTCCAAGGCGCGCGACACCATCGCGGCGGCTCCTTACGGCAGCCCCCAGATCCTGGTCATCTCCCACGCTTACATCCACCTTATGGGCAGTGAGGGGCTCACCCGCGCCACCCAGGTGGCCATCCTCAATGCCAACTACCTCTCCCGGGCCCTGCAGGGCCATTTCCCCACGCTCTATACCGGCGAGACAGGCTACGTGGGACACGAAATGATCCTCGACTGCCGTCCCTTCCGCCAGGAGACGGGCATCACCGAGACCGACATCGCCAAGAGGCTCATGGATTACGGTTTTCATGCACCCACGCTCTCTTTCCCCGTGCACGGGACCCTCATGGTGGAACCTACCGAGAGTGAGTCGAAGGCCGAGCTCGACAGGTTCATCGAGACCATGAAACAGATCCATGCCGAGATCATGGAGGTGAAAGAGGGAAAGACGGATGCGGAGGACAATGTGCTGAAGAATGCGCCGCACACCCAGGAGGTGGTGCTGACCGAGCCCTGGGACCATCCCTACGGCCGTTGGCAGGCCGTCTTCCCCCTGCCGTGGGTGGCGGAGAACAAGTTCTGGCCGCCGGTGAGCCGCGTCGATGAGGCATGGGGCGACCGCAACCTGATGTGTTCGGCCTCCGATCTGGAGAACTTCACCGCCGGCTAAGAGCATCTTCCAGCACCAGCGTGAGGAGCTCCGTCATGCTGATGCCGAAGACCTGCGCCTGGCGGGGGATGATGCTCTCACGGCTCAGGCCGGGGATGGCGTTCACCTCCAGGAACCAGGGGGTCTCCCCATCGAGGATGAAGTCGATGCGCACGATGCCGCGACAGCCCAGGAGGGTGTAGATGTAAGAGGCGGTCTCGCGTATCAGCTCGATCTGTTCCTCCGGCAGACGTGCGGGGGTGATCTCCTCGGCCATCCCCTCGGTGTATTTGGCTTCGTAGTCGAAGAAATCCTTTTTGCTGACGATCTCGGTAGGAGGGAAGATGATCTCGCGTGTGGCGGTCTTCAGCACGCCGCACGACACCTCAGTGCCGCTGATCTGTTCCTCGATGATCGCCTCGTTGCTCTCCTCGAAGGCTTTACGCAGGGCGTTCATCAGCTCGTGGGGTTCGTGGATCCTGCTGACCCCGAAGGAGGAGCCGCTGGTGTTGGGCTTGACGAAGAGAGGGAAGCGCATTCCCGAAGTGTCGGGCGGTACCCATCCCGACATCCGACGCACCAGCAGGGAGGGGGCCGTGGCCACATGGTGTTTCTCCAGATAGAGCTTGCAGGCGTATTTGTTGAAGGTGAGGGCCGAGGTGAAGGGGTCGCATCCCGCATAAGGGATGTCCAGCATGGCCAAGTAGCCTTGCAGATGACCGTCTTCACCCGGTGTGCCGTGGATGACGGGCAGCACCACGTCGAAATGCACCTTGCCTGCGGAGGTGGTCACCGACAGATCGTTACGGTCGACCGCCACGCGCCGTCCCCGGGGATCCTGCCAGAACCATCCCTCACGCTCGACGAGGATGAGCCAGGGCTCCCACTGCCGCCGGTCGAGGTGTTCCATCACCTGGGCGGCACTGTTGAGGGAGATGCCGTGCTCCGACGAATAACCGCCGGCCAGCACGGCCACACGTTTCGTGTTCATCGGTCTTTGTCCTTTTTCTCGTCCCAGTCGCGGATGATCAGCCCCTGGCCGTATTTCTCCACCACCAGCTTCTGTTTGGCTTTCCATCCGAACTTCTCCACTTCCTCACGCGGCAGACTGATGCCGTAACTGCTCCCGCCGCCCAGCTTCAACAGGCTGCGGATGTACCTCTTGGACAGTTTCCTTCTCATAACGGTAGGTGTTAAAGGTCGTTTCGAGAAAATACCTATTTAAATAGGTATTTTAATAGGCATTTAAATACCTATTTTCAATAGTTGGAAAGATAAGTATTTCCGTGGAGAAATGCAAGAGAGGGCTGTCAGGTTTGGGTTCGTCCGGTGAGGTAGGTGCGCCATTTTCCGATTACCTGTTGCATATCATCGGGGAGGGGGGCCTCGAACGAGAGGGTCTTGCCGGTGACGGGATGTTCGAAGGCGAGGGAGCGGGCGTGCAGTGCCTGGCGCGGCAGCAGCTTGAAACAGTTGCGGACGAACTGCTGGTATTTGGAGAAGGTGGTGCCGCGCAGGATGTGGTCGCCGCCGTATTCGGTATCGTTGAAAAGGGGATGGCCGATGTGTTTGAAGTGGACGCGTATCTGGTGGGTGCGTCCCGTTTCCAGATGGCAATCCACGACGCTCACATAGCCCAGGTCTTCGACCACCCGGTAGTGAGTGATGGCCTCCTTGCCCTGGGAGCCGTCGGGGAAGACGTGCATCTTGGTGCGGTCGCGGGGGTTGCGGCCGATGTGGCCGGTGATGGTGCCCTCTTTCTCGGGCGGAACACCCCAGACGATGGCCGTATAACGCCGGCGGATGGTGTGGAAGAAGAACTGGCGTGCCAGGGCGCTCTGGGCTACCTCGTGTTTGGCCACCACCAGCAGTCCGGTGGTGTTCTTGTCGATGCGGTGGACCAGTCCCGCGCGCAGGTCGCCGCTGTGGAAGCGCGGGTCGTCCTTCAGGTGCCAGGCCAGGGCGTTGACCAGCGTGCCGCTGTAGTTGCCGTAGCCGGGGTGCACCACCATGCCGGCGGGTTTGTTCACCACCAGCAGGTCGTCGTCCTCGTAGACGATGTCGAGGGGGATGTCCTGGGGGATGATCTCCACCACGCGGGGCGGATGAGGCAGCACGATGGTGATCACCTCGCCGGGTTTGACACGGTAGGAGGGTTTCACGGGCCGGCCGTCGACGAGGATGTTGCCGGCCGTGGCGGCGTTCTGGATGCGGGTGCGGCTGACGTTCTCCAGCTTGTTCATCAGATATTTGTCGATGCGCAGCAGTTTCTGCCCCGGATCGACGACGAAACGGTGGTGTTCGTACAGTTCCTGTGGTTCGTGCATCTCTTCTTCGCCCATGGTCGTGTTCGTTAGCGTATCACGGGGATGCGGCTGCGGAAGAGGGGCCGGCCGTCGCGGGTGACCACCAGCAGGTAGAGGCCGCCGGTGAGGGTGGCGGGGAGGTACAGCTGCTGCAGGATGCCCGTGCGGTCCAGCACACAGCGACCGGTCATGTCGAAGAGACGGTAGCGGGCGGCGCGGGAGAGCCTGCCCTCCGTGTCGAAGTGGATCACGTCGCGTGCCGGCAGCGGCCACACACGCCACGAAGTCTCCGCCGCCACGGCCGGCTCCGGCACTGCCGTCACCACATCACCCCCCGTCACGGGACGAACCATCAGCGTCCCCCGCAGCGACGAAGGCCACCACTCGCCGTTGAAAAGGTAACGGACCCGGTCGCTGTGGTCGAGGTTCATGTCGAAACCGATGTTGAGGAACACCTCCGAGTTCTGACGCCAGCCCACGTAAAAATCGCCTTCGGGGATGATCACCAGCGAATCAAAACGGTATTCGACGAAACGGTTGATGCTGTCACTGTAACGGGGCAGCACGTCGTATTTCGTATAGATGAGGTCGCCCGGAGTGCCGTGGTCGTCTGACCAGACGGCGAGGTTGAACGAGGTGATGTTGGCCTCCTCGAAGGCCTGGTTGAAGTAGAAACGGATCCCGTGCAGCGTGTCGCGGCGGTAGGAGTGGAAGCGTATGGCCACGGCCGTATGGGCGGTGCCGGTGCCGCTCAGGCCGTACCCCGCCTCGGCGCTCCCGTCGTCGTAAGCGAAATAGTCGCTGAACACCTGGTAGTAGGTGACCGTATCGTTGACCTTAGGGTCGTAATCGTCGGAGATGAGATAACCCCGCACGCGGAAGGTGACCGAGTCGGGGGCGGGCGACTGGTAAGTGTAGATGAGGGTGGAGTTGTAGGTGGTGGTGGTGAGGGGCGGCATGTTGGTGGCCCCGCCGGTGTAGCTGTGCACCTCCTGGTGCCGGTAAAGATCCTCGATGACGAACTGGCGGGTGACATTGCGTACGATGGTGTCGTTGTTGCGGTAGGTGAGGGGCAGGAAGTCGCCCATCTCGGAGAGAAAGGCCTCGAGAAACTGGTGCCAGGGCATGGCCTGGTAGGTGTTGAGCAGAGAGCGGAGGGGGGCGGCGACGGCCACGTCGTGCATTACCGTATCGCCGGCAAAACGGTTACGGTCGAGCAGCACGTAGTCGATGTTCCACTGGTCGCAGTTGCCCACGGCACCCGGGTCGGTCTGCGGGGGGGAGATGCTGGCCAGGTTGCGGAAACGGAAACGGAAGCCGGCATGCAGGAAAGCCGTATCGTCGACGGGGAGAATGACCATGCGGAAGGGCTTGACGGTGTCGGGGGTGATGGTGTCGCCGCCGGCATGCCATACCGTCACCCACCGTTCCTGCAGCGGCGCCCAGAAGTCGAGGCAGAGGGAGTCGTCGCGCTCCGGCGGGTCGGCGATGCCCTTGGGCTGGTAGTAAAAGCTGAGCCAGATGTTGTCGGCCGGCGTACCCCGCAGGTCGATGGGACGGGAGGTGAGACGGTCGGCCTCAAAGGGGTAGGGTTTGGCGTGAGGGTAGATCTCGCCCTTCTTGTCGATGGCGTCGAGGGTGACCACTCCCAGCGTAGGCGGCTCGACACCGTAGGTGGTGTTGACGTAGGCGTTGCTGTCGCTCCAGCGCCGGCTGTCGGGATAGACGGTGGGGACGGAGAAGTCGTCGAAGAAAGGCAGGGTGAGGGTGTCGCCGGCGGTGGCGCTCTTGAGGGTGGGGGTGCGGTGGGTCCATGCCTGCTGCACCGCGGCGTTGGCGGTCATCGGTACCAGTCGCTCCTGGGCGGCCCCGGGCAGCGCCAGCAGGGAAAAGAGTATGACGAGCCTATTCTTCATTCGGTGCTAACGGTTCGGAGAGGGTATCGCTCGGCATCCCTGCGGGCCGGAGCGTGTCTGCCGGCAGCAGCGTGGTGTCGAGGGGCAGCAGGGCGGAGTCGAGCGTCAGCCACAGATAGACGGGGCTGCCGATGGGTACGCGCCGTCCTTCTTCATAGACGGGATTCTGTTTCCAGACGAAGGCGCGGGAAGAGTCGTCGTGGTTGTGGACGGTGGTGTCGTAGACCGTGGTGCCCAGATTGAGGGCGGCGCTGATGATGGTCTCCTGTGCCTTGCGGAGGTCCATGCCGACGAAGTTGGGCAGGTAAGTGCGCTGGTTGCTGAGGCCTTTGCCCAGCACCAGGTCGACGGCCGTGCCCTTGACGAGCGAGTCGCCCTCGTGCAGCTCGACGGTGTCGACCATCTCCCTGAGGACATTGTTGATGCCCACGTCGGGGACATAGGTGAGCCGACCTATGCGGAAGCCGCTGGCCTCGAGGAGGGCCTTGGCCTGGCGCAGCGTGTAGCCCACCACGTAAGGCACTTCCGTCACCTCGGGGTTCACGGCGTTGACGATGAGGAAGATCTTGCGGCCTTTCTTGACCTGGTACCCCGCCTTGGGGTTCTGCTCCACCACCGTGCCGGGGGGTACCTCATGGGTGTAGACCGAGTCTTTCACCACCAGCACGAAACGGTTCTTTTTCACCATCTCCCGGCATTCGGCCAGGGTGTGCCCGTAAAGGTCGGGGACGGTCCTCTTCTGTCCGTGGCGTGTATAGAGGCGCAGCCACAACAGGGTGATCAGCACCAGCGCCACGGTGAGCAGTACCGCGTAGGTGAGGTGCTTCAGGAAGGTCTTGCTCAGCAGAAAACGTCCCAGTGACATGGCCGGATGAGCTTGTGTTGATGAATAAACGTGAAGGCAAAGATAAAATTATCCGAAAACAGACAAGGGAAAACTTTTTCCGGGGGGCGGCCTGCCCGGCCGGTACAAAAAAGGGGAAGCAGGGAAAGACCCTTGTCCTTCCCTGCTTCCCCCGGTTCTTTTTTGTGACGGTTTCTTGTCAGACCTTGTGCCTGGGCTCGTCGGAGACGGTCAGTTTCTTACGTCCTTTGGCGCGGCGGCGGGCCAGCACCTTGCGGCCGTTGACCGTCGACATGCGCTCACGGAAACCGTGCTTGTTCTTTCTCTTGCGGCGGGAGGGCTGATAGGTCCTTTTCATCTCTTTTCTCTCTTAAGTCCGTTATACGTTGCCCGTTGGGCGCTCTCAAAACAGGTTGCAAAAGTAATCTTTTTTTTCTTTCCGCAAAACAAAAAAGGAACTTTCATGTCCTGAGGCGGAGGATCTCCTTGCTCTCGAAGTAGGGGAGGTCGAAGAGGGTGGTGAGGGGTATCCTTTCGGTCTTTTTGCCGGGGATGGTGATCTCGTGGTCCTGTTGACCGCCGGCGAGGTAGAGGATCTCGGCGTGGCCGGCCAGGAGATGGTGCACCAGCCGGTAGAAGCTTCGGAAGCGGGTAACGCCCCGTCCGGTGATGATGTTGAAGGAGCCCTGCATGCTCTCGGCGCGGGCGCGCAGGGTGGCGGCGTTCTCCAGGCCGGTGAGGCGGATGAGCTCGTCGACGACCCTGATCTTTTTGGCGATGCTGTCGACGAGGGTGAAGTGGCAGGAGGGAAAGAGGATGGCCAGCGGCAGGCCGGGCAGGCCGCCCCCCGTACCTATATCGGCAATACGGCTGCCCTCCGGGAATGGCTGCAGCGCCGCCGGCGCCAGGGAATGCAGCAGATGATGCTCCCACAGGTGGACGATGTCGCGCCGCGAGACCAGGTTGATACGTTCGTTCCAGAAACGCAGACCGTCGGCCAGGAGCTGCAGCTGCTCCTCCTGTTGCGACGTGAGATCAGGGAAATAACGCCGTATGAGTGCCGGACCGTCCATCCCCGTCAAGGTTTGTTGGGACTCTTCTTCAGGATGTTGTAGAGGAGCTCCTTGGCGCGGAACAGCTGGGCTTTGACCGTCCCCAGCGGCAGGTTGAGCTCATGGGCGATCTCCTCGTAGGAGTATTCCTTGAAATAACGCAGGATGATGAGGTCGCGGTAGCGCGGCTTGAGCTGGTCGACCACCTCGCGCATCAGCTTGGCCTTCTGGTTGCGGATCATCTGCTCTTCGGGGTCGGGCGACTCCTCCTGGATGGAGGGGGGCGGTGCATCCTTGTCGCTGCCCTCGCCGTCGATGGAGATCATGGAGGCACGCTTCTTGCGGATGAAGTCGATGCAGTTGTTGGTGGCGATCTTGAAGAGCCAGGTGCTGAAAGCGTAGTTGGGGGTGTACTGCGAGAGGTTGCGGAAAGCCTTGCCGAAAGCTTCGATGGTGAGATCCTCGGCATCGGTAGGGTTGTTGACCATCTTCAGCAGGATGAAGTAGATGGCGTCGCGGTAGCGGCTCATCAGACGCGTGAAAGCCTGCTGGTCGCCCTGCAACGCCCGCTCGACAAGCTCGATGTCCTGCTTGGCGTTCTCCGTGAGTCCCTTGCTGTTGAGGTCCTTCTTTTTCATGCCCACGTTCTTTCGGCAGTACGGGAAAGGTTGGAGATCCAGACGGCCAGGTACAGGAATGGGATCACCAGGTCATAAAGGAGCGAAGTTAACAATAATTGTTTTTCCGACAAACGCTTGCCGGCGGCATGGGTCACCAGCAGGAGGGTGGCATAGCGCAGGAGGAGGAAAGCGGCGGGCAGGAGAGGAGACACGGGGGTGAAGAAGAGGGCGAGGGCGGTGCCGGTGAACAGCAGACGGGAGATCATCTCGCCGGCGGCGAGCAGACGGCTGTGGCGGGTATAGTAACGGGCGGTGGTGATGTGTCTTTTTTTCCTTTTGAACCAGGCTTTCAGTGTGGGGGGTGGTACCGAGAGGGTGCGGGCGCGGGGGTCGTGTTCTACGCGGAGGTTGTCGCGTGTGCCCAGACGGTTGACCAGCAGGTCGTCGTCGCCGGAGACCACCCGGTTGAAGCAGGGACGCCGGCTGATCTCATAGAAGAAAGGCTTGCGGTAGGCGAGGTTACGTCCCACGCCCATGTAGGGGATGCCGCGCAGGGCAAAGCCCATGTACTGCATGGCGATGAAGAGGGCCTCGTAGCGTACGAAGCGGTTCCACAGGCCCCGGCGCGGCTGGTAGGCACCGTAACCGAGGACGATACCGGCGCCGCGGGCAAAATGCCGGGCCATCAGACGTATCCACTGCGGCGAGGCGGGACGGCAGTCGGCATCGGTGAAGAGGAGCACCTCGTGCCGCGCCGCCTTGACGCCTACCAGCACCGCCAGCTTCTTAGCGTGGGTGAAATGCTCGTCCTTGCGGATGGTGGTATGACGCAGCCGCGGATAACGGGCGGCCAGACGTTCCAGCAGAGCTTCCGTGCCGTCGTCGGAAGCATCGTTGACCACCACCACCTCGTAGTCGGGATAGTCCTGCTCCAGCACCGACGGGAGGAAAGCCTCCAGGTTCTTCTCCTCGTTGCGGGCACAGATGATCACCGACACCGGCGGCAGGGTCTCCTCCTTGTCCTCCTCCTCACGTTGATCGCGGACGAAAGCCACCGCACCGAAGAACCAGAGGTAGTAGACCATCTGGACGGCCAGGGTGAAGGCCGCCGTACCAAGCAGGACAGGCACGATGAGAGCAGGGTCGGGCATGGCTGGAAAGATCGCGCAAGTATATCAAAGTTTTTGCGTCGAAACAAATCCTGCGGGCGGGGTGGCGGCAGCAGTGTGCGGCATTATCGTTATCTTTGCCGCAAAACGAGGCTGATGGTGTTCGTTCTGGAGGGTGAGGACAAGATGACGGCCGCGCGTGCGGGCGTGCTGCATACCGACCATGGTGAGGTGCCCACGCCGGTGTTCATGCCGGTGGGTACGGCCGGCAGCGTGAAGGCGATGTCGCAGCAGCTGCTCCTCGAGGAGGTGGATGCTCCCGTCATCCTGGGCAACTCGTACCATCTCTATCTGCGGCCGGGGACGGAGGTGCTGCGCCGTGCCGGCGGGCTGCACCGTTTCATGGGATGGCCGCGGCCTATCCTCACCGACAGCGGCGGATACCAGGTCTTTTCCCTCACCGACAACCGCAAGATCAGCGAGGAGGGTACCCTCTTCAGCTCCCATATCGACGGCTCGAAACATCTCTTCACCCCCGAGAAGGTGGTGGAGATCCAGCGGGTCATCGGCTCCGACATCATGATGGCGCTGGATGAGTGCACGCCCTATCCCTGTGAGCGGGATTGTGCACGGCGGTCGATGGAGCTGACGCACCGCTGGCTGGAGCGGGGCTGGGAACATTACCTGGCCACGGAGCCGCTTTACGGCCACCGCCAGCTCTTCTTCCCCATCGTGCAGGGGAGTATCTATCCCGACCTGCGGGAGACCTCGGCGCGCACCGCAGCCTCCTTTCCTGCCGAGGGCTACGCCATCGGCGGCCTCTCGGTGGGCGAGCCGGCCGAAGAGATGTACCGCATGACCGCCTTGGTGTGCGACATCCTCCCCCGCGAGAAACCCCGCTACCTCATGGGTGTGGGCACACCCGTCAACATCCTCGAGTCGATCGCCCTGGGCGTCGACATGTTCGACTGTGTCATGCCCACCCGCAACGCCCGCAACGGCATGCTCTTCACCCGCGAGGGGATCATCAACATCCGCAACCGCAAATGGATGGACGACTTCACCCCCATCGACCCCGAGGGGCCCTCGCTCTACAGCCGTTACTACACCAAGGCTTACCTGCGTCACCTGATCATCTCCAAAGAGATCCTGGGCGCCCAGATAGCCACCGTCCATAACCTCAGCTTCTACCTGTGGCTGGTGAGGGAAGCACGCCGCCACATACTCGACGGCTCTTTCAGCCGTTGGAAAGATGAGATGACCGAAAAACTGGGAAGACGTCTCTGAACGATGAAGATCCTCGACCGCTATATCATCCGCAAGTTCCTCGGCACGTTCATCTTCTCGCTGATCATGATCCTGGGCATCGCGGTGGTGTTCGACCTGAGCGAGAAGCTGGACAACTTCATCGACCATCAGGCTCCCCTGAAGGCGGTGGTATTCGATTATTACTTCAATTTCATCCCTTACTTCGGTATCGTCTTCAGTTCGCTTTTCGTTTTCATCAGTGTCATCTTCTTCACCTCCAAGATGGCCTACAACTCGGAGATCATTGCCATCATCAGCAGCGGCATCAGTTTTTACCGGCTGTTGTTCCCTTATCTTTTTGCGGCGGGGGTGATCGCGGCGGGGTCGTTCCTCATCTCCAACTATTTCCTGCCGCATGCCAATGCCCGGCGTCTGGCCTTCGAGGAGGTATATGTGGGGCGGCGGGTGAAGTACTTCACCCATTTCGACATCCACCGCCAGGTGCGTCCCAACATTTACATCTACATGAAGGATTACCAGCAGATAAACATGCTGGGGCGGAAGTTTTCCATCGAGCATTTCGACGATCGCGGACGACTGCTCTCGAAGATGATGGCCGATTATGTGAAGTGGGACACTTCGAAGAACAAGTGGGTGGCCCATCGTTATTTCATCCGCACCCTTCCCGACAGTCTGCATGAACGTATCGAGAGCGGTTACCGTATCGATACGGTCTTCTACCTGGAGCCGCGCGATCTGGAGAAGCGCAAGCATGTCACCGAGACGATGAACCTGGGTGAGCTGCGCGAGTTCGTCCGGCAGCAGCGGCTGCAGGGGGCAGAGAATATCGAGGAGTATGAGATCGCCTATTACGATCGCTTCTCCAATCCTTTCTCGGCCTTTATCCTCACCCTCATCGGTCTGGCCCTCTCCTCACGCAAGATGAAAGGAGGCATAGGCATGCAGATCGGTTTCGGCATCGGCCTGAGCTTCTCCTACATCTTCTTCATGCAGTTCTCCAGCCAGTTCGCCATAGGAGGGTCGATGAGCCCCCTGCTGGCCTCCTGGCTGCCCAACATCATTTTTTCCGTCATTGCCATCATCCTCTTCATGATGACGCCGAAATAGTCAATCGTCGGATTGTCAGGGTTTTGAAGTTGTGAAGGGGCACTTTTCCGGGGCTATCCTTTGCCGATTTGCGGGTATTTCGTAATGTTGCATACGGGAGTTTTTCCCGGCGACCCGAACCATACAACCAAAAACTTGAGGTCATGGGACTGAAAAGGAAGATCCAGGAACTGAAAAAACGTCGTGAGGAGGCGCTGCGTGGGGGTGATGAGCGGGCGGTGCAGAAGCAGCTCTCCATGGGCAAGCTCACGGCGCGTGAACGTATCGTGGCCCTGCTTGACAAGAACTCTTTCAACGAGTATGATCTTTTTGTCGAGCATGAGGCGCGCGATTTCGACATGGACAAGAAGGTGCTGCACGGCGACGGGGTGATCGTCGGCACGGGCACCATCAACGGCCGCCCGGTGGCGGTGTTTGCGCAGGACTTCACCGTGGCGGGGGGGTCGCTGGGGCTGATGCACAGCCGCAAGATCACCAAGATCATGGACCATGCCCTGAAGATGCGCATGCCCCTGATCGGTATCAACGACTCGGGTGGCGCCCGCATCCAGGAGGGGGTCAACTCGCTGGCCGGCTATGGTGAGATCTTTTTCCGCAACACCCTCGCCTCGGGCGTCATCCCCCAGATCTCCGTCATTCTGGGGCCGTGTGCGGGCGGGGCGGTCTACTCACCCGCCCTCACCGACTTCGTTTTCGTGGTGGACAACATCTCCAAGATGTTCATCACCGGCCCCGAGGTGATCAAGACGGTGCTGGGTGAAGAGATCTCGATGGAGGAGCTGGGCGGCGCGCACGTGCATGCCACCGTCACGGGCAATGCACATTTTTTCGCCCGCGACGAGAAAGAGTGTTTCATGCAGATCCACAAGCTCCTCTCGTTCATCCCCTGGAGCAATGATGAGAAGCCGCGGGTGGTGGAGCGCCGTCCGCCGAGGAGGGACTACAAGATCGAGGACATCGTCCCCGAAGACCCCAAGCTGCCATACGATGTGCGCGATGTCATCCGCGCCGTGGTGGACGATTCTGACTTTTTCGAGGTGCACGAGGGGTGGGCGCGCAACATCGTCGTGGGCTTCGGCCGTATGGACGGGCGCACCGTCGGGTTCGTGGCCAACCAGCCGCTCTACCTCGCCGGCGTGCTCGACGTCGACTCGTCCGACAAGGCGGCTTCCTTCATCCGCTACTGTGACGCCTTCAACATCCCCATCATCACCTTTGTCGACCTGCCGGGGTATCTGCCCGGCATCGACCAGGAGTATGCGGGGGTGATCCGTCACGGGGCCAAGGTGCTGTATGCTTACAGTGAGGCCACGGTGCCCAAGATGACGGTCATCCTGCGTAAGGCCTACGGCGGCGGTTACATCGCCATGGGCTCGCGTCATCTGCGCACCGACTTCGTCTTTGCCTGGCCGTCGGCCGAGATCGCCGTGATGGGACCCGAGGGGGCGGCCAACATCATCTTCCGTAAGGAGATACGTGAGGCCGACGATCCTGATAAGATGCGGAAGCAGAAGGTGCGGGAGTACAAGGCCAAGTTCGCCAACCCGTATGTCGCTGCCGCCAAAGGATATATCGATGCCGTCATCGAGCCGGCCGAGACGAGGCGCCGTCTGGCGCATGCCTTGGAGGTGTCGGAACGCAAGGCGGTGTCCGGTCCGAAGAAAAAACACGGCCTACCGCCGCTCTAACAGCCTGCTGCCATGGAACGTCAGAAAGAGAAAAAGGAGAAAGTCAGCTTCTGGGTCGACGGAACGGAGTACAAGACCTACATCCCCGAAGGTCATGGCAGGCGTCCCATGCCGCGGCCGCCCGAGCCGGGGGTGGTGGGGGCATTCATACCCGGTACGGTGCTGAAGGTGTATGTGCGTGAGGGGCAGCGTGTACGCGAGGGTGACAGGCTGGTGACCCTCGAGGCGATGAAGATGAAGAACCGTGTGCTGGCGCCCGTGACGGGCGAGGTCACCGAGGTGCTGGTACAGGAGGGCGATCGTGTGGGCAAGGACCAGCCTCTGCTGCGGCTGCGGCCCGACGAGCCCGACGAGGAGGAGGAGCTGTGAGGCTGCTGTTCAGCGTATCTCTTCGTGCCAGGTGAGGTAGCCTGCCGGCCAGGTGAGGCGGGGCGGCGCCGCGACAAAGAGGCCGTACACGGCCGACCCGCTGCCAGAGAGCGAAGCGTACACCGCGCCGGCATCGTAAAGCTTTTCCACGATCTCTCCTATGGCAGGTGCCAAGGCTACGGCCGTCGTCTGGAAGTCGTTGACCAGCCTGCCGCGCCACTGTGCGGGCGGGAGGGTGACGGCAGCGGCGGGTGAGAGCCCCTCGCGGCCGGGCAGCGTGCGACGGAACATCTCCGCCGTGTCGAGGTGGAGGCCGGGGAAGACGATCAGCAGATGGTATCCCCGCAGGTCGAGGGCGAGCGGCTCAAGCACCTCGCCACGGCCGCGGGCCACGGCCGGCCGGCCGTGGAGGAAGAAGGACACGTCGCTGCCCAGGATGAGGGCCAATGCGGCCAGCTCGTCGTCGTCGAGGCCCAGGGCGAAGAGGGTGTTGAGGCCCTGCAGCGTGGCGGCCGCGTCGGCCGAGCCGCCCCCCAGGCCGGCACCCGCAGGCACCTGCTTGTGCAGATGAAAACGCACCGCCGGCATACCATGACGCTCCTGCAACAGACGCGCCGCCCGCACCACCAGGTTGTCGCGGCGCCGCCCCGCCACCGGCAATCCACTCATCGTAAGACGCACATCGTAACGCACAGCCCCCGCCGGAACCATCTCCAGGATGTCACTCCACCCCACCGGGAAGAAGACCGTCTCCAGATCGTGGTAACCGTCGGGACGCCGCCCCACGATGCGCAACCCCAGATTGATCTTGGCTTGCGGGTACAGGATCATCCGTTCGTGATTTGAAGATCAAAGATACTGAAAGAAAACCGAAGAGATGAATGGCATGGACGGCCGGGCAGCACGGGCGGGTTGATGATTTTCCCTGCCATGAACATGCAAACCTGCCGCCGGAGGGGGGAAGGACGGTTTCAGGACGGCGGATTTTTGCCCGGTCAAAAAAAAGGACTTTTTTTCCACTGTCATTCAACAGAAATTTGTTTGTAAAAGGGTGAGAGGACAGGTGGAGGGGAGGGTATCATTTCGTAATTTTGGGAAAGTAAAAAAAAGAAGCACGATGGCGGAAAAGAAGAGAATGCGGACGATGCCGGCTGGCGGGGCTTTGCCGGTGGATCCTGATCTGGGCAAGCTGCCCCCCCAGGCGGTGGAGCTGGAGGAGGCGGTGCTGGGGGCGATCATGCTGGAGCGCGATGCCATCCTGGCCGTGCTCGATCTGCTGACGCCCGATAGTTTTTACAAGGATGAGCACAAGAAGATCTACGCAGCCATCCAGGATCTGGCCAGCGAGCAGAAGCCGGTCGACCTGCTGACGGTCAAGGAGGAGCTCAAGAAAAGAGGCGAGCTGGAAGAGGTGGGTGGCGCCTATTACCTCTCCAACCTCACGGCACGCGTGGTGTCGGCCGCCCATGTGGAGTTCCATGCGCGCATCATTGCGCAGAAGTTCATCCAGCGTGAGCTGATACGTGTCTCCTCGGAGATACAGCGTCGTTCCTACGACGAGAGCATCGACGTCGACGAGCTGCTCAACTATTCGGAGCAGGAGCTTTTCCAGATCGCCGAAGGGTACATCAAGAAGGAGACACAGAAGATCAATACCTTGGTGCACAAGGCGATCGAGCAGATCCAGGAAGCAGGAAAGCGGGAGGACAGTCTCAGCGGCGTGCCGTCGGGATTCACCAAGCTCGACCGGCTCACCTCGGGATGGCAGCCTTCCGACCTGGTGATCATCGCCGCCCGTCCCTCAATGGGGAAGACGGCCTTCGCCCTTTCGATGGCCCGCAACATCGCCATCGAGCATGAGAAGCCGGTGGCCATCTTTTCGCTGGAGATGTCGTCGCTGCAGCTGGTCAACCGTCTGATCGTGGCCGAGACCGAGCTGCCGGTGAATAAGGTGCGCAACGGCAAGCTCACCGACGAGGAGTGGAAAAGGCTGGAGGAGAACATCAAGCAGCTCATCGACGCACCTATCTACATCGACGATACGCCGGCCATTTCGCTTTTCGAGTTCCGTGCCAAGTGCCGGCGGCTGAAGATGCAGTATGATGTGCAGGTGGTGATCGTCGACTATCTGCAGCTGATGACGGCGCCGGGCGATCATCGCGGCAACCGCGAGCAGGAGGTGAGCACCATCTCGCGCACCCTCAAGACGGTGGCCAAGGAGCTGGATGTGCCCATCCTGGCGCTCAGCCAGCTCAACCGTTCGGTGGAGCTGCGCTCGGGCAACAAACGCCCCCAGCTCTCCGACCTGCGCGAGTCGGGCGCCATCGAGCAGGATGCCGACATGGTGCTCTTCATCCACCGGCCGGAGAAATACAACATCCACGAAGACGAAGACGGACGTTCCACAAAGGGCATTGCCGAGATCATCCTGGCCAAGCACCGCAACGGCCCCATCGGCGACGTGCGTCTGCGCTTCAAGGAGGATCTGGCCAAGTTCGTCGACCTGGAGGACTGGGAGCTCGAGGAGGGCGACGACGGTCTGCCGCGGACGGTGACCCTCGGCTCGAAGATGAACGAAGAGCCGGCCGTGAGCGACCACGACTTCTACAAATCGGGCGGAGGAGAAGGTTCGTTCGAACCGCCTTTCTAAGCTTCTTCCAGGATGGTGAGCAGCTTCCGCAGGCGGGTGATCTCGTAGGTGGGATGAGCTTCGTGGGGCCTGCGACGGGGGTTGAACAGCACGGTGTCGATGCCGGCGGCGGCAGCCCCTTCGATGTCGGCAGCCACATCATCGCCGATCATCAGCGAAGTGTCGGCATCAGCTCCGCTCACCTCCAGGGCATAACGGAAGAAACGGGGATGGGGCTTCAGCGCCCCGGCCATCTCGGAGGTGATCACCTTCTCAAAATAAGGGGCCAGGCCGCTGTGTTCCACCTTGAAGAACTGCACTTCGTTGAAGCCGTTGGTGAGCAGGAAAAGACGGTATCTGCCCCGCAGGATCTCCAGCACCTCGCGGGCTCCCTCCACCAGACGGGTCATCTCCCTGGCCGTGGCCAGATATTCGCTCTCGAAACGGCGGGCCAGCTCCTCGTCGCCGAAGCCCAGCTCGGAGAAGGTGAGGAAAAAACGCTTCCACCGCAGCGTCTCCTTGTCGACACGTCCCTGACGGTAGTCCTCCCACATCCTGTCGTTGTGACGATGGTACACCTCCAGCAGACGCTCCAGGGTGACGCCGTGGCGTGCCAGACCGTAGCGTTCATACAGGATGGCAAAGGCCTCGTCGGAGTTGGCGGAGAAGTCCCACAGCGTATTGTCGAGGTCGAAGAAAAGGGTGCGGTATCTTTTCATGGCAGGCCTGTCGTTGGGGGTCGAAAGGTAAAGAATAGTTCTTCATCGCGGAAATTTTCCTGCGGCTGTGTATCTTTGCAGGTGAAATGAGTAGGTTTATGGTGCCGGCGCGGGCCGGTCGTCAACTAATCCGGTTCGTCTATGCGATTCACAGATTTCCCTTTTGATGAGGCATTGCAGGAGGGCATCGCCTCCTTCGGTTTTGAGGAGCCGACGAAGATCCAGCAGGCCAGCATACCGGTGGTGCTGGAGGGGCGTGATCTGATCGCCTGTGCCCAGACGGGCACGGGCAAGACCTGGGCCTATGCGCTGCCCGTCATCCAGGGGTTGCTGGAGATGCCCGACCGGGGACAGCATCCTACGGTGCTGGTCCTGGCCCCCACGCGTGAGCTGGCCCAGCAGATCGACACCCAGTTCACGGGCCTCACCTACTTCATGGACATCAGCTCGATGGCCATCTACGGCGGTGGCGATGCCATGGAGTTCGAACAGCAGAAAAAGGCCATCGTCAAAGGTGCCGACATCCTTATCGCCACGCCGGGACGGCTGCTGGCCCACATCAAGCTGGGATATACCCGCCTGGACATGATCCGCAAGGTGGTGCTCGATGAGGCCGACAGGATGCTTGACATGGGCTTCAAGGAGGATATCCTGAGCATCCTCTCGCGTTTGCCTGAGGAACGGCAGAATCTCCTCTTCTCGGCCACGATGTCGCCCGATATACGGCGTTTTGCCCACAAGATCCTTCACGATCCCGTGGAGATCAACTTCGAGGTCTCCAAGCCCGCCGAAGGGGTGGAGCAGGGGGTCTATTTCCTGAAGGAAGGTGATAAATTCCGTGTGCTGAAGGAGCTGCTGACGGCCGAGGCGCTTGACAGGGTGCTGGTCTTCTCTTCGACGAAGAAGGGGGCACGGCAGCTGGAGCGTGACCTGCGAGGGCAGGGGCTGGCCGTCCATGCCATACACTCCGACCTGCCGCAGAGCGACCGCAACGAGATCCTCCGTCGTTTCAAGGTGGGCGAGGTGCCTGTGCTCGTCGCCACCGACGTCATCTCGCGCGGCATCGACATTGACAACATCGACATGGTGATCAACTACCATGTGCCGCAGGATCCTGAAGATTATGTCCACCGTGTGGGGCGTACCGCCCGCGCCAGGCGCAAGGGTCGGGCGGTGACGCTGGTCACGCCGGAAGAGCGGAACAAGCTGCGGCGTATCGAGAAACTGATCGGCTATCCCATTCCCCGTCTCGGGGGGGATGACGGTGACGAGGCCGCTTCCCCGCGTCCGGGCGGCAGACCCTCACGGTCCGGAAAAAGACGCAAGGGCAAACGCCCCCACCACCGTCGCCGGCCACGCCGTCCCGGCGGCGGAGAGGATAAAAAGGAATAGGGTATCCTTAAACTTAAGTGCTATTTTCCCTGCACGTGCAGATCATCGAACCAGGTGACGGCATCCGCCTTGGTCCAGAGGCCGATCTTGCCGGCGCCGGTGAAGGTGGTGTCGCGCACCTCATACAGTTTCTTTCCGTTGAGCCATACGGTGAAGAGGTCGTCCTGCACAGTGAGTTTCAGAGTGTTCCAGTCGTTACCCAGAGGTTCCACCTTCATGCCGTAGGTGCGGCCCTGGCCTACCAGGGGTAGGTCGGTGCGTTTGCCTTTCTCGACCTTGTACAGCACGACATTGTCTTCCAGGGGATTGGCCCGTACGATGTAGTAATTGTCAAAGTCGGTGAAGCGCCAGACGAAGCCGCCTCCCTGGTCCGTTTTACCGGCCACTCCTTTGAAGCGCACCTCCAGCTCGGGGTTCGTGAGCTCCAGACCGTCGTACACTACGACGTTGAAGTGGTAGCTGGGGTTGTCGGAGGAGAGCTGTGCCAGCACCTTGTTGCCGTTGTCGTCGGTGACGGCCCAGTGGGTGCCGCTGCCTTGTCCTGTGAAGCCTTCGCTCCATCCTTCGGGCAGCCTGCCGACCTCGCAGTTGTCGAAGGTGAAGGTGGTGTCGGTGACGGCCGGAGCCGTTCCCGGCGCCTGGGAGAGGGTGGCCTGCTCGCCGTCCTCGGGCGGTACGGCAGCCTGCTGCTCACCACCGCTGTGGCCCGACTTGCAGGCGGGGAAGAAGAGCAGCATCAGCGAAAGAAGGATCGTGGTTCTCATGATGCGAAGTTTTTAGGTTAGTACTCAAGAAAATATCGGACATACTCGTTGGCGGAACGGCGTATCTCGTCCACCGTGCCGCTGGCCTCGACGTTCCCTTCGCGTATCACCACCACCTTGTCGGCCAGCGAGAAAGCTTCGCGGTGGTCGTGGGTGACGTAGAGGATGGTGAGGTGGTATTTGTCGCGCAGGGCGCGTATATGGTCGAGGATCTTCTTCTTCAGCTTGACGTCGAGGTTGGCCAGGGGTTCGTCCATGAGCAGGAGGGAGGGTTCTAGCACGAGGGCGCGGGCGATGGCCACCAGCTGCCGCTGGCCGCCCGAGAGCTGGTGGGGGTAATGACGGGCCAGGGCGGTGAGACCGAACTCGTCCAGCACCTCGTGCACCTTGTGTGCGGTGTCTTTTTCCCTGCGGGCCTGCAGCCCGAAGGCGATGTTGCGGAAGACGGTCATGTGGGGCCAGAGGGCCAGGTCCTGGAAGATGAAACCGATGCCTCTCCGTTCGGGGGGGATGAGCAGCCGTCCATCGCGTGTGACGCAGCGTCCTTCGAGGAGCACCTCGCCGGCGCGGGGCACCTCCAGGCCGGCGATGATGCGCAGGAGGGTGGTCTTGCCGCAGCCCGAGCTGCCCAGCAGCGTGGTGATACTGCCTGTGGCCACGGTGAGCGACAGGCCGGGCAACACGATGGTGTCGCCGTAGGCATGGACGATATGACGCAGTTCAACGGCCGGCATAGGAGTATTTTTTCATCACGGGGTTGATCAGGGCATAGGCTGTCCCCACCGCCGCGAGGGTGACGAGGGCGGCCAGCAGCGTCATGGCGCTGGTGAGGGCCTGCGGGGCGTTGGCCATGATGGTGTACACCTTGACAGGCAGGAGCTGCATGCCGGGAGGGTAGACCATGATGGTGGTGCCCAGCTCGCCCAGGCTGAGGATGAACCCCAGCAGGAAGGCGGCGGCCAGTGAGGGGGCCAGCAGAGGCAGATGGATGCGGAAGAAACGCCGGCCCGGCCCCGCGCCGGCGAGACGGGCTGCCTCATCGTACGAGGGAGACAGCTGGCGCAGAGCATTGCCCGTGAGACGGGCACCCAGGAAGGCAAAACGTGCCGTATACCCCACCAGTAGGATGAGCGGCGTGGTGTAGACCACCTCCAGCCCCGGCCGGTTGAAGAAGTGGATCAGGGCGATGCCCAGCACCGTCGAGGGGATGGCGAAGAGGAGCAGCAGCATCTTGTCCGACAGGCGGTTCAGGGGTGTGGGGCGGCTCCCCGGTGTGCGCCAGGCCACCGCCAGACCGGTGAGGAGGATGAGCAACCCGCCGCCGCCGGCCAGCAGGAGAGAACGGCCCAGCGTGGGAGCCAGCAGATGCCAGGCACGCAATACCATACCGCCCCCGCCGCGCCAGGCCTGCCACGCCAGCGTGCCCAGCGGGAGCAGCACCGTCAGGAGAAACCACAACACCACCGACAAGAAGGCCAGTTGCAGAGCCCACCTGCCCCGGACAGGCGAACGCGTGCCGCTGCGCAATCCCAGGGAGAGAAAGGGAGCTTCGGAAAGATACCGTCCTTCGGTGGCCAGCAACAGGAGACAGATGAGCAGCAGCAACACCGACTGGTCGATGGCCAGCGCATGGTCGTAAAAGGCGGAGAACTGGGTGAAGATCTCCGTGGTGAAGACTTTTATCCCCAGGAAGGCGGGTACGGAAAATTCCGAGAGGGTGAAGATGAAGACCAGCACGAACGAGCTGAAAAGGGCCGGCCGGATAAGGGGCAGGGTGATGCGGAAGAAGGTGGTGCGGCGGCCTGCCGAGAGCCAGCCGCTCTCCTCGAGCGAAGGGTCCACCGCCGCCAGGGCTGTCCCGGTGATGAGCATAGCCAGTGGTGTGTAGAGAAGTACAAGGACAAAGACCACGCCCGCCGGCGAGGCTATGAAGCGGGTGGTGCCGGCGGTGAGAAAGAAAAAGTCTTTCCACGCCACGGCAAAGAGGTAGGGCGAGAGGAAGAGAGGTATCAGCAGCAGGAGGCGCATCGTGCCGGCGAAGGGCACGTCGAGGCGGAACAGGAGGAAGCCCAGGACGGTGCCGGCGAGGGTGGCGGCCAGCGCCGTGACGGTGGCCAGCAGCAGACTGTTGCCCAGCAGCCTCCAGCCACCCTGCTGCAGCGTGGTCCACGTGCGGCGCAGCTCGTCGGGAGAGAGGAGGGTGTGCAGCAAGGCTGCCACCACCGGCATCACGGCCACCAGGAACAGCAGCAGAAGGAAAAGCTTCTGTGCGGGATGTCTCACTGAGCCCGGACCCATTCTTTCAGGAAGTTTTGTATCTCCAACAGCTTCCGGGCGGTGGCATCGTAGTCGATCTTCATGGGCACGATGCTGTCGAGCGAGGGGACGTCCGTCGGCACCTCTACCCCCTTGTGCAGAGGCATCTGGGCACAGGAGACGGCCAGCTTTGCCTCGGTACTGCGGCGCAGCAGGTAGTCGATCAGCTTCTTGCCGTTCTCAGGATGGGGGCAGCCGCGGATCAGGTTGACGGTGTTGGGGATGATCAGGGTGCCTATGCCGTCCTGGTCGGGGAAGACGATCCTGACCGGTGAGCCTTCTTTCATGGCCTCGAAGGCGTCGTCGGTGTCGGTGATGCCGCAGGCCACCTCGCCTTGGACGACCCTTTTGCGCACGTCGCCGTTGCTGGTGGCGAGCACCAGCCCGTTGGTGCGCAGGCTGTCGAGCCAGGCCTTGGCCCGCTCGTCACCCAGGACGGTGAAGAGCGCCGCCATGTGAAAGGTGGTGGTGCCGAAAAGAGGGTTGGCCAGCGCTACCTGGCCACGGTAGCGCGCCTTGGTCAGATCGAAGATCGAGGCGGGTGCCCCCTCCCCCTGAAGACGGTCCGTGTTGTACAACAGCACCCGCGCCCGGGCGGAAAAACCGGTCCAGTGCCCTTCCGGATCCTTGTACACCGCGGGGATATCACGCGCCTCGGGTGAGAAATAGGGAGCGGTGAGCCCCTCCCGCTTCAGCACCAGCGTACGCACGGGATCACCGCTCCAGAAAACATCACACTGAGGATGATCCTTTTCGGCCAGCAGACGGTTGAGCACACCGGTCGACTTGGTCTCTTCGGTGTCGAACACTGCGTTGACATGGATGCCCGTCTCACGCTCAAAATCTTTCAGGATGGGCTCCGAGAACACCTGATCGACACTGGTGTACACCACCACCTCGTTGCGGGAACCCTGGCATCCGGCCAGCAACAGAAAAAGCAAAAGGAAAGGAACAAGGAAAACACGGACTGAAGGAAAGGTTCTTTTCATAGTCGGACATTTTAAGCTATATAAAGATATTGAATAATCCTACGTGCTGTATGCAGCGAACATGAAAAATCATTCAGGAAAGGCTTCGGTTACGGCCCGTCTCCCGACAAACGGGACGAGGATCATCGCACCGATCCCGCTATCTGTTTCTGTAAAGGTTGACCATGCTGCCGCCGTTACCTGAATTTTTGTTAAGGAAGGTGAACTGGGGCCACGATGATTAGAGTTGTGACCATATTCTTCGTAATTTTGAAGGAACAAAGCATGCATCAACAAAAAAGGAGCATGATGAGAAAAAAGAAATACCTCTTGTACGTGACATGTCTGTTGATGGTCCCTGTTTTGGGCCTGGAGGCCCAGGAAAAGGCCGTGCCGGCAGACCATGTGCGGGAAAAGGCACTGAAAGTTTTTATTGACTGCCATCGTTGTGATTTGGACTATTTCCGGGAACAGATCCCGTATGTCAATTATGTAAGGGATGTACGGGAAGCCGAACTGTATATCCTTGTGACCACCCAGTCGACCGGCAGTGGCGGCAGGGAATATACCATCTTCTTTCAGGGGCTGAAGCAATATGCGGGTATGAATGATACGCTTGTTTATGCCAGCCGTCCTGATGATACACGTGACAGGATCCGTGAGGGCAGCACGAACATGATCAAAATGGGGCTGATGCGGTATGTGGCACGGACGCCGCTGGCCGGGGAGGTGAAGATCCTGCCGTCGGCAGGTCTGGCCAGGCAGGAGGTGAAGGACAAATGGAATTACTGGGTGTTTGAGCTGCAGACCGAACCGCAGTTCAGTACCGAGCAATCGATCAAAGAGATTTCATGGGACAATTCGGCCTCTGCTTATAAAGTAACGCCCGACTGGAAGCTGGAATTCGATTTCGAGCACAGTTTTGAGGACAGGAAATATATCTACCAGGACACCTCCTATCTGCGGCACCGGAGCTACTGGTCGTTGGATGCGCTGGTGGTGAAGAGCCTCACCGACCACTGGTCGGCCGGCATCGTGGGGAACACGCAGTCTTCCACATACCGTAACATGGAACTGGGGGTGAGCCTGGTGCCTTCGGTCGAATACAATATTTTTCCTTATTCGGAATCCAACCGCAAGCAACTGCGTATCCTGGGAGGTATAGGTTTTAACTCCTGGAACTATCGTGACACGACCATCTATAACAAGATGGAAGAGTTTCTCATCGACCAGCAAGTGCGTATAGCTTTCCGTATGCAGCAGAAGTGGGGTTACCTGAACGTTTCCATGCTGGCATCGGCCTACATGAACGATTATTCCAAGAACCGGCTTACACTGAACGGTTATGTCCGTGTCAGGCTGTTCAAAGGTTTTTCGCTGCGTCTCTCCGGCAGTGTGGCACGTATCCATGATCAGCTCTCGCTGGTCAAGGGAGAGATGGATGAGGCGGAGGTGTTGTTGCGGATCCGGGAAATGGCCACCAATTACAGGGCTTCCGGCAGGATCGGCATCGTCTATACGTTCGGTTCGATCTACAACAACGTGGTCAATCCTCGTTTCGGCACTTGACAACGGAAGAGTCCGGACGCACGCTTTGTTTATTCTTTGGGCCGACCTTCGATGATGAGCACATATTCTCCTTTGGGTTTGCCGGGCAGGTTGCCGAACTGTTCGGCCAGTTCGCCCAGGGTGCCGCGGAAGTAGGTTTCGTGGATCTTGGAGATCTCTTTGGCGACGACGGCTTTTCTTTCTTTTCCCAGGTGATCGGCCAGGTCGTTCAGGGTGCGTTGCAGGCGGTGAGGGGATTCGTAGAGGACGAGGGTATGGGGCAACGTGGCGATCTCGGCGAGGCGTTTGTTGCGTCCTTTTTTGGCGGGGAGGAACCCTTCGAAGAAGAAGCGGTCGCAGGGCAGGCCGGAGGTGACGAGGGCCGGCACGAAGGCGGTGGCGCCGGGGAGGGTTTCCACGTCGATGCCTTCGGCGAGGCAGGCGCGCACCAGCAGGAAGCCGGGGTCGGAGATGCCTGGGGTGCCGGCCTCGGAGATGAGGGCCAGCTGCCCGCCGCCGCGCAGACGCTCGAGGAGCATCCCCACACGACGATGCTCGTTGTCCTTGTGAAAGGAGAGAAGCGGCTTGTCAAGGGAGAAATGGCTGAGCAGACGCCGTGCGGCACGGGTGTCCTCGACCACCACCGCATCGGCCTCGCGCAGCACCTCCACGGCGCGGAAAGTCATATCCCCCAGGTTGCCCACCGGCGTGGGCACGATGAAGAGCTTACCCATCCTGCAGTCCTGCCAGTTTACGTTCGACCAGCTCCATGAAACGCTGCGCCGCCTCGCTCTTCTTGTCCCAGCGGAAACCCTCCAGCACCGACAGCGCCTCGCGACGTGTGGCGGCACCGTTGAGCAGACGCAGCGTCTCCTCGTAACGCTCCTTGTCGCCGTCGAAGAGTTCGCGGATGAACATGAACCGGTCGTTCAGGTTGATGATCTTGCGCAGATCGGTCACCGACCGCTTCGAGAGCTTCGTGGAAAGATCCTGTCCGGCTTCCTTGCCCAGCTGTTCGTTACGGTACTCCTGCCCGCTGCGCAAAGTGTCGGAGAGGAGCTTCTTCTCTTTTTTCTTTTTAGGTGGGGGGGTGGCAGGCTTTTCATCGCCCTCCTTCCGGTCGGCGGAGGTGCTCTCCTCATGGACAGGTGCAGGTCCCTTCCCCTCTTTCTCTTGTGATCCGGTCGTTTTGTCTTCGGGAGAGGTGACCGCTGTTCTTTCCCCGGTCGCCTGGTTCTTTTCTTCAGCCTTTTCGACAGCAGGTACGGGGGTTGTTTTCTCCGCCGGTGCTTCTTCTTCCTGCTTTTCCTCAGGGAGATGCCGTTCAGGGTGAACAGGGGCTTCCTTCTTTTCTTCCCCGGGGCCGGCCGTCACCACCGGCGTTGCCATACCGGCCTCTGCCAGATGGGCGGCGAAAAGTTCAAAGTTCTCTCGCAGGTTCCTCAGCTTCGAGAGCGCCAGTTTCAGCTCGATGTCCTCCCGCGAGGAAAAAGAACCGCTCTCCTCTATTATCTTCTCGATTTCTTCTATATCTTTCGAAAGAATTTGAAGTGCTTTCCGATAATCCATGGTGCGGAGCATTGGTACTTCTGCAAAGGTAACGATAAGCTGAGAAATGTTGTTGTATGGGGCCTGTATTTGTAGTTTTGTGTTACAGTGTACTGAACCAAAGAAGGAGAGCTTTTCCTTCAGGGAGGCAATAAGCCTTGGACCGGACTCAGGGTATTATGTCTCCGGATATCGAAGAACCTGAAACAAGACCGGATCGAATGTTCCTGGAAACATCCATAGGCGAGGGCAGGCGTCAGGGTTCCATTGAGGTGATCACGGGCTCGATGTTCTCGGGCAAGACGGAGGAGCTGATCCGCCGCTTGCGGCGGGCGCGGTTGGCAGGGCAGCGGGTGGAGATCTACAAGCCTGCTCTTGACAAGCGCTACTCGCGCACTGAGGTGGTGTCGCACGATGCCCGCACGATACGTTCCACGCCGGTGGAGACGGCGGCCAATATCCTCCTGATGGCCTGGGAGGTGGATGTGGTGGGCATCGATGAGGCGCAGTTCTTCGACCACGGCATTGTGGAGGTGTGTGACCAGCTGGCCAACCGCGGGGTGCGGGTCATCGTCGCCGGCCTCGACATGGACTACCGGGGCCGGCCTTTCGGCCCCATGCCCGACCTGATGGCCATCGCCGAGTATGTCACCAAGGTGCATGCCATCTGCATGCGGTGCGGAAACCTGGCCCACTACTCCTACCGCAAGACCTCCGAAGATGCCCAGGTGGTGCTGGGGGAGAAAGAACGGTACGAGCCGCTGTGCCGCGCCTGCTACCTCGAGGCCTTGAAGGAAGACAAGAAAAAGGAGGAGGGCTGATGGCTGGCTATCCCGTGGAGGAGGTGATCCGGGCCGTGGGAGGTGAGGCGAGAGGACCCGTGACGGGCGAGGTGCAGACGCTGCTCACCGACAGCAGGCGTGTGGCCCATACCGGCGGGGCGCTTTTCGTGGCCCTGCGCGGCCCCCGCCATGACGGACACCGTTTCGTGGAGACCCTCTACCGTCAGGGGGTGCGTCTTTTTCTTGTCGACCATCTTCCTGACGGAGCGGCGGGATGGCACGATGCCCTTTTTATCGTGGTGCACGATACCTTGCAGGCGCTGCAGGACCTGGCGGCGATGCATCGCCGTCACTATTCCGGTACCCTCATCGCCGTCACCGGCAGCAACGGCAAGACGATCGTCAAGGAGTGGCTGGCACAGACCCTTGCCACCCAACATACCGTTGTGCGCAGCCCCGCCAGCTACAACTCCCAGGTGGGGGTGCCCCTCTCCCTGTGGCTGCTCGATGAGTCATCCCGCATGGCGGTCATCGAGGCCGGCATATCAAAACCCGGCGAGATGGCCCGTCTGCAGAGAATCATCATGCCCCGCATAGGCATCCTCACCAACATCGGCGAAGCCCATCAGGAGAACTTCGGCAGCCTGGAGGAGAAGCTGCGGGAGAAGCTGCACCTCTTCCGTGATGCTGAG
>Ga0256914_1000677_pt1 | contig 33080 bp, 43 predicted proteins | sample HulkmetaG_FD_191571 | JGI IMG/M metagenome (GOLD analysis project Ga0256914, IMG submission 191571) | Hydrothermal chimney microbial communities from Main Endeavour vent field at the Juan de Fuca Ridge, Pacific Ocean - Hulk | ecosystem: Environmental > Aquatic > Marine > Hydrothermal vents ... | reverse complement strand
AATTGATTTACTGATATTTCTCTGTTCTGAACAGCGTAGTTTGCGACGTTCCACAGTTTTGATGCTGAATGTGTTAAATGTCCCAATATTATTCTGTGTTTTCTGCTGCAGTGAGAGAATTGAAACACTACAACTCTCGTTGATTCTATTTTTCTCACCTCCTTCCTGTTTTAACTCTGTTTTAATTTTATCACTTTTCTACCGCCTTTCATCTCTCCAATAAATTGGAGAGCGTTCTCGGCGGATGATCGTAGATTTAAGAGTATGTTGGAAGGGTAAGATGTTGAAGGGCCACTTAAAGAGGTTCGCTGAATTTTTGATGGTTACTTTACATTTCTTTTTTTCTGTTTAGTAATGGTTTTTTCCTTATTTTCTGGAGCTGTTTTGTCTTGCTGTTTTGCTGTTTTACCATTTTGCTGTTTTACAGTTTTACTGGCTTACTGGCTAAGATTAATTGCAAGAACCATTGCACTCCGGTTTTTCCTCTCAGTTTTGCTTATGTGATTTGTTCTGGCTGAAGAGACTTCTGTAGTGCTTCTATTACGATCTCGTAGCTCTTTTTCCTTTGCAATATGGCTTGCATCTTTATTTTGATTATAAGATCTTCGGGAAGGTAGGTAGTATATTTTGTTAAGTTTCTTTTTTTCTGTTTAGTAATGGTTTTTTCCTTATTTTCTGGAGCTGTTTTGTCTTGCTGTTTTGCTGTTTTACCATTTTGCTGTTTTACAGTTTTACTGGTTTGCTGGCTAAAATCGGTCTCGAAGAAATTAACTGGTTTGACTTTCTCCCTCTTAGCGGAGCTTCTTTTTTCCATTAGTTCTTGTATCTTTTTTTTATCCATTTATGATCACCTTTGCTAATTTTTTGTAGGCTAAGCTTCCCTGATGTTTTGGGTCGAACAATACTATTGGGATACCGGCGAGTGTTGCTTCAACATGTCTTATACTAAAGGTGATCTCAATTGGGAACACGAGATTTCCATAGTTTCTTTTTACTTCGTTTATTACAGCTTTTGCGATATTAGTTCGTGGGTTAACCATAGTGAATAAGATTCCTTTTATTTCTATCTCAGGGTTGAGCCCTCTTTTTACATGAGCGATATCTTCCATTGCTTGGGATAATGCCTGGGTGGCGAGAAAGTGAGCCTGTAATGGGATTATTACATGTCTTGCATATGTGAGTGCTGCGACACTTAGGTAGCTTTCTGATGGAGGGGTATCTATGATTATGTAATCGTATTTGCTCTCTATTGGTTCGAAGATTCCTTTTAAGAGGCCTATTTGTGTTGCTTGCATTCCTGCTTCGGTTTTTGCAAGATCTGGATGTGACGGAAGAATGTCTATGCCGAATTGCGTTTTTGTGATGACTTCTTCTGGTGCTGTTTCAATGGATGTAAAGAGGTCATTTATGTTGGCTGGTAGCGTAGTTGGGTCTATTCCGACGCTTAGGGTAGCATTTGCTTGTGGATCTAAGTCCACTAACAATACGTGTTTTTTGGCTATGCCTAAAGCTGTTGCTAGATTGACTGCGGTGGTAGTTTTCCCACAGCCACCTTTTCGTAGAGTAATAGCGTAAGTTTTTGCCATTTTTATTTATCCCCTATCTGGATTGTGTTTACTACTTGCAAGTTTGCTGGCTTACTGATAAAACATCTTGCTGGTAAGACAGTAAACCAGTAAAACTATTTGCTGGTAAATAGTATACCATAAGAGAGGGGGAATATTCAAGGTTTTTGAATGTGCTGGTTTACTGTTTTGCTGGTAAGACAGTAAGCCTACTTACTGGTTTACTGGTAAACTGCCTTGAGAGTGGAGTTGAAGTTGACTTGGTATAAGGATAATGAAATTCGTTGGTATTTTAACGACATCGTTCACCTATCTTCTTCAATCTTGATATCTGCCTGCTTTAGTGCTTCCAAGATCTTATCTTCATATTCAGAAACCTCTATCTCTCCATTGATGGCACTTATAAGAATTTTAACTTCACATTGAGCAAATTTGCTTTTTAAATAATTCACAATTCTCACTATTGTGGACATCTGCCCTACTGGAACATTAAGTTTCAAACCTATTTTGGAGTATTTCTCTCTTTTAACTGTCTCTTCTCTCTCACCCGGTCCTTTAGATTGGGTTGGTTGGTAAAGAAGAGCCCTTCATCTGATAGGTAGAACAGCCTCTCTTTCAGATGAGAAAGAACGGTATCTATCACTGTGCTTGGGAAGGATGAATACGAAACACTAAGCTTAATTTCTCTAATACTCCCTCCCTGTGTTTTAACCTCTCCTCTACCTGAAAAAGACATCATAAAGATCGCTGTGCTTACCACTGTTCCCAGTCTATAAGCCCTGTACGAACTTCCGAGAATATCATCAACCTTCTTTGATCCTGAGCCTTTTGTAGTTATATCCTGTGCAATAATACTGTCCCATTCCTGACCTATATGTTTTATAAGTTCTCTTCTTAACTCTTCATTCTCCAGATCAAAATCTCCTAAACGAATAAAGGGTATGTTTTTATCGAGAAGATCGTGGATAACAAGAGATAAGAGCCTCAGTACCCCTCTTGTCCTCTGAAAAGTTGGGAAAGAGCCCCATCTTTTGTAAAAGGTCCAGATGGGTGGGAAAAGACAAGAAATTTTATAATAGAGCTCTCAAAATGGGAAAATAGTTTGGAGCAACATGCTATTCAATTCGTAGCTCTTGAACTTGCCAATGGACGGCGAGCCCACCAGATATGCAAAGTTGATATATGTCCATGTCTAATATTCTTCTCCTTTGCTGATATTTCACTTACTTCTTTAATAGGAAAACTTTCCTCTATGAATCGCTTATCTTTCATCTTAACCTCCTTCATTATGTGATGCCCCTTTAATGCCCCTTAGGTGCCCGTTTCGCCCCTTTGATGCCCCTTAAGAATGTAGTAAACACCCTTACCAGTTTTACCCATCTTCTGAAAGATATGCATTTTCTCAAGTTTTCTGAGATCCTCAGTTGCTTGCCTCTTCTTTACCCCTGCTATCTTTTGGTATTCTGCGTTCGTTATCCTCCCCCTCTCTTTCACATACAACACAGCTTTTATCTGCCTCTCACTCAGTTCTAATCTTCTTAGCTGCTCCTCACTGTAAATATCCTTGAAGAATGTAACTGAAAATCCATCTCCATATTCCTTATACTCTGGTTCAGGAAGCCCTTGTCCTCTGCACAGTTCCACCATTCTTCTTGTACCAGTCCCCCATCTCTCAATTAAGCCTGCATAGTAGAACACCATTGCAATTGACTTATTTCTCGGCTTTGAGTAATGCTCAGTTTTCAACATTTCAACTGTAATACCTTCAGGTAATCTTCCAGGATTCCAGAACCAGATATGATCATCATAAATCTTAATTTGGATCTCCGCTGGATCCATATAATTTCTGTGAATTAAAGCGTTAATGCATGCCTCTCTTATTACAGGAATCGGATAATCCCAAGTATCCTTTCTTTCTATTCCCTTTATCTCAAATTTAACATTAATATGCTTCTTTACAGCCTCCACAAGTTTCTCAGCCTGGACAAAGAGGTTTCCACTTATTTCGATTGTGTCAAGAATCTCTGTTAGAGTCTTGAATCTACCAACTCTTGAAACAGAATTTGGGATATATTTCTGGGGATTTTTCCCAAACAGTAACAGTCCTGCATTAGTAAGCTTTCCATCTTTTATTAATTCTAAATTCTCAAGTATTTTCTCAACAGAATCCCCCTGAGAGATTGCCAGTCTCTCTTTTGCCATATTTTTGAATTTTAAAACAGTTTCCTCATCAATATCCTCAATATCTGCATCAGTTAGAATAGAATCCCATAAAAGTCTTTGCTTTTTCATAATGATTTTTACTAATTCCATTCCACTTACTTCTTGGGTTGTCGAACCTGCTCTAATGTAGAATCTTCCTCTATATGATACAGGGACTTCAGAAGGAGATACCTCAATCTTAATGACTTCTCTATCACTTATATTCTCTGTCTTTACAGAGGGAATTATATTCAGATGATTTCTAATTTTGTTAGGCAGACTTTCTGATAAATTCTCTATATCTTTCAATCCAACAGGATTACCTTTATCAGATATACCAATGTACAAAGCACCACCACCTGTATTGGCAAATGCACAAAGGATCTTCAGATATTCATCCCGCCACGATTCTTTAAATTCAACAGATTGACTCTCTTTCATCTTTTCCATTCCTCCATTCTCTTGCTCTTCCACTCCTCAACAGGAACAATAAACCTAACGATTTCAAGTTTTTCCTGAAGAGCAAGGTTCTCAGCAGGATTGTTTATAATCTGACATCCTCTCTCCACTTTAGTGAAGAAGCTCTTTAGGCGAAGGTTGATAGTCTATGTTACCCTTTAATATGTTCACTGCACCATACTGTAGTGAGAGAGTTAAGACACTAAAACTCTCGTTGATTTTATTTTTCTCACCTTTACTTTATTTTATCACACCTTTCATCTCTCCAATTTATTGGAGAGCGTTCTCGACGGATGATCGTAAAGAAGTTACGGTGGCCTTGTCATGTATGGATTCGGGCACGAAAGGATAGACCACAGCAAGAGATTTGCTAACGGGAAGGTGTATATTAATGGGATAGGAGGGTTCTGGAGCTATGCGAAGGGGAGGTTATTGAAGTTTCATGGTTTATCGCCTGAGACATTCAAATACTATTTGAGAGAGCTTGAGTTTCGGTATAATATATAACAATAGAAACGAGAATTCATTTGATAAAATAGTGGAAGCCGTCAGGGGTGGAATGAATTAAGGAATTACCAAAAATTTTGCATGTGGAGATGGAGATAGGTCTCATAGGTTTGGGCTATGTTGGTCTTGTTACTTCGATTTGTTTTGCAAGTGTGAGAGGAATCTGTGAATATCATGGTTTATGCTGGTAGGTTGAGTTTAAGTATTCTGTTTTGCTTCATGCTGATCACTGCAGCGTACGGTAGGGTGATATACGTCTCGCCTTCGGGCAGCGATAGCAATTCTGGATTGAGCCCTCAAAGACCATTATTCACAATTCAGCATGCTATAGATACTGCAAGGGCTGGTGATGTCATTGTTCTTCAACCAGGCATCTATAGGCAGAATTTTTCCTTCACACGGTCTGGTAAGCCAGAAGAACCTATCATTCTTGAAGGCATGCCCGGTTCATTGATTCTCGGTGATACCAAACCGGGTGGGAGAATAATTCAGATAAAGGCAAGTTACATAGTGTTGAAGCACTTGAACGTTAACGGTCATTTTGTCTCCTGCGATCAGTTGAAATGCTATCATGATAAGCTCGTCTATGTAGTTGGTTCACCGAAAAAGTACCTAACGGGCATCAAGATACTCTACAGTCAGTTTAAGAATGCGTATGGGGAATGTCTTCGTATTCGTTTTTCAAGGGATGTAGAGATAGCCGGTAATAGCATTTCGTACTGTGGTTTGAGAGACTTCAGGTTTGGTAGAGGCAGGCAGAATGGTGAGGGTATCTATGTGGGTACTTCGCCAAAGCAACTTCCTGCTGGGGTTAAGGATTTAACTCGGGATGTGTATATCCACGACAATGTAATAGCTACACACGGTTCTGAATGTGTAGATGTTAAGGAAGCCACAACAAATGTTCGAATAATAAATAATGTATGCTTGGATGAGATGTCTCCATATGTGGGTAGTGTCTCGATAAGGGGCAACAACTCTACGGTCTCTGGGAACATCTTTTTTAATAATCGGGGTGCAGGTGTAAGATTGGGTGGAAACCCGGCTGGATACGGTATACTGAATAGTGTTATCGGCAATTACTTTGACTCTAACGCCGTTTGTGCCATTAAGATAATGAGAGTTCCGCAAGGTAAGATTTGTGGAAACTCTGTTGGACCTGATCAAAAATGTTTAATTTACCCTAAGGGGTTATTCAAAAGATTTTCAAGGGCATTTGAATCATGTAGGTGATCTATTTATCCACTGTTATCGGAAGTTGCATTAGTCTTTTGAAATCTCCCATCATCTTTTGATGTTGGTAGTTTGTTCACATTTTTCTCAAGCCATCCTATTTTATCAACCACTCTTATATCAAATTCAGGAACATAGGGCTTAATATCCAAGAGAGGCGTTCCATCTACAATATCTACATCTCGGATATATAATGTGTTTCTTTCAATCATAATCAGTCTCACTACCGAAATGCCGATTGAATTCGGCCTACTTGGAGCCCTTGTTGAGAAGACTCCGTGTATTCGATTATCCATAAATGGCTTCACTTTTAGTGACGATTTTTTAGATAAGTAGAAGTGATATATCAAAATGATGTGAGAAAAGCCTTCAAGATCTTTCAAACCTTCGGCATATTCCGGGAACACCTCAACTGTTCCATCAGCTCCTTTAGCAGCTATAGGTTGTATAGGTGTTCCTTTTGGCTCTTTGAATTGGGAATGAATGATTCCTATTGGCTTATATCTTATCTCGTCCATAATTTCACCTCTCTATAGTGCTATTTCCGATAACTCGTTCATATCCGGACGGTTCGGATATACTCCCGAATATGGAAGATATGCGAACAGCTCGTACATACATCCCTGTAGGTAACCATTTTTGTTTTTGGTCATGTTTTACCTACTATTAAAAAGCTATCAAGTGGATTTTTTATTGCTGAAAGACATAAGTATATAGATCTGTTTTGTGTCTGCTAGAGTGTATCATCATTTACCACCATACAAATAATATAGCAAAAGAAGAGTAGAAAACCAAGTTTATTCAGGGGCAGTTGTGAAGGAGTATGCTGTGTTTTCGTTAACCAAATGGTGAGCAAAAACTGTTTGCTTCGCTGCTTATCCTCTTCTTAGCGAGATCCACGTATGTTTTGTTTATCTCGTATCCGACATAGAATCTTTTGGTTTTTAGGGCTGCGATTGCTGTTTGTCCGCTTCCCATAAATGGATCCAAAACTACTTCACCTTCAAAGGTGTAGAGCTGGATGCAGCGGTAGGGAAGTTCTACGGGAAAAGGGGCTGGATGTCCAACTTTTTTTGCTGATTCTGTTGGGAATGTCCAAACACTTTTTGTGAGTTCGAGGAATTCTTCTTTAGTGATTGTGTTTTCTCTCTTTTTGGGATTTTTTCTTGTGAATGTATCTTTAGAAAAGACCAAAATGTATTCGTGGACATCTCTTAAGGTAGGGTTTGCTGCTGATAACCAACTTCCCCATGCAGTTGAAGGACTGGCACTGGAGGCTTTATTCCATATAATTTCTCCTCTCATAAGAAAACCTATTTTCAACATATCCTCGATAATGTAGCAGTGTAATGGAATGTAGGGTTTTCTTCCCAAATTGGCTACATTTATACAAACTCTCCCCCCGGGTACTAATACACGGTAGGTTTCCTTCCATACCTGCTTTAAAAATCTTCTATATTCTTCTAAAGTAAGATTCTCATCGTATTCTTTCCCTACATTATAGGGAGGGGATGTAACCATAAGGTGAACACTATTATCAGGTAGTTCTTCCATTTTTTCACTACTTTTACAAAATATTTGGTTTAGGATCTCCTTGGATATTTCTGATTCTTTGTATTTAACCTTTTTTTCTTTAGGAGAGTCTTTGTATAAGTTACTTGAATAAAAAGGAGTAGAATCGTGATTAATTCTCCCGCGAGTCCCAAAAGGACTTGTTTTAGTTCCTCTTCTATATTTTTTATTTTCCATTTTCATTCCTCAGTAACTTTAGAAATACTTCTGCTTTTTTTTCGTGAGTGGGCTCGCGGTTAGCTATCTCTATGATTTTTCCTAACTCCTTCTTGGTCTTCATTCCAGAGAAGAATTCTCGTTCTTCGGAAAGGAGATTAATTAATTCCTGTTTCAGTTCTTCATAAGAATCAAATCTTAGAAATCCTCTTTTAGGGGTTGATTTGATGTTGTTTTTATGAGTAGGGTTATCTAAAGGTTGTGGGTTAACGGAGTAAAAACCTTGAATGATTCCTGTCCTTTTTAAGTGATCGACTTTTTCATAATAGCTTTCTGTTATTGGGGTATTACCTAGAATAATTATAGGAATTCTGGCTGATTTGAGACTGGAAACTCGGATGTTTATGCTTTTCCCAATAGCTTTTAGCATTGTGTCTGATCTCAGTAATCCAGGATTACCTCGATGAGTGGTATAATCTCCTATATTCTTTAACTTTCCCGTAGAAGTGTTATATTCCCAATTCCATACTATGGACATTTTTACCTCTATTATCATTAAGATATTTTGGGGCTGTTGATTCTGTTGGTTGGTTTTGCATATAGCCGCATCTGCTGGGGATCTCGTTGACAGTCCTATATCTTCACAAATTACATGTTGGACTGTAAATCCTCCTGCTTTTTCTGCTATCTCTTCCAAAAGTTTTTTAGCCCATTTTTCTGTAAAGCTTCCGATAAAAGCATTTCTACTTTGAAGTGTGGCCCTAGTCCCTTTATAATTTTTAGGCCAATAAGCTAAATATCTGCCATCTTCGGTCACATAAAAAAGTTGTTCCGGAATAGCAACTTCTAGTGTTTTTGCGAAGAATTCTTTTTCAACAGACTTATTCCAAAGCTTTGATGCGTTCATTGGTTCATTTCCCCTTTTGATTTTCTTTGTTCTTCGATCCATCTATCAATATCGGATTTTTTGAATCTCCACTGGTTGGCTATTTTGAAGCCGGGAACTTTACCCTTTTCGAGCATCTTATAAAGGGTGTGCTTGCTTATTTTCAAATATTTTGCCAGCTCTTCAAGGGTTATAAGTTCTTCCATCTATTAGTCTCCCTTTGCAAATAATTGTCTACTTTCACACTTAATAGTGTATGAACTCTTTTAGTAAAAGTCAAGTGGAGGATATTTGTTTTCTTGTCTTCTGAGCTCTGTTCTATGTGTGGGTACAAGCGGGGGTCAACTACCTATGACTTCAGTCGTAGGTAGTTGACCTATATTAACAGCAATTCTTTCAAAGATCTTCTCCACACCGGAATAAAAATCATGCAAAATACTTGCTGCTGCCCTTATCTCAACATAAGTTGGTTCATCCACGATTTTCGCTAACAGGTTTTTCATTTCACCATTCAATCTCTCAAGATTTTTTATCTCAGTTTTAATATCCTCTATCAACTCTTGCTTACTCATAAATGAGTTCCCCTTCTCTTAATGTTTTTTCTTTTAAGCTTTCAAAGGCATCCTCAAAAGGTATTAGATTAACTTCTACATTCCATCCAACAGTATCACTTGCGTCAACTAAAGCCTTTATATAAAGTTCTGGTGCTAATCCTTCTACCACAAGGTCTATATCAGACCTGTCATGCACATAACCTTTTACCAATGAGCCGATAAGAAAAATCCTTTTAACTTTATATTTTTCTTTAAGCATTTGAGCAATTTTTCTGCTAAGATTCCTTAATTCTTCTTTTCTATCCATTTCTTACACTCCCGGTAATCTTAATGCTTCCTCTTTTAATGGCAGTTTTGAATACATCCCTTCAAACTTTTCTCCCCACACAGATTTTTCAACCAAATCAACCTTTACTCCAAGCAAATCGCCGAGATAATTTTCCAGTTCAACAAAGTCTAAAAGGCTAATTTTTGCTTGCGGTTTAAATTCCACTAAAATATCAACATCGCTTCCTTTTTTAGCCTCTCCTCTTAAATAAGAGCCAAAGATACCAATCTCTTCAATTCCACACTTTTCCTTTAGTTCTTTTTCATGTTCTTTAAGAATTTTCTTTATTTCATCAAGCGACTTATTCATTTTTGCCACCTAATTATTTTATTCTAACTCTCAGTTTTAAATCTTTTCAAAGCGGTGGTGGGCATTTCACTTAACTCGTTCATATTCGAACGGTTCGGATATACTCCCGAATTAGGAAGATATGCGAACAGCTCGCATACGCATCTCTGTGGGTGACTATTTTTGTTTTTGGTCATGTTTTACCTCCTGTTAAAAGGTTATCAAGTGGATTTTTATTGCTGAAAGACATAAGTATATATATCTGTTTTGTGTCTGCTAGAGTGTATCATCATTTACCGCCATACAAATAATATAGCAAAAGAAGCAAAAAGCCAAGCGTATTCTAGGTGGTTGTGGGGAGTATAGTGTGCTGTATTTTCACTAACCAAATGGTAAGCAAAAGCTATTCCTTTTCAACCTTCTTCTCTCCACCTTTTCCACATTTAAGTTTTCCATTCATTGCTTTTATTACTTCTCCATTACCTTTTCATTAACCAAATGGTAAGTGAAAGCTATTTGTCTTTAACTTTCCTCATCCTTAGAAGTGTGTTGTTTTTGTGGCTTTTAAGGTGGGTGTTTTAGGATGATAGGTTGGTTAATACCTTTAGAAGTAATAAGTGTGGTTTTAGGGTGTTTTTGTGAGCTATAATAAAACCCAAATTTTATTATAGTTAGATGGACGTTCTCAACGAAAAACTTGCGTTTTTTGTGTATTTGTGTTATACTTATTATAATAATTCTTTTAAGGTAAGATTATAATTAAGGAGGAGTGGCTTTTGGGTCTTGTGCCGTATAGTGGTTCTATTGTTCTACCACAGCGTGGTACGGTGAAGTACCTTACAAAACCACAGCTTGATGTACTCACGGATGCCTTTAGGGAGTACTATGACAGTAGTCGGAGAAAGAAGACGGCAGGTAGGTACTGGTTGGTTTATCTTACTTTGAGGCATACGGGTGCGAGGATAGGTGAGGTCACGAGTATAGATGATGCTACTGATGTGGACTTTAGAGGTGCAGAGATCAAGCTGGTTACATTGAAGCAACATGCTAGGACGAAAAGAGGTAACAAGAGTAGGGTGAGGCGTCCTAGTCGGATAGTTCCGGTTCCTCACTTTGTAATAAGTGAGATAGCGACTTATCTTGCCAATTTCCCAGAGATGAGGGGTAAGGTGTTTTCGGTTCATCCTGCTAATTTTTATGTGAAGTTTAGAGACATAGCTGTGCGTGCGGGGGTACCGCGGGATCTTGCACATCCTCATGTGTTGAGACACACGAGGGCCATAGAGTTGCTGAGAAACGGTATCCCTGTTACGATAGTACAGGATCTACTTGGACATTCTGCACTCACTACCACTGCCGTGTACCTTCGAATAAGCGGACAAGAAGCAAAACATATCCTCAAAGAAAAAGGATTGATCTAGATTTATAGAAAACCGACGGGATGAACTACTCCTCATTAAAAAGAGGAGCTCCCCGCTTCAACGAGTGCAACCGCACTCTCCACAGGCGTAAGTTTGGGCCGTTCCAGCCCTACCGCTCGTAAGGTAACTAAAGACCCATCTCGTAGTAATACCGCAAAACGCCCCACAGAACCGTTAAACACCTTTATATACGCCGGTAAACTCCATAACTTAATAACATTCCGCCATAATACACCCCGAACCGCCGAAACATCCTTAACCACATCATACCTAACCCTTAACTCCACCGCATTACTCACACCCAACCAACAAAACAACAAAACAAACAATACCACAAATACCCTCACTCTATCATCCCCCCGCTAACTTCTTCCATGTTTTCTCTCCAATAGCTAACAACCTCACCTCTATTTTACGAAGAAATTAAACCAGTAGGCCTTACATGAGGATTCATCTTAAAGCCCTGCTCCTTCAACACCTGAATAATCTTCCCTCTTAACTCCCACTCTGATCTACCTAACTTCACTTCCATTCCCTTATAACTCTGGTCCCTCCAGTGACATGGGCGTAGATACACACCCACATCACTTTATTATCCCCTGCTTCTTCGCAACCGCTATAACCTTATCAAACGCATCCAAAGAATAATCACGCCCAAACAACTGCGTAAGCGTCACCCCCAACTCCGGATAGTATATCGAATAATAGTAATACGCATGATGCTTTATAGGATTAACCAACTCCGCAAAACTCCTGTGCCCCGGTATCTCCATGTACGTCTTAAGAACCGCTTCCGGATGCAACTCCATCGATAGCTCGTACCCTCTCCTTAAATCCTTACCCTTAATTAAATTTACCATCGGATTAAAATGCTTTCTGTACACCCACCAAACATATACACCCCTCTCTATAGCTTTAAACATGACTCTCGTAACCTTAACAGGCTTTACCTTAAGCCTAAGCTCCCGCATGTATATACCTTTGTTCTCATAGTTAGCGTCAATGTACATTAATGACTCTCCCGTTCCGTCCGCAAGCCGCATCCTCCTCGGATCCAATACCGATAACCAGTTTATACCCTTCTGCCTCTTATCCGAATACACCTTCTTAAGCTCGTCCTTCCACCACCTCTGCACATCCCCCGCCTGCAACACCATGAAAACCTTAGCAGATACTGATCCATAACCATATCCATATTTCCAGCTGTTTATCAACTTGTATGCGTATCCCTGCCCCACAAACACCACTACAAACACCAACACCAAACCCAATACACACAAACGCCTCCTCACTATACCACTCCTCCTTTAGTCGTAATCATCGGGCTCTCCACCATAGCCACCTGACCAACTCTTACCGCCCATCCCGTGCCCGGGTATTCGTTCCTCTTGATGACTCACATGGTGAACCTCACCGTTTCTATCCCTACTCCACTTATCCGTGGTTATCTTATTTTCCGTTACCTGTCTCGTCGTCCATGTTTCATGACAATCACAATTACACCCACGATTATTACGAGGACTGTTACAGTTATTACAAGGATTAGGGTTATCACAGTTATTGCAGTTACAGTTGCAGTTGCAGTTGCAGTGACATCTTTCGGCGTGAATGTTTAAACACAAACACTCATCAAGCTAAATTCTACCCTAACTATATTATACAACAAAATCAAACTGCAGTAGGGAAAATATATCTTCTCATAACCAACAACTATCTCCTTAAGTGATAAAGTCTAACCGAAAAACAGAGAACACCCTACAATTCAACTCAACAATCTTTTTCATGCAGTCTCCACCCGACTCGAATACAAGCTCACCTATCACCTCGTGCGCATTATCCAATAATGCCTCCACTCTCCTACTTCTCTCATCCTACCTCTCCCCCAAAATTTCCCTCAACCTCTTTTAAAAAATTTTCAACCTCAAAGTCCTGCAAGTTCACCTTCACAATCACGGCAAACAAAAAATTCAAGATCACACTTAAGCAACTTCAAAGGCAAACGCAAACCAGAAATACCCAAAGGAAAAGTACCACCCCTTTCACTCTTTATCCCCTCCTTCTTCATCTTCTTTAAGGCAAGTTCCACTTGCCTTCCACTTATGCTAACTTTTAACTTTCCCTTCCAGTCACACATCACACCCTCACTCAGTCTCCACTCCTCATGCAAAATTTTTTTCGTTGACTTTTCACGCAAAAATTTTTCTCGCTGAATTCCGCTCTTCGCGCGAACCACATCTAAGTTGCACATCATACCTTCGTTCAGTTTCCACTCCTTATCTCAGCCTTCCCTCCCAACCCACTCAAAACTGTGATTCACCTGTGAGTTGCACCGGCCAAAAACATATATTGTCGGGACAATTTTTGACTTGGCCGATCTGCGAAAAATCCCATAACCATGCGAAAAATCGATACTCAAACCGCCAAAAAATCACACCCCTTAAAAACGAGTTAGGGAACGATCTGGCAGGGGTCTGGCAGGGATCTGGGAAAGTCCGCACAAAGCAAGTCTACGCCTTGATTTTCACCACTTTTACCCAAAATTCGCAAAATCAATTTTATGTCGCTCTGTTGTCAAGACAAAAGTCAGTTCTATGGTCAGTCTGTTGTCAAGACAAAAGTCAGTTCTATGGCCAGTCTATTGTCAAGACAAAAGTCAGTTCTATGGCCAGTCTATTGTCAAGACAAAAGTCAGTTCTATGGCCAGTCTGTTGTCAAGACAAAAGTCAGTTCTATGGTTAGTCTATCGCGAGTTAAAAATCAATTTTGGAGAACAGAAGTTAACTTTGTTTTGATTTTAGAGTGAAATGAAAACTGGTTTTATGTCACTCTATCGCAGAACAGAATTTAATTTTATGTTACCTTTTAACTTTGGTAGGGTAGAGTATATAGAAAGTTGATGAAGACGGGTTGCTGGAGAGATTTTCGAAATCACTTACCAAATGGTAAGCAAACTCAAAAACACGCACTGACCCAGACATCTTTGTCTAGATCAGTGTGCCGAAAGAGAGATAGTGAACTTAAAATACCTTCACCTTCCAGAATCAGGTACTTGTAACAAATCTGAGAAACCTGTGAGGCTACATCTTCTTGCTTTTCCGTAAACAAGGGCATCATACGCTACCCGAGTTCTGTCCCAGTTTTTATCCCGATCAAGTGCCCACTTTCTACCCATACCCGTCACAATTTCCACACCAGAGAGATCCAGTACCTCATCCGCAAGCTTCTCAATAAGCTTATCTGCTGTATATTTTTCTACACCATGTCGGTTAAATATCTCATGTAAGAATATGGTTTTCACCCCCATGTTCTCCGCTACCTTCGAAATCTCAACAGCATACCTGTAGGTTCCGTGAGAGCTGCCCATAGAAAGCATATTTATAATATGCAAACTCCCACCATTAGTGCGAGCAATCTTATACCCTTCCATCAACGCCGGAGCAGTAGCAAAAGTGCCATCCCTCATCGCATTCTCCAACCTTACCTCATCTTGAAGCACAACCCTTCCAGCCCCTATATTCATGTGTCCTGCCTCTGAATTTCCAGCATGTCCAGGTAGAAGCCCCACACACTCACCAGAGGCACAGAGCTTTGCCACCATTTTAGTCTCCAGCAACTTATTCCAAAAACAAGGATTCGCCACATAAATAGGATTACTACTGTCCTTCCTGCCCATTCCCCATCCATCGAGGATCACAAGAAGCACTTTCTCATATCTTCTATCAAGTTCCTCCAAGATTAAACTCCTTCCTGTCATAACAGAAGGTTTAGCAATTCCCATAACGTGAAGTACAGTAGGTGCAACATCTGCAAGCTTACCGGCACTTCTTAAAGCAACACTTTCCTTATCAGGGAACAACGCAATAAAAGGAACAGGGTTAAGGGTATGCCCCAGACTATATGCATCAGGGTTCCCTTGATCAAATCCCACCTCCAAGAGTCCATGATCTGCAGTTATGAACACCACATACCCTTTGGCAAGCGCAGTTTCTGTAACCTTCCTTAGGTTCTCATCAACGGCCTTAGCACAAAGAACCTGGGCTTCAAAATCAGGCAAGTGACCAAGCACATCGCCATTCGCAAAGTTCACCACGATAAAGCCATATTTCCCAAGATTCTCTACCACAACATCTCCAACTTTATCAGCAGACATCCTAGGTGTCTTAGTATAATCTTCTACTCGGGGAGAGGGGACAAATACATCCTTTTCATGGGCAAAAGGAAGCCACTTTCCCCCATTGAAGAAATATGTCACATGCGCGTATTTTTCTGATTCTGCCACATGCAGATGCCAAATACCTTCTCTATCCATCACTTCAGCAAGCGGGAAAGCCACTGGTTCCGGTGGAAACACCACCTTCACATCTTTGAAGTTCTCATCATACTGAGTAAGCGTGATAAAGGTAAGATTCTCAAATCTTACCGTGGGGAAAACAGCAAAATCTGAAGAGGTAAAAGCCTCTACAAGCTGTCTCTCCCGTTCTCCTCTCCTACACGCAAATATTACCACATCGCCGTCCTTTACACGTCCCAAAGGTCCACTATCATCCCACAGCACAATGGGAGCCATTTCTCCATCTCTTTCCCCCTTACTATACGCATACCTCACACACCTTGCCAGAATTTCTTTCCCTTCCATCCTAAGTTCATTACTCACATCAGTGCACCCTTTCCAATCCTAATACCAACTCTCTCGCCTTCTTTCCAAAATGCATCTTTCGGCGCAATAATCCTAACAACCACATCACCGGATCTTATCCTATAATCCATTCGGTCACCCAGGTAAACTGCCCTCTCTACAACACCAGGTACGCCATCCTTGTTTGTTATAAGAATGTCCTCTGGCCGCACCACAACAATAACTTCCCTCTTTTCCAGCCCTCCTTTCAGAGGCAGCGTAATTACAGGTTGTCCCTCCAAGTCTAAGAGCTTTACCTTTGCAGTAGATCCACTCGAGGATAAAACCTCCCCTTTTATAAAGTTAGAAAGCCCAATGAAATCTGCCACAAATTCATTTGCAGGGAGCTCATAGATCTCCATAGGAGAGCCTATTTGCTGAATTTTTCCTTCCCTCATTACCACAATTCGATCCGACATCACCATTGCCTCAGACTGATCATGAGTCACATACACAACGGTTATATTGGTCTTTTTCTGTATCTCTTGTATCTCAAAACGCATTTCCTCTCTAAGTTTTGCATCCAAGTTTGAAAGTGGCTCATCCAGAAGTAGCACCTCCGGAGAGTAAACCAACGCTCGAGCAAATGCCACACGCTGCTGTTGCCCACCAGACATCTGCCAGGGATACCGGTCCTCCAGACCACCTAGCCTAACTATGGAAAGCACCTCTTCTACCCTTTTTCTTATTTCACTCTTCGGAATACCCCTTATCTTCAAAGGATAAGCAACATTTCCAAAAACCGTCATATGTGGCCACACAGCATAATTCTGAAAAACCATACCTATATTCCTTTCCTCCGGAGGAATGTTCACTTCCTCCTCACGATGAAAAACTACCCTATCACCTATAGCTATCTTACCCCGTGTAGGATCTTCAAAACCCGCAATCATTCTGAGAGTAGTAGTTTTCCCACATCCAGAAGGACCTAAAAATGTGACAAACTCTCCATCCCTTATTTCCAAACTAAAATCCGTCACAGCAACAACACTACCGAACCTTTTCTCTACACCTTCCAAAATCACACCAGCTATGTGACATCACCCCTACTTCTCTTCTTTGTTATCCAGTTCATCATCACCTGAAGAGTAAAGGTAATAGCAAGCACCACTGTAGCCATAGCAGAAGCAGCTTGATATTCTCCTCCATCCTGAAGCTCGTATATTGCAACCCCTATAGTCTTAGTATGAGGACCATAAAGTAAGATAGATATAGTAAGTTCTCTTAAAGTAGGCATAAATATAAGTACCCAAGATGCAAGAAGACTGGGCCACAAAAGGGGGAAAGTTATATCCTTTGCTACCTTCAGCTGTCTCGCACCAATTGATTGTGCAGCCTCCTCCAGCGAGCTGTGAATTTGCGCAAGTCCACCAGTGACCGTACGCACAGAAAAGAAAAGATACCGCGCAGTATAAGCAATGACAATTATCCACAGAGTGTTATACAAGTTCAACTTAAACCTGCCACTCCACATAAGTATCATGGAAACTGCCACCACTGTCCCAGGAATAGCTTGAGGTATTGTAGACAAGAACTCCATCATCCTTGAAATCATACCCCTACTCTTCCTAACAGTATAAGCGACAAGAGCACCGATAAGCGTAGTGACAGTTGCAGCCATCACAGCATAAGCAAAGCTATTTTCTATAGCCACCTTCGTCTCTGGATACTCAAAGAGTACATAGTAAAAATTATGCAATGTAAAGCTGGACAGCTTAAAAGGGAGACCCCATGCTTTCCATAGCGCAGTCAAAAACACGGAAAACATCGGAACAAACACAGCAACCCCTGCAAAAAACCAAAGAAAGTAACCTATCCACCTTGCTCCTTTTAGATCTACCAGTATAGGACGAGTGTACTTTCCCGTAATTATGGTGAATTTTGCTCTCGAAGTAAGGATATTGTTAAGAATCAAACCTATTACTGCAACCCCCACGAGAGCAACAGATAAGGCAACAGCTTCTCTAAGGCCCGTGACCGATCCACTATAAAGGTAAGACATAATCTTTGTAGTGAGAACATAAACTCTACCCGGCATACCTATTATGGCAGGTACACCAAAATTAGCAGCTGCCGATGCAAAAACCAAAAGCATACCAGACAAAATGCTGGGAAGCACCAAAGGCAAAGAGATATCTCTCATAATTCTTCCCACTCTTGCTCCACACATCCTTGCTGCCTCTTCCAAAGATGGGTCCATTTTCTCAAGAGCACTTGCTACATTCAAAAACACCAGTGGATACAAATACATACTCAGTACAAGCACGACACCAGAAAATGTATGTATGTTATACAATTCCCTACCAAAGAGGTGAATCCACAGCTTGTTCAAATATCCCCCTCTTCCCAAGAAAAACATCCATCCCATCGCACCTATAAATGGGGGAACCATAAACGGAACCACCAGAATGGTACGCAAAATGTTTTTACCAGGAAGATTAGTACGTGCAACAAGCCATGCAGAAACAGAACCTATAAAACCTGCAAGTAAGGATGTAAATACAGCAAGGTATATAGTTCTCTCAAAGCTTCTAATATTCGATGCTCTGGAAAAAGTCACAGCATAGTTAAAGAGCGACAGTTTCCCATGACTGGAAAAACTCTCCACTATAAGCATAGCTACAGGGATACCTATCAAGATGAGCAAAACAACCAATAAAGCTATTTTTAGCCCCTTCATACTCTCCTCAAATGCACGACCTGAAGATTAGCAAAGTAACAGAAGACGGGTGCCTCGAACAGCACCCGCGCTAAAGAAAGTATGTTTATTCCCACGGCAAGTAGTACGTACACCTCCTCACTCAAAGATGTCAGAGAACTTATCTTTTATCTTTTGTGCCTCATTTTTAAGCTCAACGAGGTTTATAGGAACTGCACTCTCAAACAGTTTCTTAAGATTTACCCCCTTAGGCGGTTTAACATCCTGTCTAACAGGGATTATATCATTTTGCACCAATATTTCTTGCCCCTTCTTAGAAGCAACAAAGTCTACGAACTTCTTCGCAGCATTCTGTACTTTTGAAGTCTTGAATATAGCAACCGGACTTATCACAATCACATTACCATCTTCTGGATATACAAGGTTCACAGGAGAGCCCTTGTCCATAGCACTCCTCACCTTATAGTCAAGAGTTACCCCTACCTTATATGACCCACTTGCCACAGACTTCAGAGAGATAGAATTAGAATCGCATACTGTAACACCAGCCTTAGAGAGCTTTTCTATAAATTCCCATCCATATTTCTTTGTAATAGCGTAGAGCCATACAAGATTAGAGCCAGAATAAAGGGGTGAAGGCATTATTACATTTTTTCTAAACCTCTTCTCCAGAAGATCTGTCCATTTCTTTGGCGCCTCAGCTGGTTTAAGGAGATTCGTGTTATAAGCTATCACAGGAACTATAGCTCTTAGACCAAAGAAATAGTCATCTGGGTCCTTAAACTTAGAAGGAACAGCTTGAAGCTCCTTGGAGTTGTACTTAAGAAGTAGACCCTTCTGCTTCAGATACACAAAGAACGATGGGTCTGCAATCCACAAAACATCTGCAGAAATTCTACCAGATGTAATTTCTGTAGTAAGCTTTGCCACAACCTTAGAGGAACCAGAACGGTAAATAGATACCCTTATACCTGGGTTGGCTTTTTCAAAGCTCGCCTTTATGGATTCCACTATAAGCTTAGGTACAGACGTATAAAGCGTGAGTGTCGTAGTCTTTGCAAGGGACATCCCAGATAGTACCAAGACCACTAAGAAAGCAATAAACACCTTTCTCATAAGCTGATCCACCTCCTAATATTACGGAATAGATTCCCAAAATCCATAGCTTATTTTTATACATTTTAATGCTATTGTCAAGCGCATAATATCTTCTACACATACACCGGAAACGCTAAAAGCAGGCTACTAAAGGGGGAGTGCACCTTAATGTGCTTTATTCGTATTTTGCATAGAACATATTCCACCATACTACATAAACCTGTAGAACTTCTGGAAAACTTCTAGAAAACCTTTTGAAGTGGGAGAAAGCGCTCTCTGTTTCCTGCAGACATAATATAGCTTTCTCTTAACTTTAAAATTCGAAAGGGGAACACTCACTAAGCGACCCATCAATATATCATCTTCCACAGCCGTAGCCGAAATTATGGAAATGCCAAGACCTGCTTCAACTCCTCGCTTTACAGCCTCTATGCTTCCCATCTCAATAACCTGAGAAAATACCACATTCTCCTCTCTTAGTCTCCTTTCCAGAAAAGAGCGAGTAGCTGAATGAGGATTCGATATAAGTAGGGTTTCTCCCTGTAGGGCCTCTACAGAAACTCCCTTATTATTTGAAAGCCTATGTGAACTGGGAAGAATTAGTATCATCTCCTCCTCCAAAAAAGGCCTGTATACAAGCATGTCATCCTTTGGGAGGTCACCCGAATCCGAGACAAACGCGAATTCCAACACATTAGAGCGTACCCTCTCCAAAACTGTATCATAAAAGTTAACATCTATGTTTATTTCCACATTCGGATAGAGAGCATGAAATTCTTTAAGTATCGGTGGAAGAACATAAGTACCTATAAGTCCACTTGCACCAAAGGACAAAATCCCCGTAGACAATCCTTCTATCTGTGATATCTTAAGAAGATATTCTCTAGTAAGGTCAAGGACAAGCTGCGCATACTCGTAGAATATTTTTCCACTTTCATTAAGATATACCTTCCTCCCAACCCTATCAAACAACCTTGTCCCCACAAATCTCTCGATAGACTGAATCTGCTTGGTTACAGAAGGCTGCGACCGAAACAGTACTTCCGCAGTCTTAGTAAAACTCTGAGTTTTAGCCATCACACAAAATGTCTTAAGCTTATCTAAATCCACCTTACCACCCCCGATATTGTATTATAACACAAGATTATAGAAAGGAGACAGCAATAGAATTGCATTATCCAAACAACAGTGATAAAATCCAAGTATGAAAGTAATCTTCCTAGGCGGAACCGGAGAATATGGACGCTCATCCTACGCTATTCTGAGCAAAGAGAAGAATATCTTACTGGATTTTGGAGTGAAGAGAACTCTCAAAAAAAACAAAATTGGGAGCTACCCCAAGATAACAGGAGACATAGCAAAAAAGATCGACATTTCATTACTATCGCATGCCCACGATGACCACTCTTCAGCCCTACCTTTGCTGTACAAGAAAGGCTACAAAGGCAAGATATACGCCACAGAGGAAACCATAAAACTCGCACATATGTATGTGGAAAACTGGATAAAACATGTAGAAACCAGGGGAGGAAAACTACCGTATGAGACACATTGGAAAGAAGCAATAGCATTCTCCCCAATTTCCATTGGAGAAAACAACATAGAAGGCCTCAAGGTAACTACTGGTCGATCGGGACATATGCTAGGTTCTGTGTGGTTCAGCTTTACAATAGAAAACAAGCGAATTTTCTACTCAGGAGATCTTTGCTTCGAATCGATGCTATTTGCATACGATTTACCCAATGAAATACATGACATTGCCATCATCGATGCTTCTTATGGAGTGGACGATACTCATCAAGAGGAACTCGTAGCCAAATTGCAGCAAAAAGTAAAAGAAATCATAGAAAGGGGAGGAAACATTCTCTTTCCTGTACCCATAAGAGGCAGAGGTAGCGAGCTATTACTCATCTTAAACGAACTACAGGATTACTTTTCCCAAAAGAAGGTAAAAGTATATGTAGAGGGGAGTATATTGGATGAGATAAAGGCCATAAAAGACAAAAAAAATTGGCTGAAAGAGAAAGGGTTAAGCGTACTCTTCAGACTCAAAGAGAGCACATTTACGAAAATAGATGACAGAAAAAAGGTAACAGAAAATCTCGTCAAAGGCAATAGCACTATCATAGTAGCAAATGATGCAATGCTATCTGGTGGAAGCTCCCCGGTATTCTTCGAGTACATAAAGGGTAACAAACGAAATGGAGTAATATTCACAGGTTACACAGCACCAGGCACTTTAGGAGCAAAAGTTCTCACACCAAAGGAGAAAGCAAGACACAATGTAGAGTGTGAAACCATAAACTTAAGAATAAAAGTTCACTTAGGTTTCCCTGAGTTAAAGAAGCTCCTGTCCATAATAAGACCTAAGCATGCATTTCTTGTACACTGCAGTAATAACACATGCAGAAGCACTGCATCCCAACTCAAAAAACTTAGTATCAACATCCACTGCTTCGAGCCAGGAGATACATGGCTCTCCTGGCTACAAGATTGATACTTCTGTTAAACCCCTTTTTGAAAACCAAATTACTACATACTAAAAGCAAGCTTCTTCTCAAAGAAACATGTAGATATTGACAACGAGTTCACACACTGCTATTCTTGTTAATAAGTGAAATCCATAGCAGTAACATTCAGAAAAACCATTTACAAACACCGATACCGCAAAAATACTTTCCACTAAAAGCCGTAACAAGAAATTTCAGGCCGTTTAAGCCAAAATTTCACAGAGAAATGGCGAAAAATGATGTCAGAAAAGAATAAGAAGAGTACAGAAGAGAGTCTAGCTGTCGATGCAACAGAGCTATTACTTGCAATTTCCTCCATGGATAGCCTAAACGACCCCATTCTAGCTATACACGCAGCCAGAACAGCATTCATAGCTTACTCTATAGCAAAAGAACTTGGCCATCCTGCAAGAGAGCTCTATGACATCCTCGTAGCAGGTCTGCTACACGATGTTGGCCTCCCCGTTTCCCATTCAGATGACTGCATAGCAGCCATAAAAGACTTAAACAGGAATGAAGAGTGCGAGGAAATACATTTCCACACGGAACTTGGATACAGACTACTAAACATGTTTAAAAACCTCAAAAGCATAGCAAAAATAGTCAGATATCACCATCACGCATATACGTGTGAGTCAACCAATGACAAGGTTCCACTCGGCAGCCATATTGTTCACATAGCAGACAGAATAGACATATTTGTTACAGAGAACTTTGGAGAAGATGAATCGTACAGCAAGGTACTCTCTTCTCCTGCCACACTTGAACAGTTTCTCAAAAGAGCATCCGAAAAGAACTTACACCCAAAGTTGGTTCAGCTGTTTATCAATAAAGTAAACCAGAGAGAAGCCTTCTGGTACACACTTTCAGATAAAGTGTGCCTTAAAGAAACCCTAGAAACAACACTAAGGAAACTTGGAGCAAAACTACCTGTTGAATCATTCGGTGAACTCTCTAAACTACTATCTTACTTGATAGACTTTAAAAGCCCATTTACAGCCACACATTCCTCCGGTGTAGCCAGAGTTGCCGCACTCTTAGCCAAACATCTAAAATTCCCACCCGAAGACATAGAAAAGATAGAAGTTGCAGGCTTTCTGCATGACATTGGAAAAGTTGCTGTTCCAACAAACATCCTTGAGAAACCGTCCAAGCTAACCCAAGAAGAGTATAACATCGTAAAATCACATGCGTTCTATACTCATCAGATAATATCCAAGGTCAATGTCTCTTCCAAAATAGTAGAATGGGCATCCTTTCACCATGAAACTCTTAACGAAAAGGGATACCCATTCAAACTCTCTAAAGACAGATTATCGATAGGATCTAGAATCATGGCAGTTGCAGATATCTTCACAGCTCTTACAGAAAAAAGACCCTACAAGGAAACATTCCCCATAAGAAGAGTTGTATCCATAATAGACAACATGGCTAATAGCGGAAACATTGACCCACAAATCGTGTGGGTCCTGAAAAAAAACCTAGATCACATGTTATCCGAACTAAGAAAAGTCCAAGAATCGGCAACAAATGAGTACCAATCCCTCCGTAGGACTCAATAAACACCCTCCCGCACTACTATTTCTACCTCATAGAGTTAACACAGAACTTGACACTCTTTGGATAATATGCTTTAATAATACTAAGAACAACTAAAATATTATTTGGAGGTGGGTAATGTGAAAAAGTTAGCAATCCTGATAGTTCTTGTTATATTGCTGGCTGGAAGTACTGCATACGCACATTTCCAGTTACTAATACCTTCGAGGATCGTTGTCACAGGGATTGCACCCCAAGAGATCAACTTATCCATGCCGTTTGCCCATCCCATGGAAGGCGGTCCCTTCATGGAAATGAAAAAGCCCATGAAATTTGGCGTGATGGTAAACGGAGAAAAAGTTACATTGGACAACATCTTGAAAAGCCACAAAATACCTGTATTCAAAAAATGGAATCCAGAATTCAAAGAATACAAAAACAAAAAGGTAACAGCCTACTACGCCAGTTACAGCCTCAAGAGACCCGGAAACTACCTCTTTTATCTAGTACCCAAACCCTATTTTGAACCTGCTGAGGACAAGTTTATATGGCAGATAACAAAGGTAGTAGTAAACGCCTACGGAGCTGAGGAAGGTTGGGATTCCATAATAGGATTAAAAGCTGAAATAGTACCACTCGTAGTTCCCTACGGCATCTGGGAAGGAAACATATTCAGGGGGAAAGTACTCATAAATGGTAAGCCTGCTTCTGGAATAGATGTAGAAGTTGAGTATTACAACAAAGATGGAAAGGTAAAGCCACCTGTTGACTCTCTTATTACACAGGTAATAAAAACAGACAACGAAGGAATTTTTTCGTACGCCATACCTTGGGCAGGATGGTGGGGTTTCTCGGCGCTTGGTGATGGCGGTAAGATGCAATACAAAGGCAAAATGTACCCCGTCGAGTTAGACGCGGTCATGTGGGTAAAGGCATTCAGCAAGCCTAAAGGAGTAGAATAGGATGCACATATCTGAAGGTGTACTCTCAGCACCGGTACTCATACTGGGTGCCGGTGTCACAGCTACTGCAACTTACATAGGTCTCAAGAAAATAAAAGAAAAAGACATCCCGTTGGTTGGAGTGTTATCCTCCGTCTTTTTTGTAGCATCCCTTATACATGTACCCTTAGGGCCTACAAGTGTACACCTCCTATTCAACGGACTAAATGGCATAATTCTCGGATGGACATCCTTCCCATCATTACTAGTGGCTCTGTTCCTGCAAGCGATATTGTTTCAGTTTGGGGGACTCACAACATTGGGGGTAAATACAATGAATATGGCATTACCTGCAGTTCTATCCAGATATATTTTCCTAAAGCTCATACAATCGAAGGAAAAAATCACAGTAATAACAGCTACAGCGGCTGCAGCTGTTATATCGGTAGCAGGAGCAGGGCTACTAGTAGCAACAGATTTATGGCTTACAGGTCAAGCTTTCGCACCAATAGCAAAGCTGGTCCTTATAGCACACATCCCGATTATGGCTGTAGAAGGCATAGTTACCCCTATCATCGTGTTATTCATACAAAAAGTACAACCTAGTATTTTGGAGGGAAAGAAATGAAAATTCTAAAGTACTTCTTGCCGATAGCATTACTTCTCACTCTCACGAGTCTGGCACATGCCCACAAGATAACAACTTTCGTCTACATCGACAGCACGGGCGTAGTACACACAGAAACCTACTTCAGCGATGGGACTAAAGCAAAGAACGCAAAGGTGAGAGTGTATGACAACTCAACAGGTAAACTATTATTACAGGGCACTACGAACAATAAAGGCATCTATAACTTCAAGGTGCCTAAAATTACAGATCTAAAGATTGTAGTTGATGCCGAGCTAGGACATAGGAGTGTAACGATCATAAAGAAGAAAAGACTATCTGGACTGAGTCAGCCGCCCACAACTTCGCCTAAACTCTCTAAGACCCCTCCTTTACAAAACACTTACTCTGCAAAAGCCATAGATAAAGCATTAGACAAAAAACTTAAGCCAATCTACACAATGCTGATAGACATCCAACAAAAACTCTCCAAACCTACGATGGCCGAAGTTGTGGGCGGGATAGGATACATAGTGGGAATATTCGGACTAGTAGCATTTATACTGTCCAGAAGGAAAACCCACAGCTGAGGTTGGAGGCTTAACTCTATGTCTCTAAGAAGCACCTCCACACTAAAACAACTATTACCATCCCAGCAGGGAGGGCACATTCCTCCCGCCTCCAACCTCTCACTAAATAGTGACACACCAGCTTATAGAAAAATTTCTATAAGTACTAATCTGAGCATTCCCAAACCTATACCCTATTCTTGATAGGTAATGTATACTTATACAAGCAATCTATATCTCTTTGAAGAACATAGTTCTCAGCAGCACAAAGAAGGCATTACGACATGACTGGAAATAACTACATAGAAGGTAAAAGCTTGTTGCACTTATTAGACATAAGAGTAAAAATAGTATTTACTCTCCTCTTCTCCGTAGTCATTGCCACAGCCAAAAACCTCCAAGCAATATACATCGGGATACTCTTCTTAGGAGCAATTCTCCTAATTTCTCGAATATCCATTAGAGATGTGGCAAAGTGTCTTATACCTGCAGAAAGCCTACTACTAATGGTCGTATTGCTTTTACCATTCAGTGTACCTGGTAGGGAATGCTTTTGTATATGGGGATTATGCGCCACCGTTGAAGGCCTAAAGTACGCACTGCTTATATTCCTCAGATCTTCTACCGTAATTTTCTGTAACATCTTGTTTCTTTCTACTTCAGATATATTCACCATCGCCCATGGTTTGCATCACCTAGGTATACCATCTAAACTTGTGAAGATACTTTTCTTTGCTGCGAGATACATAGATGTCGTCCTCAAGGAATATAACAGAATGAAAAAAGCAATGAAAGCACGGGCATTCAAACCCGGCACCAACATACACACATACAAAAGTTATGCTTACCTCACAGGCATGCTTCTAGTAAAAAGCCACGAACGCGCAGAAAGAATTTACAAAGCAATGCTCTGCAGAGGATTTAGCAACACAATTCCTGTATACAGACACTTCCAAATACACAATATCGACAAGGCATTTGCCATTTTAGGGTTATTCTATTTAGTAGTTTTACTCTCAGTTGCCTGGAGGTAAAAATGGGAAAGAATGACAATTTTCCTGAAAGGTTTAATCCTAAAGACAGCAAAACGAACTTAATAGAACTAAAAGACATCTACTTTGGGTATGAAAACAGGGAGATACTAAAAGAATTAGATCTTGCTGTCCCAAAAGGGAGCAAACTAGGGATTACAGGTCCAAACGGTGTGGGAAAGACCACAATGGTGGAAATAATAATGGGCTTTATCACTCCATCCTCTGGAAGTATTTACTTCAAGGGAAAGAAAGTACATTCAGAGGAAGACTTCTACAACGTAAGAAAGAGCATAGGATACGTATTTCAAGATCCTGACGACCAGCTTTTCTCTCCCACTGTCGCTGAGGATATAGCATTTGGCCTGCTCAATATAGGAGTGGAAAGAAACAAAGTAGACTCCATCATAGATGCCACATTAAAGAATCTTGGGATATTGCATCTCAAGGAGCGGATAACCTACAGACTCTCAGGTGGAGAGAAGAAACTGGTTTCCATAGCCACAGTTTTAGCCATGAAACCCGAGGCGATAATACTGGATGAACCTATAAATGGACTAGATGAAGAAAATAGACAGAGAATAACACTTTTACTCAAAAGACTTGATAGTACATTATTGGTAATATCACACAGTATGTCCTTCCTTAAAGAAGTTGCAACAGACATCTTTCTTCTAAAAGAGGGCAAACTCCACCATCTATAGCTACTGCTGCACCATTCAATAAATTTCCTTCGGCAAGGAGGGGGAGTTTGCCCCCAGATTTGGGGGCAAACTGTGGGGGAAAGATTATGTCAGAAATTGAACTTGTCTATATTCTTAGCAGTAAAGATGAAAGGTTTCCCTAACAGGATAACATTCTTCTTACCGACTTTGAAGAATCCAAGTTTACCACCGCCAACATATTCTGTACCATTCACCTTACTTATCATCATGTGTCTCACCAAGTCATTAGCTACATAAAGTGTAAGGTAACCAAGGTCTATTGGGTTCCACAGAACAACATCCTTCACAACACCGTTTTTCACATACTTCTTCATGTCATTCGGTGTAGAAAGCCCTACAACGTATATTTTACCCTTCAGGCCTGCTTGCAAAACAGCCTGTGCAGCCATTGGGAACGCAACGGATGTTATTGCTACTATAGCTTTGGCTTTTGGATAGAACGCGTTTATTATAGTCTGCGCTGCTTGGAAGGACGGACCAGGTAAGTCCTTCCCATACTGGATAGTAACAACATGCATCTTGGGATAATACTTGGATATTGCAAGCTTCATATACTTTATCCATGCATTCTGGTTAGCAGCATTTGGATCTGCACTCAATATTGCTATACCAGCACTAGGGCCCACATTCTTAGCAACCAAATCTATTAGTGTTTTCCCGATATCCTTGAATGTTGCCTGATTAACAAAGTAATCTCTTGCAGCGGGATCTGCCACATCTGCATCGAATCCCACAACCTTGATACCAGCCTTCCGCGCTCTCTTTAGCACAGGAATTAATGCCTGGAAGTCATTTGAAGAGTAAAGTAACGCATCCGGATGCAGCGCTATTATATCACTTATCATCTTTATTTCCTTCTCCGTATTTGCAGTGCTTGGTCCCATAAAGTGAAACTTCACAGGCAAGCCGATATTGCCCAGCTCCTTCGCAGCTTTCACAGCACCCTGCTTACAGGCCACAAAGTAAGGCGCTCCAGTAAACTTGGGAACCATATACACACTAATTGGCTTCGCAAACGCAACTGGCAGTACGGAGAACACAATCAACGCTGCAAGTATGGCCCCCACCCACCAATTCCTATTTCTCATAAGCAACACCTCCTTAAATTTGTTTTTCATAGGCAGTGTAAACTAAACAACACCCCCCTCCCTAACAATCAATTCGAAGAGTAGTTCAAGTTAGGAGTGTTTTTTACGAACAACAACTCTACCAAAATGCTCATAAAATGCTATAGAGCCTACCAATATAGCACCTAAAACCATTTCCTGCACAGTTTGCTGAATATTAGCCAGCGTCAGTCCAGCATCCACAAATGCTATTATAAGGACAGCCATTGCTGTACCCAGTATGGTCCCTGAGCCGCCCTTTACATCAGTACCACCAAGGACCACCGCAGTAACAACACTCAACACCCCATTAGCATAAGCATTCGACTTCGCAGCCCCAACTCGAGATGTGTACACCACAGCAGCCAATCCAGACAGAAGGCCCGCAAGAATATAAATCGTCACCTTCACCCTCTTTACTGGAATACCCGAATATACAGCCCCCGTCTCATTACTACCTATCGCAAATAGATACCTCCCAAACTTGGTTTTTGAAGCAAAGAAGTAAACCACCAAAGATATAACCATCCATATCCAAAGAGAATATGGCACACTAAACAATGAGCCCTCACCCAAGTTCAAAAAGCTTTGCGGAAATCCCGAGACACCACGCCCTCTATCTATACCAGTAGCCAGGCCTCTATACAGGGCCCATGTTCCCAGAGTCGCCAACAATGGTGGAATCTCCAACCTCGTTATCATGAGTGCATTAAACAGGCCACATACCCCTCCAAATAAAATGGCTAACATACTTGAAACCCATATATTTATGCCAAACCACTTCCACAACACTCCCAAGAGAACTCCACTCAGGGCAAGATTAGATGCTACTGACAAGTCTATGCCACCAGTAATCATTATCAAGGTCATAGGAACTGCCATTATGCCAAGCTCCGCAGATAACTGCATAATCTGCAGCAATGTAGGTATGTTAAGAAACTGATCCGACAAAAAGCTCATAAAGACAAATGTAAAAATCAGTATACCCAAAAGTATAAACTCTATTCTCCTTAGATCTCTCATTTGACCCCTATACCCCTTATGTTCCTCTTTTCTCTCAAGACATCAGAAATTATCGCCACCAAAATAACAACACCCTCTATGGCCTCATTCCACACGGCACCTATGTTCAAGAATACCGTAACGCTCAATATTTCCACAAGTAAAAAGGTACCCAAAATAGCTCCTTCTATCCTTCCCTTACCTCCAAATATGCTTGTACCCCCAATAACCGCAGATGCAATAACCGGTAGAGTAAGATTAGATCCAATGTTTGATGTCACGGAAAAGAATCTCGAAGCACTCAGCATCCCAGAAAAACCACTGAAAGCTCCACTGAGAATCAGGGCGTGAAATATTGTTCTCTTCGTACTTATACCAACAAAACTTGCTGCACTCGCGTTTGATCCACACACATAGAACTTCCTGAAAAAGGCAGCCCTCCTCGCAAGAAAAACAAGAACAATACTTACCAAGAAACCTAACCACGTAGCAACACTTATACTAGCAATTTTATAACTCCCTATCTGCCAGCTGTCAGGTAGATTGGCTATCCACATCCCACCAGTCCACCATAGTATAAAGCCTTCCCATCCTATCATTGTACCCAAGGTCGTTATCAAGGAAGGTATACCAAACTCAACAGTCACTATCCCATTTAAGGCACCTAGTGCTACCCCAACTGCTACGCTCCACGGAACAACCAAAAACATCGAAACACCTTTTGCAGCAAGTTCCGCCGAAGTTACAGCACTAACAGTATAAATAGAACTCACCGAAAGGTCTATATGACCAAATCCATTAATAATTACCAAGGATTCTCCTATCACAACCAATACTATAACTGCTGTATTCTCGAACAAAGCAGTTATATTTCTAAAGCTAAAGAATGATGAATTACTCAACTCGCCAACCACTGCTAATCCCACTATTACCAGTAGCAGTACAATCTCTCTTCCGCGACTCTTCACTTTATCAGTCCCTCTACTTAAAAATGCATGCGCTAACTAATAGCAATAGATGAATTTCCTACTTCCTGTGTAGCAAGGGATATCACACTGTCTAAAGAGAAGTCTTCCCTCCGAATTTCTCCTAAGATCATGCCTTTTCTTATAGCCACTATCCTATCGCACATGTTAATAAGCTCATTAAAATCAGAAGATATCAATATTATACCTTTACCCTCTTCCACAAACTTGTTCATCAACTCGTATATTTGGGATTTGGTTCCAACATCTATACCCTGTGTTGGCTCATCCATTATTATCACACTAGCATTTCTAACAGACCACTTCGCTATTACCACCTTCTGCTGGTTTCCACCAGACAGGTGCAAAACTTGAAACTCTGGTATAGGGGGTTCTATATTAAACTTATTGATACACTCCTCTGTCATTGTTACCTCTTTCTCTGTATTGAGAACAACCTTTCCCGATATCATCTCCAAGTTTGGCAGTGTAATATTAAACTTAATGTTTTCTTGAAGTACCAAACCCTGTCGCTGTCTATCCTCCGGAACATATACAATCCCACTACTTATAGCATCTACGGGTGTCTCAATATTTATTTCTTTCCCTTCCAGTTTTATACTTCCAGCCTCTGGTTGAAGTATACCAAATAACACTTTTGCAAGCGTAGTTCTACCAGACCCCAAGATTCCAGCAATACCCAGAATCTCCCCCTCTCTCAAGGAAAAACTCACATCCCTGAGGATACCTCTATACAAACCTTTAACCTCCAGAATCACATCGCCCACATTATGCTCTCGACTGGGATAAAACGCTTCCAGTTCCTTACCTATCATCGCTTTTATTATCTCCGGGAGCGAAATATTCGACATTTCACTAGTGACAATCACCTTACCATTTCTAAGAACCGTTACACGGTCTGCAAGTTCAAATATCTCCTCTAGTAGATGGCTAATGTATATAACAGATATCCCTCGTTCTCTAAGTTTATTTATATTCCTGAACAGGATATCTGTTTCATCAACCGTAAGGGCTGCCGTAGGTTCGTCCAAAATGAGAACTTTTGTATCTTTCAGAAGCGCACGCAGTATTTGCAGAAGCTTCTGTGCAGGGGCACTAAGCGCACGTACCTCTTCATCTAAGGGAAGGTTTATACCAAACTCATTCATTACTTTCTGCGCCTCTTCTCTCATGCTGTCCCAGCTTATAAACCCCCTTGCATGAGCGTATCTATCAACAAAGAGGTTTTCAAGGACAGTAAGATCGGGAAAAACCACCAAGTGTTGGTGCACAGTAGATATACCAGAGGTCATTGCATCATTTGCATCTCTAAAGCTGACTTTTCTACCCTCAAGAATTATATCTCCTTCATCTGGCTGATAGACTCCGGCTATAATCTTGACTAAGGTCGACTTACCCGCACCATTCTCACCAACCAGAGCATGAATCTCTCCCTTACGTAGTTCAAAATCCACATCTTTTAGTGCTTGCACACCTGGAAAGCTCTTGGATATGTTTTTGAGTACAAGTACATCTTCCATCTCAATCCTCACTATACCCTATTGTCGTCATTAAGGTATACCCTTCGTCATTTGCAACTAGTCGTGAAAGCTGGGCCACAATAGGCACATTACTAATCACTTCTACTCCATAAGGGGTATCTCGAGGGATTTGCAGATCATCAAGCCTCAGATGGACATTTCTCTCCGCCGGAAGAACAAAATCAACATATATCGGATCTCTATCACTAAAGAAAAATCGTATCTTTACATTAGCATCCTCCTCGCCTGCATTAAGCAAACACAGCGATTCATGCGAAACACTCTTTCCACGTCTACTACTCTCTATATAACCATCAGCAAAGTACCACTTCCGTGCTCCTCTCAACTTCATCCATCCTCTTCAGCGTCTGTACTTTAACTAAAACGGTTACATAAACCCATATAATGCTACTTGAAGTAATTTTATTATTCTATCTTACCCATGTCAAGCAGAAACAACCTCTTACCACAAGATTCGGATACAAGATAGAAAGTCAGACATTTCTCAATTTCTTTTTAATTTTTGTATTTTACCTTCTTCCTCAAACGGCACGAAAATCCGCTCTTCATAAATCCTTACTCTTATGTTGGTTAATCTACTTCCTCCAACTCCTCTCCCAAATACATTAAAATCCCTTAGAAGGTACCATAGTACTGCAATAAAATACTCCTGCTTAGCTTCATGTGTTCCTCAAGTGCCTTAAGGGCCTTTTCCTCGCTTCTCTCTACAAGCCCCTTCACAATAGCTTCGTGCTCACAGATCATATGGAACCCTCTATCAGGTGACGCAATTACCACCATAATGATCGCGAATATCTTGTGCCACAGCCCTCTTATAGTATCACACAATATCTTATTACCAGAAGCCTCATAGATAGAAAAGTGAAACTCCTCATTCATATATACAACCTTTACTGACACACTCTCTCCACTAAAGTGGA
>Ga0256914_1000676_pt1 | contig 33086 bp, 36 predicted proteins | sample HulkmetaG_FD_191571 | JGI IMG/M metagenome (GOLD analysis project Ga0256914, IMG submission 191571) | Hydrothermal chimney microbial communities from Main Endeavour vent field at the Juan de Fuca Ridge, Pacific Ocean - Hulk | ecosystem: Environmental > Aquatic > Marine > Hydrothermal vents ... | reverse complement strand
TGAGGATGGGCGTCGAACAGTACGACTTCTCTGCCCATGCAGATGACAAACAGCTCAAGGAGCTCGTGAGGAAGGTCGTGGATAGGGGGGCGGAGATAGTCTTCACGGTTCACGGCGAGGATACGGAGGCGTTTGCGAATTGGATCAAGGAAGAACTCGGCGTGGAAGCTTACGCTCCAAAGAACGGAGACGTTTACGTTATCTGATCGCCTTCGCTATCTCCTCCGCAACGCTTATCACGCTTACGGCCTTCTCTATTGTATCCGTCGCCACCACTCTCCTTACTCCGGCGGAGTAAAGTCTGTTCAAGGCGTTTCCGGCTAAGACCGCGTGAACGCAAGCACACTCCACGCTCTTCGCTCCGGACTTCAGCAACATCTTCGTCGCTTCGACCATCGTTCCGCCCGTAGATATGATGTCGTCGACTATTACGACGTTCTTTCCTTTAACGTCCAAGCTCTTCGGCTTGATCTCCACCTTCTCTGCATCCAGCCTGACCTTCTCCAAGTAGTCGAACTCGCATCCCGCATGCTCGGCGCAAACCTTCACCCTCTCGTAGGAGCCCAAATCCGGTGATATCATGACCACATCCTCGCCTGAGTAATACCGGCCAATGACGGGCATCGCGTCGACTTCGGTCAGCTTTTTGAAGTGGCTCGCAGCCTCTCTGCTGTGTATGTTCACCGTGATAACCTCGTTTGCGTAGCTCTCTATCAGCCTCGCTATCGCCCTAATGCTTATCGCCTCCCCCTCGTTGAACTTCCTGTCCTGCCTCGCGTAACCCATGTACGGAACGACTGCGGTAATCTCAGCGTCTTCGAGAGCGTCGAGGATGAGCATCAAAGTCACGAGGTCGTCGTTAGAAGTCAAGCTCTGGACGATTACGGCCTCTTCGTCCACGTCCTCAATCCTGACGTAGATCTCCCCGTCCGGGAACCTCTTGTACGTCACGTTCGCCACGGGAACTCCCAGAGCTTCCGCGATCCTCTTGGCGAGGATGGGAGAAGAGGGGCCAGCAACGACCTTCATGCTCTTCGCTCGCCGTTGGGAGATATAAGTCCTTCTATTTCGCTGCAGAAACGATCTTTATGACGTCGTTGTGCTTCAGCTCGTAGTCTTCGCTTATCCTCATCTTCCTCTTCGCATCTACCGCGTAGATGAATTTCTCCCCTATTTCGGTGTGGATCATGTACGCCAGATCCCTTGCAGTCGTCCCCTTCTTCACGAGCATAGCATCCGGCAGAACGTTGCCCTTCGTATCTGTGAACTTGTTCTCGTCCTCAACCGGATAAACAACTATGTAACCGAGGACGTCGAAGACTATCGTGTTTATGGCCTTCTGAACACCCGTCCCACCGAACCTCTTCATGAATGCCCTTATCATCTCCAAAGCCCTCTTCTGCTTCTCATTTAACGGTTTCAGGATCTCGAAGTCCTCGTCGCCGGGCAGATATTTGATGTATCCGTTCTTCGCGGCCATCCTGAGAGTTAGCTCGAAGATCGCTGATGTCGGGATCACCATCTCGTCCAAGCTCATCAACCTCTTCAGCAACTCCTCCGGCGCCTTATCAGCCTTGTTAGCTGCTATAACCATCTTCATCCTCCTCTTCCTAAGTTCCACAGCGAACTTCAGCAGGTCTTCATCTCCAAACTCGTGGACGTTCTTTCCGACCTCTCTTAAAGCCTCCCTTACGTGCCATTCCTTGAATCCCAATCCCGCCAACTGCTCTGCAATGAACCTGACCGGATCCCTCTTCTCCAAGTGGATCCTTCTCGCTATCCTGTCCCAATTTCTCTTTAGAATCCCGAACAGCCACATGTCCAACTCTCTATACAGGAATTCGACGTCCTCAACCGGATCGTGCTCCCCCACTCCAACTTCGTTTCCCTCAGCGTCCGTAGAGCCGGAAGCATCGACTACATGGATTATCGCCTCAGCCTGCCTGAGGTTGTCGAGGAATTCGTTTCCCAAACCCCTCCCCTTGTGAGCTTCGGGCACCAACCCCGCAACATCTATCAGCTTGATCGGAATGAATCGCCAACCATCGATGCACCGCCCGCATTCCACTCCAAGCTCTCTGCATACGCATTTGACTCTGACGTGAGCCACGCCAACGTTCGGCTCTATCGTCGTGAAAGGGTAGTTCGCTATCGCAACATCCACGAGCGTCGCGGCCTTGAAGAAGGTCGATTTTCCCGCGTTCGGCTTTCCAGCCAATCCAATCTCAATCAATCAAACCCCTCCTCTCGTAATCTCCCCTCTTCCTCGTTCCGAAGAGGTAGCTGAGTTGCCTTATGTTCTTCCTCAGGAAGTTCGCGTATTCCTTCGTTATCTCACCCTTCCTCTCGAAGAACTCTATGACCTCCAAAGCTTCCTCCTCGTTCCGGCAGATTTCGAGGTGATCGAGCACCGTCGGAAGTCTCGAACCTTGGAGCTCGTGGAATAGGTTGGGGAACATCTTCCTAAACCTCTCGACATCCCATTCTATCATCGTCAACACCTTAAGTTGGTTCGTCGGAGCATTTAATATGTCTAATGATTTGACCCCCGTCCACCTCTACATCCTCCTCCACCTCAAGAGGGCGAAGGTGGATTACGCTAAGATGATGGCCAAGATGAGTCACGTCGACCTCGACATCGTAAACTCGTGCATAGAGGATCTGACCAAAGCGGGGCTTATCGAGAGGGATTCAGGCTCCGCAATAAAGAGAAGCAAGGCGAAGTTCAAGAAGGCGTTCGAGGTTAGGAAGCACCACACATACTACAGGCTATCGAGGAAGGGGGAGCAGTTCGTCCGCAAGATAGATAGAAGATGGCTCAGGGAGTACTTCGATTCCACGATCGGAGAGGGAGCATTCGACGTCGTTACGCTAATGGCTGAGGGAAAGAATTTCGAGGAAGCTTGCAAGAGCGTCGGATTCGATGGAGCGGAGGATTTCAGACTTTTCAAACTCGTTACGCCTAAGGGAAGGATGACGAGGTTGCTCGAACTTATTCTGGCATTTGCGGGAATTTAGCAAACTATATCTTTCAGGTTTTCCATCCATCGACATGGAATACGACGTGGCAATAATCGGTGCCGGTCCCGCCGGCCTTACGGCGGCGATATATTCCGCAAGATACGGGCTGAAGACCGTAGTCTTCGAGGATCCCTCTCGGATCTCCCAGCTTGCGATAGCGCCTTTCGTCGAGAACTTTCCCGGATACGAGGGGACGGGACTCGATCTTCTCGGCAAGATGAAGGATCAGGCGATAAAATTCGGAGCGGAGCACAGGGTGGAGAGGGTCGAGGATGTTGGAAGGGAAGGAGAATCGTTCGTAATAAAAACCGACTCTGGGGAGTACAGGGCGAGAACGATAATAATAGCGACCGGCGGTAAACACAGGGAGCTCGGAGTTGAGGGGGAGAAGGAGTTCGTTGGAAGGGGTGTTAGCTACTGCGCCGTTTGCGACGGATTCTTCTTCAAGGGCAAGAAGGTGGCTGTGGTGGGTGGAGGAAACACGGCCCTCGCGGATGCGATATACCTCAAGGACTTGGGTTGCGACGTCGTCGTTATACACAGGAGGGACTCGTTCAGGGCGGACGAAGCTCTTCAGAAGAAGTTGTTCGAGAAGGGCGTTGAGGTCATCTGGAATTCCGTCGTGGAGAGGATAGAGGGAAGCACGAAGGTGGAGAGGATAGTGATCAGGAACACGAAAACGGGGGAGGTAAAGGAGATCGACGTGGATGGTGTGTTCATAGCGGTGGGAATACAGCCACAAACGGAGATAGCATCCAAGCTCGGTGTCGAGATGGACTCTTACGGATACATCAAGGTGGACAAGAGACAGAGAACGAACGTTGAAGGGGTTTTCGCCGCGGGAGATTGCTGCAACAATCCCCTAAAGCAGGCGATAACCGCGTGCGGGGACGGGGCGGTTGCTGCGAACTCCGCCTACGAATACCTGCATGAGGGTGGTGGTGGTAGGTCACAACGTTAGGAACATAGCCGAATCCGCGAGAAAGGCGGGATGGGAAGTTATCGCCGTAACCAAATACCTCGACGCCGATTTGAAGCTATACGCGAGGGCTGTTGGGCTTGGGGATTATAAAGATCTCGCGAAAAGGGTCGATTCAATTGCGGAAAGCTCGAACGCGGTAGTTGTGCTCGGCTCGGGGTGCGAGGATCTCCCCGTAAAATCCACCGTTCTGGGCACGGATCCGAAGGTTGCGAGGAGAATTGTGGACAAGCTGAAATTCTACAGAACCCTCGAAAAGGCCGGGATTCCCTTCCCCGAGCTCAGGAAAGATCCGCCGTGCGTAATCAAACCGAGGAGGGGTGGAGGGGGGCTGGGGGTGGAGATTTTGAGGGAGGGAAAGTTGCCGAAGGGATACTTAGCTCAGAGGTTCGTGAGGGGTATCCCGTGCTCGGTTTCGCTGATGGCGAGCGAAAGATACGTAAAGCCCATAGCGGTGAACGAGATGCTCGTCGGATGGAGGGAGATGAACGCCGGAGGGTTCATTTACTGCGGAAACTTAACTCCGTTCGAAGCGAGGAAGGATCTAATTGACATCGCTTCGGACGTCGTTGAACTCTTCGACGTCGTTGGATCGGTGGGCGTGGACTTCGTTCTTGCGGAAAGGCCTTACGTCCTCGAAATGAATCCGAGGTTTCAGGGATCCCTCGATTCCGTGGAATGGAGCACCGACGCCAACCTCTTCGATTTGCACGTCAAAGCCTGCTTCGGATTGGATTTCGACGTGCCGAAGCCCAAAAGGTTCGCGTGCAGGGCTGTGATGTTCTCCCCAAAGGAAATAAAGGTTAAGGTGGATTTGACGGGTAATCCGTTCTTCGCGGACGTGCCGGAAAGGGGAACAACCGTAGGGAGGGGAGAGCCACTGATATCCCTACTGTCCTCCGCCGGGTCGAGGGGGGAGGTGTTGGGGAAGATAATCAAGGCTAAGGAACTCTTATCTTCTCTACTGGGATTTTGACGGGCTTTGCAATCTTCCAGAAATGCTCGAACAACCTCTCCGCCCACTCAACGAACTCCCTGTCTTTGGAAATGTAAGCCGGAGAGGTCTTGTCCGCTTTGATGATCTGGAAGAACGCCACCCTTCCGTCCACTATCGCAAGCTGAAACGGAAGGTCGAGAACTCTTATTTCGAGGTTGCTGAGAACGGCCTTCACGTCATCATCGTTCAGGTTCTCCTCCCTTATCGCCTTCAGCAGAAGCTTCAGCTTGGATTCGAGGGTGTCGGTTGAAGAGATCATCCTGTCCCTAACACCCCTCAGATAGTCCCTGACGAGCATTCCGAACGCGTCGCACTCCAGAACCCTGCAAACGTAACATCTCCACTTCTTAGCGTGCACGATCTCCCGCATGGCCGTTCTAACGGCTTTGTATATGTCCCTCTCAACCTCCGCCCTGTCGAGGTTGGCGAGACCCAGCTTGAGATCAGCCGGAAGCAACTCCATTAGCTCGTGAGCGTCAACCAACTCGTCCTTAAACGCGAAAATTCTCTCGAGATTAGATAGGATGTCGAGAACGAGCAAACCCAAACCTGTTATCGCGTATCCGTCCGAAACCCTTTCAACGAGATTCAAATTCGTAAGGGTTCTAAGGCATTTGGATAGGCCACCTTCGGAGACGTTACAACCGCACGAGAGCATATAATCGTGTATTCTTGAAAAGTTGGCGGGGTTACAGGACAAAAAACGCAAAATCTCAAATCTATTTGGCAAACCGAGTTCTTTCATCATCCTCCTAAGGCTCTCGTTCATTGAGGTAGTTCTGTCACCATTAAAAATATAATGGTATCTATTTTTTTGACCATACCGATTTAATATTATCGAGTTTAATTTAGTCTAACGAATAACGTTAAATAACGATCCGATCTACCTTAAATGCCCCAAGTCGGGGAGGGGGTGGAGCGTGCGCGGCACTCGATGAAGCTCCCTGCGATCTTGGGGCGACAAGGCCATGTCGATTGGTCCCCGGAGGAGTTAGGTATAGGCCGTCGATGAATCCGGGGCAACCCCGACATGGCACAATCCCGGTAGGGTCAGCGGTCTCGAGAGAGCGTTCGCTTCCGATGAGAGACCGCGTTTGCTACCGGGGTCAAATCAAAAAATTCGGGAGGTGGTATTCTGATAATCGAGGACGTTAGGTATAGGATAGTTTTCGACAGCAGGGGCAACGAAACCGTGGAGTGCGAGATCTACGCTGGAGATGCGGTTGGAAAGGCCATAGCTCCGAGCGGGGCGTCGAAGGGGAGCGAGGAGGCTGTGGTGGTTGATCCCTACAGGAAGGACGAGATAGAGGAGAAGGTCTCGAAGGCTCTGGTTGGGATGAGCGTTTTCGACCAAGTCAGCGTGGATGAGAAGCTTAGGGAGATAGACGGAACCGAAAACTTCTCCAACATAGGCGGGAACTTCGCGATAACCGCAAGTCTGGCGTGTGCCAAATGCGCGGCCAACCTCCTCGGAGTTCCCCTCTACGCCTACATCGGTGGTGCCTTCGCTCAGGAGCTCCCGTACCCCTTGGGAAACGTCATCGGAGGAGGAGCTCACGCTCCCGGATCTACGAGCATACAGGAGTTCTTGGTCATTCCCGTGGGGGCGAAGAACTACTTCGAGGCTCAGAGAACCAACGCCCTCGTCCACAAGACCCTGAAAAAGATGTTCTTGGAGAAGGGAATATTCTGCGCGAAAGGGGACGAAGGGGCTTGGGCAGTTCCGATCACGGACGAGCAGGCTTTGGAGTTCCTGAGCTCGGCGGTTGCCAAAGTTAAGGACGAGACGGGTATAGAGGTCAGGATAGGGCTCGACTTCGCCGCGACCGAGCTTTGGGACGGGGAGAGATACGTTTACAAGGACAGGAAGCTTACTACGGAGGAGCAGATATCTTTCGTAGCCGAGCTCGTGGATAGATACGGGATAATATACGTGGAGGATCCGTTCCACGAAAACGACTTCGAGGCCTTTGCCGAGCTCACGAAGCAGATAGGGAAGAAGTGTATGGTGTGCGGGGACGACATATACGTAACGAACGTTAGGAGGATCTCGAAGGGAATAGAGTTGGGATCAACCAACACCGTGCTCATAAAGCCGAACCAGATAGGGACTCTGACCGATACGTTCAGGGCGGTTAAGTTGTCGAAGGACAGCGGGCAGAGGATAGTCGTATCGCACAGGAGCGGGGAGACTGAGGACGAAACCATCGCCCACCTCAGCGTCGCGTTCAACGCAACATTAATAAAGACGGGGGTGGTTGGTGGCGAAAGGATAGCGAAGCATAACGAACTGATAAGGATAGAGGAGGAGATGGATTCACCAAAAATGGTGCGGGTGATGTGATGGAGGCGAAGGTGAAGGAGGAGTATGAGTATCTGGTTCCGCCGGATGAGTATCTGGCTGCGGGAGTGCACATAGGGACGCAGATAAAGACGGGGGACATGAAGAGGTTCATCTACAAGGTCAGACCGGACGGCCTCTACGTTCTCGACATAAGACAGCTTGACGAGAGGATAAGGATAGCGGCGAAGTTCTTGGCGAGGTTCGAGCCGAGCAAGATACTGGCGGTTGCAGCGAGGCAATACGGACAAAAGCCCGTCATGATGTTCGCGAAGGCCGTGGGGGCGGATTACGTCATAGGAAGGTTCGTACCGGGAACACTAACCAATCCAATGCTCAGAGAGTACAGGGAACCCGACGTGGTGATAGTCACCGATCCCGCCATAGACAGGCAGGCGGTCGAGGAGGCGACGGACATAGGGATCCCCGTCGTAGCCCTTTGCGACTCCAACAACTCCGCATCGAACGTCGATCTCGTCATTCCGACGAACAACAAGGGTAGAAAGGCGCTGGCGTTGGTTTACTGGCTGCTTGCGAGGGAGGTCTTGAAGAACAGGGGCGTTACGGACTTCCCGTACAGCGTGGAGGATTTCGAGGCGGAGCTTTAGCCACTATTTTTAAAAATTCTCATAAGAATCCTAAACCTACCGTTAATTATGGACGACGACGAGCTCGAGAGGTTGTTGGAGGAGTTGATGAAGTCCCAGCTTAGGGCGAACTACAGGAAGTCCTTGGGCAGGGAATACCTGAGGAGAAACTGGGATTTGGAGATAAAGAAGGCTCTCAAGAAGAAAAAGGATTAAACGAGATCCTTCAAGTATATCTTATATTTACCGAGCTTTCCTCCGTAGTTGCCGGCTGAAATCTTAACGACGCCGTCCACGTCCATTCCGACCCTTATGCACAGAGCCATAGCCTTCTTTACCGCCTCCAAGCTGACCCCGTTTATCACTATTTCCGGTATAGCCTTAACCCCCTCGGGCACCTTGGAGTCCGGAATCCTCCCCCTCAGCGTGGGGCAGTAGGGGTGGTTCGTCGTTGGGCCTATGTCGGGGAACTTGGTCTCGGGCTTGGATCCTGCAGAGCATATGTCGAACGGGGTAATGACACCCTCAACGTCCTTCAAAGCCTCCACCGCCCTCTCTCCAACCTCCAACGCTACGTCCTCGCTCTCGCAGAAGTACCAAACGTTGCCTCCGGCTACCCCCTCCGCGTAACCCAAGTACCTCTCTATCGCGAACTCCCCGAACATTATCGGAACGACTATCATCTCCCTGCCCCACCTCTCCTCGAACCACTCGTAACCGTCCCCGCATCTCCCGACGTTAAGTTCCGCGTCGATCCTGTTCTCGCTGTCGCAGGCGTTGAACACCCTCGTGGTAGGGACGACGAGTATCCCCTGCCTGATCCTCTTACCAACCTCCCTCATCAGCTTGTCCGACCAGTTCTTGGTCTTCGGAACCCATATCTGTATAACCGCCCCGAGCCTTCCGTCGGGAGTTTCGGTTGGGCTCAGCCACCTCTCGACTCCAGCTTCGGACTCTCCGAAGACCGTCGAAGGCAGGGCGGTGGCGCCGTACACGGCCTTTTCGAGCAACCACCTGTGCTTGGCGGTTACGATCAACCTAACGTATATACCTTCGAACGCCTCGCAGTACGTATCCTCGATCATGGTAGGAGGTGGTCGGCAAAGTTTTTTTATCTTCCGTCAAATCCTCAGCGCGAAAATGAAAGCGGTAGTCCTCGCCGCCGGCATGGGGACGAGGATGGGTTCGGACATACCGAAACCCCTTTTGAAAGTCGCTGGAAGGGAGATACTGTATAGGAACCTCAAGATACTCAGCGAACTGGGAGTGGAGGAGTTCGTAGTCGTTGTGGGGAAGAAGGGAAAGATGATAGAGGACTTTTTGAAGAAGAACGGTTTCAAATACAGGATAGTTCGTAACGACCGTCCGGAGAGGGGTAACGGTTATTCCTTCTACCTCGCCAAGGATCACGTCGACGGGAAGTTCGTTCTAATAATGGGCGACCACGTTTACGAGAGGGAGTTCATAGAGAAGGCCATAAAGGGTAAGGGGTTAATCGGGGACAGGATAGGTAGGTTCGTGGACGTGGAGGAGGCGACGAAGGTCGTTTGTAAGGACGGAAGGGTGGCGAGGATAGGAAAGGATCTAAAGGAGTTCGACTACTTGGACACGGGCTTCTTCGTTCTAACTCCGGACATATTCGAATACGCGGAGGAGCTCGTCAACAGCAAGGAGGAGGTTTCGCTTTCCGAGATAATGGGAAGGGCCAAGGTTCCGGTGACGGAAGTTTCGGGTTACTTCTGGATGGACATCGACACCCCCGAGGAGCTGAGGAAGGCGAACAGGTTGCTCGTGAGGCTGAGCGTTAAGGGGAGGGGAGACGGGTTCGTATCGAGGTTGTTAAACAGGAGGATATCCCTCTGGCTTTCCGAAAGGCTTGTCAACGTTATGACCCCAAACCAAGCGACCTTAATGAGCTTCGCGGTCGGAGTCATCTCCGCACTGCTGAACTTCGTAAGCGTCCCTCTTGCAGGAGTCGTTTACCAGATAAGCTCGATTCTCGACGGAATAGACGGGGAGATAGCGAGGGCGTCGATGAGGACTACGAGATTCGGGGGGTGGCTCGACTCCGTTCTCGACAGGTACGTGGACTTCCTCTTCCTCCTCTGCCTCGCCGTAGTGTCGGGCTTGGACGTTCTGGGATGGGCGATAGCCTGTACGGCGATGTTCGGATCGTTCATGGTAAGCTACACGACGGAGAGGTACAAGGGAGCGTTCTTCAGCGATTTCTACGAGGATTTCGAATTCCGTTTTCCGGGTAAGAGGGACGAAAGGATATTCCTGACCATGCTGTTCTGCCTGATAGGTTGGACCTTCCAACTCTTCTTGCTCCTCGCCGTCCTTACGAATCTTAGGGTTATCGCTACTATCTACGCAGTTGCTAAGTATAGGAGAAACGATTGAATACCCCGAGGGGGGATGGGTTTTCGATGTTCAAGAGGATAGAGGCGGGGAGCTACTACAGCTACCTGAGCGAGGGTTGTAGGCTGTGCAGGAGGGGTGCGAAGCTCGTGCTGTTCGTAACCGGACTGTGTCCCAACTCGTGCTTCTACTGTCCGATATCCGAGGAGAAGAGGGGAAGGGACGTCGTGTTCGCGAACGAGAGAGAGGTTAAGAGCTTGGAGGACGTGAGGGCAGAGGCTGAGCTCATGGACGCGTTGGGAATCGCGATAACCGGAGGAGAGCCCTTGGTAAAGCTTGAAAGGGTTCTCGAATACCTCAAAGCCTTCAGGGATCTTCACTCCCACCTATACACGAGCGTTCCGGCTAAGGAGAACGTCATCAGGAAGCTTGCCGACGCGGGGTTGGATGAGATCAGATTCCATCCGGTGGAGCTCAGGGGTGTGAGGAGGTTCGACGAGGCGGTGAGGGTGGCTAAGGGGTTGGGGATGGAAGTTGGGTTGGAAATTCCGGCTCTCGGATTCAGTGAAGAAGTCACGGAGTTCGTTAACGAGCACGGGATATTTCTGAACGTGAACGAGTTGGAGTTCTCCTCGACGAACTACGAGGAGTTGAGGAGGAGGGGTTACGAGCCAAACGAACATTACGGTGCGAGGGGTAGCGATGATGTGGCGAGGGAGTACGCAAAGGTCGTCGAGAAGTTCCACTACTGCACCGCGAGGTTCAAGGATAGGGCTCAGATGAGGAGGAGGTTCATAAGGATGGCGATGAACCATCCCGAGTTCTACGAGATAACGAGGGAAGGAACGCTCGTTTGCGGTTTCATAGAGGGAGATCTGGAGAAGGCGAAGAGGTTCCTCAAAGCTCACGGTCAGGATTTCGTGGAGGTGGAAGGAGGGATAGAAACTTCCCCCGAATTCGTCGAGAGGTGGGGTGAAGCTTTAAAAGCCGAAGGCCTTAGAGTGAGTATTATAGAGAGGTATCCGACCTCCAAGAGGATAGTAGTGGAGGTCATTCCCCTGTGAGGTGTTCATGTGAAAAGGGAGGAGATAGAGGCGAGGCTTAGGAAGTATCTCGAAAGGGATAGGAGAGGAGTGAGGAAGGAGTTACTCAGGTTGCTCCTAAACGGAAAGAAGTACACTACGCTCGAGATATACGAGGAGTTGAGGAGGAGGGGTTACGACCTCAACGCCAGAGGCGTTTCGGCGATGGTCGGATTGATGAGCGCCCGGTTGGGGATACTCAAGATGGAGCTTGGAGAGAAGAACAGGTACTTCCTCAAGCCCGAATATCTCGATCTCGTTAAGTCGATTTTGGAGGAATTCGATCGGGTATGTTGAGCAGGATAGTTTACAAGATCTACGAACTCCGGCTTTTAAAGGAGGTGAAGGCAAGGCCCCTTCCCAATCACGTAGCGATCATAATGGACGGTAACAGGAGGTTCGCGAGGAGGAGAGGGTTACCCCCACATCTGGGGCACGTTTTCGGGAGCAGAAAGGCCGAACAGGTTTTGGAGTGGTGCTTGGAGCTCGGCATAAGGAATCTAACGACCTACGCGTTCTCAACCGAGAACTTTAAGAGGGGAGAGGAGGAGAAGAGGCACATATTCGGGCTGATAGAGGACAGGCTGAGGAAGCTCGCGAACGACAGGAGGATTCACAGGAACAGGGTTAGGGTGAGGGTAATCGGAAAGAAGGAGCTTCTCCCGGAGAACGTGCTTAACGCAGTCGAGCTCGTGGAGGAGAGGACGAAGGGTTACGACAGGTTCAGGTTGAACATAGCCATAGCCTACGGGGGTAGGCAGGAGCTCTTGGACGCGGTGAGGGAGATACTCAGGAAGGTCAAGGCGGGAGCCCTTAAGGTCGATGAGATAACGGAGAGGACCATAGAGGAGCACCTCTACTCGGACGGTGGTTACGAGAACGTAGATCTACTCATAAGAACAGGAGGAGAGCAGAGGCTGTCCAACTTCCTTCCTTGGCAGTCGGCAAACAGCGTAGCATACTTTTGCGACGTTTACTGGCCGGAGTTCCGAAAGATAGATCTTCTCAGGGCGATAAGGTCTTGGCAGGTTAGGAGAAGTCATATAAATAGGGGGTGAGAGGTGTTTTTCCATGACGTCGAAGGTGATGTACGAGTTCAAGAGGAAGCTCGAGGAGTTGGAGAGGTACAAGGGTAGGGGGACGGAGCTGATCACCCTTTACATTCCTCCCGGAAAGAACATAGCGGACGTTTCGAATCAGCTAAGGAGCGAGCTCAGTCAGGCCGAAAACATAAAGTCCAAGCAGACGAGAACGCACGTGATAGCGGGACTTGAGGCCATCCTCCAGAGGCTCAAGATGTTCAAGAAACCTCCCGAACACGGAATGGTGATAGTAAGCGGTGTCGTGGAAATAAACGGAAAAGAAAAGCACATAACGGAGATAATAATCCCTCCCGAGCCCGTTCCACTCTACAAGTATCACTGCGACTCCAAGTTCTACCTCGATCCCCTCAAGGAGATGCTAAAGGACAAGAAGCTCTACGGCCTGATCGTGCTCGACAGGAGGGAGGCGACGATAGGTTTGTTGAGAGGGAAGAGGATAGAGGTTTTGGCTTACACGACCTCGATGGTTCCCGGAAAGCACAGGCAGGGAGGACAGAGCAGCGTCAGGTTCGAAAGGCTGAGACAGATCGCCATCCACGAGTTCTACAAGAAGGTCGGGGAGAAGGCGAGCGAGGCATTCTTGCAGTACAAGGACGAGTTGCTCGGAATACTCATAGGAGGCCCGTCTCCAACGAAGGAGGAGTTTTACAAGGGGGAGTACCTGCACCACGAGCTTCAGAAGAAGGTGATAGGGCTGTTCGACGTTGGTTACACCGATGAAAGCGGGCTTTACGAGTTGGTGGAGAAGGCGGAGGACGCTTTGCAGGAGCTCGATCTCATAAGGGAGAAGAGGTTGATGAACAGGTTCCTTAAGGAGGTCGTAAAGGACGGATTGGCAGCGTACGGGGAGGACGAGGTTAGGAGGTATCTAACGCTCGGCGCCGTTGACACCCTACTACTGAGCGAGGATCTCAGGCTCGAGCGAGTTCGCTACCGATGCCCCGTGTGCGGGAAGGAGAAGGAGGTTACGGTGAGGGACGAGGTGAAGAAGAAGGTCGTATGCGAGTGCGGGGCTGAAATGGAGGAGGTTGAGAGGAAAGATGTTGTTTTGGAATTATCTGAGCTCGCAGAACAGAGCGGGGCGAAGGTGGAGATACTCTCGACGGAATCAGAGGAGGGAGCGATGCTTCTAAACGCCTTCGGCGGGATAGCGGCGATCTTGAGGTTCAAACCGCAATGAGGGGTTGCTACCTCCTATTCTTAAAATTCTACGAGCCCAAGGTCGTAAAGGTTGGAAGGTTGGGCGAGTTGGAGTTCTACGGTTGTTACGTTTACGTCGGCAGTGGGATGAACAACGTTATTAAGAGGGTAGAGAGGCATTTCAGAAGGGAGAAGGCGTTGAGGTGGCACATAGACTACTTGACCGTGGTCGCGGACGAGATGCACGCCCTCGTAATCCCGAGCGATGTCAAGATAGAGTGCGAGCTCGCCAGATTCTTCGCCACCCACTTCGAGGGTGTTAAGGATTTCGGCTGTTCCGATTGCGATTGTTACAGCCATCTGTTCCACTTGCGATAACGTTTTATTCAAGAACGGCGTTCACAATTCGATGCTATCCCCGTTCGAGATAAACCTCCTGAGGTCGCTCGAAGTTGGGAGAAAATACTCCGTCGACGAGGCATCGAAGGTTTCGGGGATGAGCAGGGATGCCGTGCTGAAGGCCATTCATCTTCTGAAGGAAAAGGGTTACGCGGAGGTAGAGGAGGTAGTAAGAAGGAGATACAGACTAACGGAGGAGGGAAGGAGGTATCTCGAGGAGGGACTTCCGGAGGAGAGGCTTTTCAGGATTCTTAAGGAGAGGGGAGAGGCGAGCTTGGAGGAACTTGAGGAAAGGCTCGGAAAGAGAACCTTGAGCATAGCGCTCGGATGGCTTAGGAGAAAGGGTGTAGTGGAACTAAAAGACGGAAAGATCGTTCTGAAGGGAGAAGCCGAGTTCGAGGAGAGGGAGGCTTTGAAGCTGTTGTCCGAGGGAAAGGAAGTTCCCGAAAGAATTCTCAAGATCCTTCTCAAGAGGAAGCTCGTTGAGGTTGAGGAGGAGAAGGAGATTTTCGTAAAGATACTCAAAAAGCCCGATGTAGAGCTCAAGGAGTTCGTCACCGACCTAACCCCCGAGTTGATAATATCCGGAAAGTGGAGGGAAAAGGAGTTTTTGAGGTACGACGTGAGGGTTCCTTCGAAGGAGATTTTCGTGGGCAAGACCCACCCCTACGAGAGGATAATAAGGGAGTGCAGGAAGATATTCCTCGAAATGGGGTTTACGGAGATAAAGGGGCACTACGTTCAGCCCTCCTTCTGGAACTTCGACGCCCTCTTCCAGCCTCAGGATCACCCGGCGAGGGACATGCAGGACACGTTTTACCTCGACAAGTACGTCGAGGTCGAGGGGGAGGAGGTGGAGAGGGTCAAGAGGACGCACGAGAACGGATGGATAACGGGATCCACTGGATGGGGCGGAACTTGGGACGTTAACAAGGCAAAGCGGTTGGTGCTCAGAACCCACACGACCGCGATAACTATTCACTACTTGGCCAAGCACCCAGAGCCACCGGTTAAGGCCTTCTGCATCGACAGGGTTTACAGGAGGGAGGCGATAGATCCCACCCACCTGCCGGAATTCGATCAGCTCGAGGGCGTAGTTCTTGACGAGAACGTCGGTTTCAAGGATCTACTCGGACTGCTCAGGGAGTTCTTCCTCAAGATGGGTTTCGAGGACGTCAGATTCAGACCGGGCTACTTCCCCTACACCGAACCGAGCGTCGAACCGGAGGTGTACGTGGAGGGATTGGGATGGGTCGAACTCGGAGGGGCGGGGATATTCAGGAAGGAGGTAACCGAGCCTTTGGGGATTAGGGGAAGAGTTCTGGCTTGGGGTTTGGGAATAGGAAGGCTGGCCATGCTGAGGTTGGGAATGAAGGATCTTAGGAGACTCTACCAGCCCGACCTCGGATGGCTCAGGAGATGTCCGGTCGTAAGGCGTTAGTCAATCTTCGCTGAGATTAGCAGGCATACCGCCCCCACAACCTCTCCCGCCTGAACGGTTCTGTCCGTCAGCAGTATCCTCACGAAATCGTAGATCGTGTGGTGAACGGTCGGAGGAATACCCAAGAACGGGAAAAGGAGAACCTTTGGCTCCTCCCATATTCTATCGAGGATTAGATGGGTTACGCATCCGAATCCGAGCTCCCTGCTTAAGGCGGTCGCGATTAGGGTGAAGACGAGGGAGTGGGCGACGAACCTGCCGGAGCCTATCCCCAGTACGGTCAGGGGTTTGTCTATCAGATCGGGCAACATCGCTCCCAGCGCTACGAGCTTCGTGTTCTCGATCCTAAGCCTCTTCCTAAGCAACTTGCCGAGTAGGATGGCGACGCCCAAGTGAGCGAGCGGATACATGATTCCACTTGAACGGGTAAGTAAAAACTTTTATTCTCCGAGCTTTAAGGGTGTGCGATGCCCGTAGTCACGCTCTACTGGGACGAACTCGAAAGGCTCGTTGGCGTGGATAGGAAGACCATACTCGAAAGGTTGCCCATGCTCGGATGCGACGTTGAGAGGGTCGAGGAAGATCATCTCGACGTGGAGTTCTTCCCGAACAGACCCGACCTCTACAGCGTCGAAGGCGTTGCGAGGGCGCTTAGGGGATTCCTCGACATAGAGAGGGGATACAAGGAGTACAGGGTGGAGAGGGGGAACTGGAGGATAACGGTGGATCCCTCCGTTCTTTCGATAAGGCCGAAGATCGCGGGATGCGTGGTTAGGGGTTTGAAGATGAGCGACGAGGTGATAAGATCCCTCATGGAGGTTCAGGAGGATCTGCACTGGACGATAGGGAGAAACAGGAGGAAGATGGCCATAGGAGTGCACGATCTCAGCAAGGTGAACTTTCCCCTAACCTACAAGGCTGTCGATTCCTCCTTCTCCTTCGTCCCCCTCGACTTCGACAGGGAGATGAGCGTCGAGGAGATCCTGAGGGAGCATCCCAAGGGTAGGCAGTTCGCTTTCATTTTGGAGGGGAAGGACAAGTATCCCATGATAGTGGACGCCAAGGGAGAGGCGATCTCCTTTCCACCGATAATAAACGCCGAGAAGACGAGAGTTACCGAGGCAACGACAGACCTGTTCATAGACGTTACGGGGTTCGATGAGAACGTGGACAAGGCTCTGAACATCCTCGCCACCATGCTCTCCGACAGGGGTGGGAGGATAGAGTCCGTAGAGATCGTATATCCCGATAGAAGGGAGGTAAAGCCGGATTTGAGTCCGAGGAGGATGAAAGTTTCGAAGGACGAGATCTTCGGCCTCTTGGGGTTCGAGCTCGGGGATGAGGAGATCAAGATCGCTTTGGAGAGGATGAGGTTCGGCGTGGAGAGAATAGACGAAAGCTCGGTGGAGGTGCTCGTCCCTCCGTATAGAGCGGACATAATGCACGAGTGGGACGTGATAGAGGACATAGCGATAGGTTACGGTTACGACAGGATAAGGCCGGAGTATCCCCCGACGAACGCCATAGGGGAGACGCATCCTTGGAACGAAATGAGGGAGATCGTTAGGGAGATCATGATCGGACTCGGATTCTTGGAGGTCATAACGTTCACTTTGACGAGCGAGAGGGTTCAGTACGACATGATGAGGAGGGAGAGGCCGAAACCTTGGGAGGTATACGTTCCCGTCATGCATCCCCTGACCGAGGATCACACGATGGTTAGGACGGATATCCTCCCCAAGCTCTTGGAGGTGCTCTCCCAGAACAAACACCACCCCATGCCCCAGAGGATATTCGAGGTTGGGGATGTGGTTGTAGGTATGAAGAACAGGCTGAGGCTTTCCGCGTGCGTAACGCATTCTAAGGCGAACTTCTCCGAAATAAGGAGCGTCGTTCAGGCGGTGATGAGGGAGCTCGACCTAAGCTGGGATGTGGAGGAGAGCGACGATCCGGCGTTCATAGAGGGAAGAAGGGCGGACGTAATCGTTGGGGGCAAGAAGATAGGAGTTTTCGGGGAGATACATCCGGAGGTTTTGGAGAACTTCGAATTGACGAATCCCGTCTCCGCTTTCGAGCTCGACCTGAGCGGGGCTTTCGATTTGGGGGAGCTCATTTAGATTTTTATAAAAATTGGTAAAGCTTAAATATTCCCTCGCAAAAATAGATTCGATATGATGAAGGTAGGAGACGTTATGGTTAAGGATCTGATAACCGTGGATTACAGAACGCCCGTCAGGGAGGTATGTAGGATAATGGGTGAGAAGAAGGTCGGTAGCGTTCTCGTTACGAGGGGGGGTAAGCCTTACGGAATATTCACCGAGAGAGATCTCGTCTCCAAGGTTCTGCTCGAAGGTAACTTGGACGATGAGGTCGGCAAATACACGTCCTCGCCCCTCATAACGGTCTCTCCCGATTACAGCTTGAGGGAGGCGGCGAGGATAATGGCGGACATGAAGATAAAGAGGCTGGTAGTGGTGGAGAACGACGAGGTAGTCGGAATTTTTACCGCCTCCGACCTCGCGAGGGCGATAGCGGAAGCTCCTCTCGACTTCTGAGGTGATCGTGATGACCCTCAAGTGTGTTACGTGCGGGAAGGAGTTGAAGGAGGAGGAAGAGGGAATAACTTGGAGGAGATGTTCGATCTGCAAGAGCCCCGTGTGTTTGAACGACATAAGGTACATGGGAACTTGGGTAAGGGGACTTTACAAGAACTACGTTACCGTGATCCCCGTTTGCGAAAACTGCCTACCCAAGTCGATGCTTAAGAGGTTGGCGGAGAAGATTCACAAGGATTGAAAAGCTTAAAATTCAGATGGATCGAATCCCGGACGATGCGGATTCAGATTTACGGTGCCGGGATAGCCGGTAGCTACCTTTACGAACTCCTCGACCAGAACGGTTTCGACGTTCGCATTTACGACGTTCGTAAGGTTCCGGACTGCAGGTGCGCTTGGGGAATCGCGTACGACGAGGCGAAGGAGCTTTACGGAAAGATAGGGGTGAACTTGGACGATTACGTTCTCTCAAATCCGAAGGAGGTTATAATAAACAATAAAATTTTTTTAAAAAATAAAAACATCCGTATTTTTGACAGGAAGCGGTTGCTCGAAGATCTCTGGAGGGGAATGGATTTCGAAAAGGGAGAAGGGGATGTTGTGGTGGATGCTACGGGTTGCAGCAGGGCGATTCTGCCCAAGATAGAAAACGACAAAATATATTACACCGTCCAAAGCGTTGAGAGGCACGACGCGGATGAGAACATATACGTTCAGATGAGAAAGACGGGTTACGCTTGGGCTTTTCCGTTGGGGGACAGATGGCACATAGGGGCGGGAGATCTTAGCTACGAGAGGGCGATGGAGCTCGTTGAGAAGCTGAGAGAAGTTTACGGATTCGAGAGGAAGGGGGAGGAGTGTCAGTGTAGGGCGAGGATCAGAATGCTCCCTCCGTCCCGCTGCCGTCCGATAGTCCACGGAAACGTTTACGGAGTTGGCGAGGCGGTGGGATGCGTTAGCGGGGGTGGAGAGGGTAACGCACCCTCCCTCAGATGCGCCTACCTGTTCTTCGAGTGCTTGAGGGACGGGAGGCTTGAAGAATACGAAAAGAGAGTTCTCGAGGAGTTCTGGTGGATAGAGGAGGAGCACAAGTTCGTCGCAGCGGTTCAGGAGGATAGAAAGTTCACGGCGTTGAGGTTGCTTCCTAAGGTCGTTTCGATAGAATCGAAGAGGAGCATACACCAGTCCGTTAAGGATATAAAGAATTTGCTCAATCTCTTGAGGTGATAACGTGTTCTACGACGTTCGATCGGTGAGAACGAAAACCCTCACACTGTCGCTGGAGAACGGAAGGGTCGAGAGGGTGAAGTGGGACGAATCTTCGGGAAAAGCGTTCAGAGTCCTTAACAACGGTTTTTGGGGTTTTTACAGCACTTCCGAAGACGTGAGCGACGAGGAGGGAATAAGGAGGGCTAAGGAGAACGCCGTTGGAAAGGGTGACGCGTCGGTGGTTGAGGTGGATGCGAAGGATGAAAAGTTCGTTCTCAAGCCAAAAATACCGCCTTGGGACGTGCCGGTGGAGGAGAAGTTGAAGTTGCTCAGGGAGATAGAGGGCGTTTTGAGGGATGGGCACGTGGTGAGTACGAGGATAGTTTACATGGAGAACGTGAGGGAGTTCGAATACCGCGACTGCTGTGGAGTTACGGTAAGGTATTCCGTTCCCAGAGTTGGGATCGTCGTTCAGGCGGTTGCGAAGGGTGAGAGTCTGCAGATGTATTCGAAGAGGATATTCAAGCCCGCCGGATACGAGATCTTCGGTGACAACGTTTTCGAGATGGCGGAAGAGGTCAGGAAGGTTCTTGAGGGGCTCGTAAAGGCGAAAACTCCACCTTCGGGAAGGATGAACGTGGTTATAGATCCGTCCCTCGGAGGGGTGTTCATTCACGAGGCCTTCGGTCACGCGGCCGAGGCCGATCACGTAGCTCAAGGTTCGAGCGTGCTGGCGGGGAGAATTGGGGAAAGGGTGGCGGACGAGGGCGTAAACGTGTACGACGATCCGACGCTTGAGGAGTTCGGATTCTATCCGTTCGACGACGAGGGCGTTAGGGCTGAGAGGAGGGCGATAGTGGAAAATGGGATTCTGAGAGGGTTTCTTCACTCGAGGGAAACCGCCTCGAAGTTGGGCGGAAGGCCGGGAAACGCGAGGGCGCAGGGACTCGATTTTCCGATAGTGAGGATGAGCAACACGTTCATAGGAGAGGGTGATTTTAGCTTCGAGGAGTTGCTCGAGGAGGCGAGGGAGGGAGTTTACCTCGTAGGTTCGAGGGGTGGGGAAACGAACCCCGCGACAGGTTACTTCCAGTTCAACGCCCAATACGGTTACGTTATAAGGAACGGAGAGCTCGGGGAGATGATAAGGGACGTAGCGTTGAGCGGAAACACGCTCGAGGTTCTGAGGGATATAAGGGTGGGAAGGGGGCTCGAATTCGACCCCGGATTTTGCGGAAAGGCCGGGCAGATCGTTCCGGTAGCGGACGGATCGCCACCGGCCCTTATAAGGGCTCTCGTAGGAGGTGCCTGAATGGAAGAGATGATGGCGTTTCTCGACAAGAACGCCGACGCTTGGGAGATCTACTTTAGCTCGAGCGAAACTAAGAGCGTATCGGTGGAGAGGGGAAGGATCAAGATGGTAGAAGGCTCGAAGGAGACGAGCTACGCGGTCAGAGTCATAGTGAACGGAAGGGTTGGGTTCGCCACGGCCTCGAAACCCTCCGTTGAGTTGTGCCGAAGGGCGTTGAAGGTCGCGAGGATTTCGGAGGAAAGGCTGAGGGAGTTTCCGGTCGGGAGGAAGGCGAAGGTGGAGGGTATATACGATCGAAGGCTGGAGAACATTACCTCGGAGTGGTTGATCGATTCTGCAGAGAGGTTGATTAATAGCGCGCTCGAAGTTGGAGACGTTAATCCCGCTCAGGGTTACGTGGAGGTTGCGGTGGAGGAGGTTAGGCTCGTGAACTCCAACGGAACGGATTTGGAGGAACGCATGACTTCCTGCGAGGCCTACCTCGAATGCGTGGTTGGAGACTCCAACGCCTTCGAATTCGATCAGAGCAGAACGGCCAAGCTCGATGTGGATTTCGTCGGAAGGAAATCAGCCGAACTCGCACTCGAATCCCTCAAGGCCGAAAAGATCGATGAAGGCGTTTACGACATAGTCCTGTCCCCCATCGCAGTTCACGAATTGCTGAGCCACACCCTATATCCGGCGATGTCCTCTGAGAACGTGATGAAGGGTAGAAGCCCACTCGTCGAACCGGGAAAGAACTACTTGGGAAGTCTGACGATCATAGACGACGGATCCGTTCCCTACGGAATGTGCAGCTTCTCCTTCGACGACGAAGGCGTGGAGGCTAAGGAGACCGTCGTTTTCGAGGAGGGGGTGCTTAGATCTTACATAACCGACTTCAGACACGCCTTGGAAATGGGCGTCGAGCCGACAGGAAACGGTTTGAGGGGAGAAGACCTCTACCCGACCACCAATCCTTCAAACGTTATTCTGGAATTCGAGGACATGGGGGATATCGGCGACGACGCTCTCTTCATTCACGCGCTTATAGGAGCCCACACCTCCAACCCCGTGAGCGGGGACTTCAGCTTGGAGTGCATGAACGCTTTCCTGAACGGACGGGCCGTTAGGTCTGCGATGATATACGGGAACGTTTACGACCTGCTGAAGAACATCGTAGCGTTCGGAAAGGACGTAAGACAAATTGAAAATACGATAACCCCCTCCATAAGGTTCGGAGGGGTTAAGGTGAACGTCTGATCATTCGACGACTTCGGCGAAGGCGTACTTCTTCAAAACCTTCTTTATTCTTATCTTAACGACGTCGTTCAAATCCGTTCCGGGCACGAAAACCACGTATCCGTCGATCTTCGCTATTCCGTCTCCTCCACTTCCCATAGCCTCTATCCTAACTTCCCTAACCTCTCCAACGCTTACGGGCGGTTTTCTATCCAAATTCGGCACCTCCGATTCGATTCAACGAGTTCGACGCGATACTATTTAAACTTTTTGGGAATTTCGATATCTTTATTAACATCCGATCAGACGATTCCGCATGAGATATTATAGCGCATCATTTATATTTGCGGTGGGTATCGGTTTGCTCATTTTCGGCCTGATACTGATTCCCGTTTTCCAGCTTCACTACGGCTCCGAGCCGTTCAAGGTAAAGATCACGTTTACGATAATAGGAGTCGCGATATCGATAATAGTTTACGGACTGAGCCAGATGCTGAGCAGTAGAAGGGGTTCGAGAATAATCGCAACCTTCGGCTTCGCCCTATCTGTTCTGGCGGTTCTCATGTTCGACTTCTACTATCCCAAGTACTGGTACTATCCCAACGTCACGTACGTCGAGATAGCCTACGCTCTGGGACTCATAACGCTCTTCAGCAGTTCCTTCGCGGATGCGGTTGAGAGGGTTATCGAGAGTTCGAGCAAGACCATAATGAAGATAATCCATCACGAAAGGCCGGTGGAGGAGGTTAAGAAGAAGAAAGAGGAGGAGTTACCGCCCCTCGAAGCCAACTTCGCTTTTCCATCCAAGAGCGAGGGGCCTAAGCTCGAGATAAAGGACATTCAAATGCCCGCGGATCTAAAGCCGGGGAAGGCTCTCGAAAGGCCGAGGATAGGAAAGGTCGTTAAGGTCAAGGACGAGGTTGGAAGGGAGGCCGAAAAGTTGGTGAGGGTCAGGCAGGGTGAGTTGAAGGTGAAGAAGTCGGATTCGGACATTTTGGAGGTCACAAAAGCTTTAAAGTCGATGGAGGGAAGGATGGGTAAGGAGGATAGGAAAAAGGTTTTTGGGGGTTGAGGTATGGCGAAGGGTCTGGATGTAGGAACCATGAACATAGTGTGCGCGGAGATGGAGGGGGAGAACGTAGTATTCGTGCAGCAGAGGAACGCGTTTCTTGAGCTCGACTACAGCGACCTGACGAAGATGGTTCTCGATAACGCGAACGTTCAGTACGTGGTAAGGGGGGATAAGATATACGTTTTAGGCGACGACGCGATGAAGTTCGCGACGGTCTTCAGGAAGAGCACGAGGAGACCCATGAAAACTGGAATTCTTAGTCCGGACGAGAAGGAGGCCGTGCCCATAATAAAGCTGATCGTGGAGAAGGTTCTGGGCGAACCGAACTACGAGAACGAGGTCGTGTGCATATCCTCCCCCGCCAACCCCATCGACTCCGACATCGAAACAACATACCACAGGAAGACGCTCGAGGCTCTCGTTAGAAAGCTTGGTTACGATCCCTTCACGATAGACGAAGGTCTCGCCATAATATACTCCGAACTCGCGGACAACAGCTTTACGGGAATAGGAATTAGCTTCGGCGCCGGAATGACCAACGTAACCGCAGCGTACTTCGCGGCACCGATAGTTTCGTTCAGCATAGCGAGGGGAGGAGATTGGATCGACGAAAACGCCGCCAAGGCAACCGGTATGCCCAAGGAGCAGGTTTGCTCGATAAAGGAAAACAACTTCGAGCTAAGGCACGAGGTGGAGTTGGGTAGCGTGGAGGGGGCTTTGGCGATATACTACGATTACCTCGTCACCTACGTCGTCGAGAACTTGAAGAGAAAGCTTACCGAGGTCACACCTCCTCAGGTCGACTTCCCGGTCGTTCTGGCCGGAGGTACTTCAAAGCCGAGGGGGTTCAAGAGGCTGTTCGAAGAGAAGATCTCCCAAGTCGGGTTGCCCGTGGACGTATCCCAGATCAGGATGGCAAGGGATCCTCTCTTCAGCGTTGCGAGGGGTTGCCTCATAGCGGCCAAGACCAAGGAGGAGTGACCCCTCACTTTTTTGACAGCATAAGGAATATTAATACCCTCCCACCTAAGTTATGGCGTGAACAGGTATAGGAGAACGAACGAACAGCAGAGGGTTGGAGAGGTTAGGTATCTCGTGCTCAGGCCTTTGGGGTATCCTCTCAAGGCTAGCTATCACGAGTATCCTGTAGTGGACAATCCGAGGGTCTTCGAGAAATACGCAAAGGATCAGTGGAAGGGGGAGTACGTAACTGAAGGCAAGCTTCTCTTCGACTACCGGATGTTCCCCGACTTCGCGTTCGAGGTCGTTAGCGCCGAGCCGAACGGAATAATCACGGATTCCACGATAATCCTCGTCGAGAACCCCGCGAGGGTTATAGAGACGGAGATAGTCAAGGACGTTAGGCTGAGCGACGTCGTGGGGCAGGAGGAGGCCAAGAAGAAGGTCAAGGTGATCTTGGAGTATCTGAGGAATCCGGAGAGGTTCGGGAAGTGGGCTCCGAGGAACGTTCTGTTCTACGGCCCTCCGGGAACGGGAAAGACCATGACCGCCAAAGCGTTGGCGAACGAAGCCAACGTTCCGTTCCTCTCAGTAAAGTCGACGAAGCTCATAGGCGAGCACGTGGGGGATGGGGCGAGGAAGATCCACGAGCTCTACGAGAAGGCGAGGCAGGTTGCCCCCTGTATAGTCTTCTTGGACGAGTTCGACGCCATAGCTCTGGATAGGGGATATCAGGATCTGAGGGGTGACGTTAGCGAGATCGTGAACGCTTTGCTGACCGAGCTCGACGGAATTCAGAGGAACGAGGGAATATGCACCATAGCCGCGACGAACAGAATAGAGATGCTCGATCCCTCCATAAGGAGCAGGTTCGAGGAGGAGATAGAGTTCACGCTACCGGGCTACGAGGAGAGGTTGCAGATCTTAAAGAACAACCTCAAGGACTTCCCGCTTAAGGTGAAGGCGAGGCTTGAGGTCGTGGCGAAGAGTACTGAGGGGCTTTCGGGGAGGGATTTGGTGGAGAAGGTGATAAAGTCCGCGTTGCACAAGGCTATAGCGGAGGGGAAGGACGCGATCGAAACCGAAGACCTGCTCAACTCCGTGGGGAAGATAAAGACCCCAACGAGGCATCCGCCAAAGCAGATGTTCGTATGATCAGACGACATCCCTCTCATCATCCCTTCCATCAGACCCGATGGGTTTCATCACCCTCCGAAACTCGACCCGACGCTATTTAAACTTTGGTCAGACCCGCGCACGTCATCACTTCTCAGTCCGGGTCTGTTTCATCATCCGAAGGATTTTAAAAATCGCACCGTTAATCAATTTGGCGGATGATGACGTCCGGCCCTTCCGAGTTATGAGGAGACGTTTTAGGTCTGACGCCGATGAGGAACTTGCCCTTCCCTGAACCGTGATGAGAACCCAGGGTGCCGAGGCAAAAACCTTTTATTTAGCGTAGTCGAATTGAAAACGCCCGATGAAGAAAAAACAGTTCTGAAGAGTGATGAATTTGCCGATTGCCGAGGGTCAGTGCTGGAACTTTTCTTCATCAAATCGGTTACGGCCGCACTCATCATCCCCGTTAATAAAAAAACGAATGTGTTTTATAATCTTTCACCGAGAGATCTCCGATGATAGACGGTTTGCCCACGCTCGACGATGTCGATTACGAGGGCAAAAGCGTCCTGCTCAGGCTCGATATAAACGCTCCGATAATCGATTCCACCATTCTCGACACCACCCGTTTCGAAAGTCACGTCCCGACCCTGAGGGATTTGGAGAACTCCAAAGTGGTTATTCTCGCTCACCAAAGCAGACCAGGTAAGAAGGATTTCACGACCCTCGAAAGCCACGCTAAGGTTCTATCCGGTCTGATCGGGAAACCGGTCGAATACATGGACGAAATATTCAGCGGTAGGGTGGTGGAGAGGATAAAGAGGATGAAGGTTGGGGAGGTCTTACTGCTCGAGAACGTTAGGTTTTACTCCGAGGAACAGCTCAAGAGGTCTCCCGAAGAGCACGCGACCTCCCACATGGTTAGGAAGCTTAAGGATCACTTCGACCTCTACGTCAACGACGCCTTCTCCGCCTGTCACAGAGCCCACGCCTCGCTCGTAGGTTTTCCTCCCGTCCTACCTTCGGTCGTTGGGAGGCTCGTGGAGAAGGAGGTGAAGGCTCTATCCAAAGCCCTGAGGAGCGAGGGTAGGAAGGTGTTCATACTCGGCGGGGCGAAGATAGAGGATGCAGTGAAGGTAATGAAGAACGTTCTGACGAAGGGAATAGCGGACAAGGTTATACTGACGGGGGTGGTCGCGAACTACTTCCTCATGCTGTCCGGAAAGGACATAGGAGAGGTGAACAGGAGGGTCGTGGAGGAGAACAAGGAGGGGATAGACGACAGGGAGATGAAGGAGCTGTACGAGAGGTTCAAGGATAAGATAATCCTACCGGTGGACGTGGGGGTAGAGGTGGACGGTGTTAGAAAGGACGTCCCCCTCGAGAGCTTCGACGGGAAGGCAAAGATAATGGACATAGGTATAGAGACGATATCCATGCTCTCCGAAGAGATTCCCAAGTTCGACGTGGCGGTGATAAACGGACCCGCGGGGGTGTTCGAGGACGAGAGGTTCACCCTCGGAACTTTCGAGATTCTGAAGGCGGTTTCCAAGGCGAAGTTTTCCGTCGTGGGAGGAGGGCACATATCCACGGCGGCGAGGATGATGGGAATAGATAAGAAGATGGATCACGTTTCAGTTGCCGGAGGGGCGTGCATAAGGTTTTTGAGCGGAGAAAAGCTCGTCGCGCTCGAGGTCATAAGGGAGTACTGGGAAAAGAAGTGGAGCAAGGTCAGATGAACTCTCTCGGATCCGCTATCTCCCCTTTGATTGCGGTAGCTGCAGCGGTGGCGGGGGAAGAGAGGTAAATGTAAGCGTTCGGATTTCCCATCCTTCCCTTGAAGTTCCTGTTCTGGGTCGAAAGACAGACCTCGCCGTCCGCGAGCACCCCCATGTGTATCCCGACGCACGGCCCGCAGCCCGGAGGGATCACAACGCCCCCCGCCTCCACCACGACCCTAAGATACCCCAACTCCATAGCCCTAAGGTATATCCTCCTGCTCGCGGGGGCAACTATGAGCCTAACGTCCCTCGCAACCCTCCTACCCTTCAGGATCCTCGCAACTATCTCGATATCGGAAAGCCTCCCGTTCGTGCACGTGCCCACGAAGACCTGATCAACCTTCGTCCCCTCCACCTCCTCCACGCTGACGACGTTGTCGACGTTGTGGGGCTTCGCCACCATCGGCTCGATGTCCGCGTCGAAATAGAGCTCCTTCTCGTATTCCGCGTCCTCGTCAGGTTTTATCTCCCTGAACGCATTCTCTCTCCCCATTTCGGCCAAAAACCTTCTCGTTACGTCGTCCGTCTTGAAAAGTCCCGCCTTCGCACCGCACTCCACGACCATGTTCGCCATGGTCAGGCGGGAGTCCATGTCCAAGGAATCGACGGTCTCACCGTGGAACTCCAAGGCCTTGTAGGTTGCTCCATCGACCCCCAACTTTCCGATTATGTAAAGAATTAGATCCTTAGCGTACACGCCCTTGGGCAAGTTCCCCGATATCTCTACTCTGAAAGTTTCGGGCACCCTGAACCAGTTCTTTCCGAGCACCATCGCTATGGCTATGTCGGTCGAACCCATGCCGGTTGCGAAGGCTCCGAGTGCTCCGTAGGTGCACGTGTGGGAGTCCGCGCCCACCGCCAGATCGCCGGGGTTGACGTGCCTCTCCACCATAAGCTGGTGGATTATTCCCTCACCCGGTGGGTTGAAGTCCGCCCCTATCTCCTTGGCGAACTCCCTTATCAACTTCTGATCGTTGCTCAACTCCTTGCGTGGTGAAGGTGCCGCGTGATCGACGAAGAAGTGCGTCCTGTCGGACGCTTTGACTTCCCTTCCGAGCTCCCTTATCCTCTTAATGGCAAGGGGGGCGGTTCCGTCCTGAAGGGCTATTTGATCGATCTTCGCAACGACTATATCACCGGCGTAGGCGTCCTTACCGCTCTTTTCACTCAAAATCTTCTCTGAAATGGTTTTACCCATGGGGTTCAATTCGTCGCAAGGATAAAATCACTTTCGAAAACCTAATTAAATGAACTCCTTTTTGGGATTCAATGGATCCGATATCGATAATAACAATAATTGTTTGTGCAATTGGATTTTCTTTGGCGTTCATAAACTACTCGATAATAAGTAAAACGGACGTTGTAAATTTAAACTGGAAGGTCAAGGAAACGTTCCACGCCCTCTCAGCGCTCGCGACGATAATGATAGCGAAGGCAATAATTTTCGTCAAGCAACTGCACACCCTCAACACGTTCGTGGATCTCGTTTCCGTGCTCTACGTTCTCATATTCAACGCCGTCCTTCTTAACACGATAGTCAGGTCGGCGGGGACGATAAAGTTCTGCAAGGATTGCGTGAACATACCGTTCTACATAGCCGTCCTCTGGCTCGTATTCGAGAAGCTTAAGGACGTCCCGGTGATAGTCATAGACGTGTCCATAGCCGTATCGGCGATCGTAATCTCGGCGATACTGCTCAAATTAGCGAGATACATAAGGGTTCTTAACCTTATAGTGGTGCCGGTCAACATGAAACCGTCCCTTCTCGCCTTTCTCGTCTTCATGATGTTCTACCTCGCGTCGGTCATAGCCAATCCCATAAACGAGATAGTCTCCAAATGCCTACTATCGACATCCTTAGGAATAGCGGTGGTTTCCATGATACTACTCGACTTGGAGCTTAGGAGAACAGTCAAAATCTGACAACTGGCTCGCCTTTCTTAAAATACCTTTTCGCCATCTCGTGTCCCCACCTAACGTCCCCAACCCTTTCGAGCGTGTGCGCGTCGCTACCGACCGAATACTTCATTCTCTTCCCCGAACAGAGCTCGAGAAAGTCGATCGGCGGGGCGAAGTGGGCGGTGTTTATCTCCACTGCAGTGTCGGTCTCGATCATGAGGTCTATGAGCTCCACGTCCCTGACCACATCCCTCCCCGCGGATCCGAACCTCTCCGAATGCAGATGCCCGAGAACGTGCACTATATCCCCGAACTTCTTCAAACAACCTTCGAGCCTGTCGTAGTATTCGTCGACCGAAACGAAGTCGTGGATAGACGCTATGACGAGGTCGAACTCGAAGTTTGGAATCTGAATCTCCCCACCCGGCAGTATTCCGCACTCAACACCGCTGAGAATTTCGATATCGTATCTGTCCCTCGCCTCCTCGATCTCCACCTGCCTCCTCTTTGCCTTCCTCTCGTCCAACCCCAGCCTATGCTCCGAAGAGTGATCGACTATGGCTATGACCTTTAGCCCCATCTCCTTCGCCCTTCTGGCTATCTCATCCACGCTCGCGCTACCGTCGGAATAAATTGAGTGAATGTGAAGGTCGAACATCTCAAACCTCCTCAACGAGCTTTTCGACTATCTCCCTGAAGACCTTCGAGGACTCGGTGTCGAGCTTGACGAACGGCTTTCCGTCCTCGCAACTCTTCATTATCTCAGGATCCAACGGAACCGATCCCAAGAACTTCACACCCGTCTCCTCCGCCAACCTCTTCCCCCCACCCACTCCAAAAACGTCTATCCTGTTCCCGCAGTGCGGGCATATGAGTCCGCTCATGTTCTCTATCAGGAAAATCTTCTGAATGCCTTTCTTGGCGAAGTTTATAGCCTTCCTGACGTCCTCAAGGGCGACGCTCTGAGGTGTCGTCACTATCACCGCCGCGTCCGGTTGGGCCAACTGAACGACGCTTATCACCTCATCCCCCGTCCCGGGGGGACAGTCGATTATTAGGTAGTCGAGCTCGCCCCAGTTGACCTCGTTGAATATCTGCTCCAAGAACTTGTGTTTCATCGGCCCCCTCCAGACCACGGGAGAATCCTTCGACGGAAGGAGGAACTGAATAGAAACTACCTTCAGCCCGTTAACCTCAACCGGCTTCAGCTTTCCCTCTTCGACGACGAGCTTGGCATCCTCGAGTCCGAGGATCTTCGGAATGCTCGGCCCGTGCAAATCGCTGTCGAGAAGTCCGACCTTATGACCCTTCATTGTAAGGGCGAAGGCGATGTTGGCTGCTACGGTGCTCTTGCCCACGCCTCCCTTCCCGCTCATCACCACGATCTTCTTCATGTTCGTAATGAGCGACCGCTTGCTTAAGAAATTATCCTTCTTTTTGCTCTCGCCAAAATCGAGAATCAAAAAGGTTATTAGGGTGGATGATGACGCGAAACGGATGAAAAGGATCGTCATCATTCTATTAGCTCTGATTTTTATCGGATGCTCCCAGCATCCAACGGCCAAGCTCAACGCGACGAACGTAACCCCGAACGAGATAATGGGAATGAAGAAGCTCGTCTGTTTAACGGGTAAGCCGGCGTTGGAGATGGTCAAGGAGATGCACATCGGTAGGATAAGGTTCGTCGAGGACATAGCCCTCATGCACTACATAGGAAAAAACGCCTCGAAGTTCGTCGTCGTTTGGGTGACCGTTTATCCGAATTCGAGCGTCGCGAAGGAGGAAACCCGTAGGATGGCCAATGCCATGGTGGAGTTCGGGTGGAAGAACGTCAGCAGAACGAGGATCGATGGCCTCGAAGTCTACTACGTCAGACCTCCGGGAAAGAACGAAACCCATTACTTCTGGTGTAGGGGAAGGGTCATGATATACATAATCCCGCACGGCCTCAACGAGAGTCAGATCAGGGAGTTCATAGAGAAGATATGAGATCCGCCATAATAACCGCCTACGGTGACGAGGGGTACGTTGAGGAGAACGTGAGGAAGCTTTTGGACATGGGATACGAGGTAGTTCTCGCCATCGACTGCCCCAACGGTAGGTTGAGGGAGATAGTGGAGAGGTATCCCGTAAAGGCGACGGTTAGCGAAAGGAGGAGGGGGAAGTGGAGGGCTCTGAACGACGCTTTGAAACTCGTAAAGGGGGAGGAGATTCTATTTTTGGACTCGGATACGAGGATAGTGTCTTTCGCCGAACTCGACGGTAGGGACGCGGTTGAGATCAGGAAGGAGATAGAGGGCGAAGGTCTAATGGAGAGGCTCGTGAACTTGGACTACTTCGCGATGTTCGTAACCGCAAAGATCGCGGAAAAGTTCAAATCCTGCCTGAGCCTAAACGGATCCGCGTTCGTTATAAAGAAGAGGGTAATAGACGTTCTCGGCGGTTTCAGAAGGAGGATAAACGAGGACACGGACTTGGGGGCGAGGCTGGGGTTGAACGGTTTCAGCGTGGGGGTGGACGGGAGGGCGATAACGAGGGCTCCGAGGAGCTTGAAGGAGTGGTTCGTCCAGAGGGAGAGGTGGAGCTTGGGGGGAGCGGAAGTCGTTCTCGACTACTTCTGGGAGATAGCTAAGAGGCCGAGGCTTTGGTTGCCCTATCTGTTCTTCTTCTATCCCGCTTTCGTTGGATTCGTCCTTAGCATGTTCCTTTCCGACGGACTAATTCTAAAGTTACTGTACTTCCTGATACCCCTGCTGGTGTTCATCTCCCCGAAGTTGCTGTCTTTGGCGATGCTGATGCTCTTCGAAATCCACACTATCAGAAACATACTGGTAATATTCCTCTCGTTCCTGCTGTGGTCGGTCACGATGATCGCTCTCGCGAAGCGTTACGATTACAGAATAGACGTGAAGCTCCTACCCCTCTACTACTTTCTTTACTCGCCCCTATGGACGATGATATGCGTAGTTTCATTCTTCAGAGTTCTGACGTTCAGGATCGCCGGAAAAAGAATAGAGGTTAGGGGTTGGAAGGTTTAATCCAGCTTTCTCAGCTTGTCGAGAATAATCTTCTTCTCCACCCTCGCAACTACCTCCCTTATCCTCTGAACAGCATCTGGATTGGCCGAAACGCTGTCGATCCCCATCCTGACGAGCTTCTCAACTACGTGCGGGTAGCTTCCCGCCTGTCCACAGATTGAGGTCTTCACGCCATGCTCCTTGCAGATCCTTATGACCCTCTCTATGAGCTTCATAACCGCCGGATGTTCCTCGTTGTAGAGATAAGCTACGTTTTCGTTGTTCCTATCGACTGCGAGGGTGTACTGGGTGAGGTCGTTCGTTCCCAAGCTTATGAAGTCTATCCCCTCCTTTATTATGTCCTCGATGATGAGGGCAGCAGCCGGCGTTTCGACCATAATTCCGAACTCTATCTTGTCCAACGGCAGTCCCTCCTCGATTATTATCCTCTTCGCCTTCCTTACCTCCTCCGGCGAAGTCACGAGGGGAAGCATTATTCCTATGTTCGTGTATCCCTCCTCGACGAGCTTCTTTATAGCTCTTATCTCAGCCCTGAAGTGCTCCTCCTCCTTCAAGTCCCTCCTTATCCCCCTGAATCCAAGCATCGGATTCGCCTCAACCGGCTCGTCCTCTCCACCCTCCATAGCCCTGAACTCATCCGTTGGAGCATCTAAGGTTCTTATCCAAACCGGCTTTGGATAGAACGCCTGAACGACCTTCTTCATCCCCTTGTAGAGCTCGTTTATGTATTCCTCTATCTCACCGTCCCTTATGTACTTCATCGGATGCTTCTTCAGGCCGAGAACCATGTGCTCTATCCTGAACAGCCCCACTCCGTCCGCTCCCGTTGCCACCGCCCTCTCAGCTGCGTCGGGTATGGATATGTTCACCTTAACCTCCGTTGCAGTTATTATGGGAGCCTGAGCGATCGCCGTAGGCTTGACCTCCTCCTTCTTCTTCTCCTTCACCGCTCCCTTGTAAACTATACCCTTATCGCCGTCCACGGTAACGAGCATTCCGTCCTTCAAAACCTTAGTGGCCTTCTCGGTTCCAACGACCGCCGGCACGCCGAGCTCCCTCGAAACTATTGCGGCGTGACACGTGAGCCCGCCCTCGTCCGTGACTATCGCCGAAGCCTTCCTCATGGCCGGAACCATGTCCGGAGTGGTCATCGTCGTAACGAGCACGTCCCCCTCCTCGACCTTCGAAATCTCCTCCTGACTCAGGACTATCTTGACCTTACCCACACCTATTCCCGGAGACGCTCCGAGTCCCTTGAGCAGGATCTCCCCCTCTCCTATCTCCTCCTCCCTTTCCTCCGCCTTCTCCCTTATCGTCGTTATGGGTCTCGACTGAACGATGTAGACCTTACCCTTCTCTATCGCCCACTCTACATCCTGAGGCGTTCCGTAGTGCTCCTCTATTATCTCACCAAGCTTCACTATCTCCTCTATCTCCTCATCGCTCAGAACCTTCGCCTTAGCCTTCTC
>Ga0256914_1000675_pt1 | contig 33130 bp, 28 predicted proteins | sample HulkmetaG_FD_191571 | JGI IMG/M metagenome (GOLD analysis project Ga0256914, IMG submission 191571) | Hydrothermal chimney microbial communities from Main Endeavour vent field at the Juan de Fuca Ridge, Pacific Ocean - Hulk | ecosystem: Environmental > Aquatic > Marine > Hydrothermal vents ... | reverse complement strand
CGCCGGACCAGGGCGGCGGGCAGGAGCCGCGCCAGGAGGCGGTCGTCCAGCAGCAGCAGGCAGAGGGCGATGGTGAGCAGGTTGAAGAAGTTGTGGTTGGAGGTGGCCAGGATCAGCGCCTGCATGAGCAGGGTCACGGCCACCGCCGCCAGGCGGAAGGGGCGGGGCAGGAAAATGAAGAAAGGCACCACCAGTTCGCTGAAGAAGGTGAAGCCCACGCCGAAATGGTGCAGCCACTGGGGCAGCCAGTGGGCGAACCAGGCGCCGGCGTGGGGCAGGGGCTGGGTCTCGAAGTAGTGGTCCAGGGCGGCGAAGCCGCTCCAGGAGGGGTCGCCGCTGGCCAGCTTGAAGAAGCCGGAGGAGAAGCGCAAACGGAAGAGCAGCCAGTGGAAGAGAAAGAGCACCAGCGCCGTGGGGCTGCGCCGGAGGAAGATGGCCAGCAGCCCCGCCTCCAGCAGCAGGGTGTCCCACTGGAAGTTCATGAAGACCTGCCCGGCGCGGTAGAGGGAGAGGTAGAGGAGAAAGAGCAGTACCAGTGTGCCCTGCTGCCACCGCCCCGCCAGCAGCAGCAGGGAGAGCCCGGCCCCTGCCCAGGCCACGCCCTGCAGGGCCAGGTCCGAAGCGCCCAGCCAGAAGACCACGGGTACCTGGAGGAGGGCGGCCAGCCCTTTCTCCTGCAAGGTCTGCTCGAGGTAGAGTTGGAGAGGCAGGATGCCCTCGGGGCCCGCCAGCCCGGCGATCTGGGGTGCCAGGGAGAGGAAGGCGACCAGGTAGATGAGCGCCAGCGCCTTGAGGAAGAGCGCGCTGGCCAGGCGGTACTCCTCCCTGGGCTGGAAGAGGCGTCGAAGGCTCTCCATGTTTGCTGCGCTCATCTCGTTGCTTCTTGGAAGGGGTGCACGGTGGATCTTTTCGAGGCCCTTGGGGCTTTCAACCGCCTGAGTTCTGAATGAACTCAAGTGTAGGAGGCCCGCCCCCGGGCCGAACCCGAAACGATTTGCGGCGGGGGCGCCGCTCCCGCTCAGGTAACCTCGTGGGTGTGCAGCGGATAGCCCCGCTCCCGGTAGAAGCGGTAGCGTTCACGCCCGGCCTGGCGCACGGCAGGGTCCTCGTCCACGCACTCGGCCACCCGCTCGAAGCGGCTGAAGAACTCCGGCACCCCCGCCTGGAGGTTGACGAGCACGTCGTGCTCCTCGTCCGCGTCGTCCAGGGTCACCAGCACCGGGTTGAGGGCCGGGTCGGCCTGGCCTACCAGGCCGTGGGGCACGAAGCCGATGTCGCGGAAAGTCCACAGCAGCCGGTCCATGTGGCGTTGCTCCTCCTCGCTGCCCACGCTGATGAGCACCCGGTGGCCGCTGCGCCAGGCCTTTTCCGCGAGCCGCGCGGCCAGGGTGTAGCGGTTGCCACGGCTGCCCGGTTTGAGCACGTAGAAATCGACCCGGGTCACGGCACCAGTTTGCAGTGCCGGAGAAGGAACTCGGTGAGCAGGGGTACCGGGCGCCCGGTGGCCCCCTTCTCCTTGCCGCCGCTCTTCCAGGCGGTGCCGGCGATATCGAGGTGGGCCCACTTGTACTTCTCGGTGAAGCGGGAGAGGAAGCAGGCGGCGGTGATGGTGCCGGCCCCCTTGCCGCCGATGTTGGCGAGGTCGGCGAAGGGGCTCTCCAGCTGCTTCTGGTACTCCTCGCCCATGGGCAGCCGCCAGGCGCGGTCGTCGATGGACTCTCCTGCCGCCAGTACCTCTTCCACCAGGGCGTCGTCGTTGCCCAGCAGGCCGCTGATGTGGTGTCCCAGGGCGACGACGCAGGCGCCGGTGAGGGTGGCGATGTCGATCACCGCCGCCGGCTTGAAGCGGCCGGCGTAGGTGAGGGCGTCGCAGAGGATGAGGCGTCCCTCGGCGTCGGTGTTGAGGATCTCGATGGTGAGTCCCGCCATGCTGGTGACGATGTCGCCCGGCTTGTTGGCGTCGCCGTCGGGCAGGTTCTCGGAGGCGGGCACGATCCCCACCAGGTTGACGGGCAGCTCCAGCTCGGCGCAGGCACGCAGGGTGCCGATGACGCTGGCGCCGCCGCACATGTCATACTTCATCTCGTCCATGTTGGCCGAGGGCTTGAGGGAGATGCCGCCGGCGTCGAAGGTGAGGCCCTTGCCCACCAGCACCACCGGCCGGCTGCCGGGCCTGCCGCCGTGGTACTCCATGACGATGAGGCGCGCCTCCTGGCGGCTGCCGCGGGAGACCGAGAGCAGGGCGCCCATGCCCAGCCGCTCCATCTGTTTCTCGGTGAGGGCGGTCACCTTCAGCTTGTCGAAGCGGCGTCCCAGCTTCTTCGCCTGGTCGGCGAGATAGGTGGGGGTGCAGAGGTTGCCGGGCAGGTTGGCCAGGTCGCGGGTGAGGCTCGCGCCGGCGGCGATGGCCCGGCCGTGCCGGAGGCCTTTCTCCGCCATGCGGCACCGCTTGCGGTCGCCCTCGATGAGGGTCAGCTTGCGCAGGGGGCGTTTCGGCGGGTTTTTCTCGCTCTTGCACTGTTCGAAGCGGTAGAGCGCCTCCTCGGCGCGGAGGACGATGCTCCGGGTCGCCCGGTAGACGGCCGACTCCTCTTCCAGCGCCGCCGGCAGCAGCAGCGCGGCGTCCCGGCTGCCAGCGGCGTCGAGCTTCTTCACGCCCTCGGCCAGCGCCTCGCCCAGCGCCTTGGGGGAGAAGCCCTTTTTCTCGCCGAGTCCCAGCAGCATGAGTCGCCTGGCCTTGAGGCCGGCGGGCCGGTAGAGCACAAGGTTCTCCCCGCACTTGCCGGTGATGTCACCGCTCTTGAGGAGGTCGCCGATGATGCCGCCGGTGGCGCGGTCGATGGCGGTGGTGGTGTCGTCAAGGCGCCTCTTCTCGAAGAGGGTCACGATGAGGCAGTCGGTGGAGAGGCTTTCCGCCGCGGTGGTGCGGATGCGGTAGTCCATGGGGTTCCTCGGGTCGGAGCATGAATTGGCGAATGGCGGAAGTGTACCTTCATTCCGGTTTCGCGTGGAACCGGGGGCGGGTAGAATCTGGGGCAGTTCCGTTGTTCCGACCCTGCAGGACAGCCACTTGCTCTCCATCATCGATCGCCTGCTCATTCGCGAGGTGCTCAAGACCCTGCTGGTGATCCTCGTCGTGCTGCTCATGCTGATCCTGGCCAACGCTCTGGTGAAGCTGCTGGGCCGGGTGGCGGCGGGCGAGATGAGCCTGGAGCTGATGGGAGTCTTTTTCGGTGTCCGGGTGATCAAGCTGCTGGGTTTCATCACGCCGCCAGCCTTCTTCTTCGCCATTCTCTGGGTGTTGGGGCAAATGTACCGAAACAGCGAGATGGTGGCGCTGAATGCCGCTGGCATCGGTATTCTGCGCCTCTACCGCCCCTTTCTCCTGGTCTCATTGCTGCTGGCGCTGGTGACCGGGGCCATCTCCCTCCATCTCTATCCTCTGGCCAAGGCCCACGCCAACGAGCTGGTGCAGCGCGAGCGTACCTCGGTGCAGCTCGGTGGGCTCAGGCCGGGCGGGTTCACCGAGTTTAACGACGGGCAGTTCATGGTCTACGTGGGCGATGCACAGGGGCAGGAGGAGCTGAAGGAGCTCTTCATCCGCTATGACCGCAACGGTCGCAGCGGAGTGGTGCTGGCCGCCTCTTCGCGCATCGAGCAGCGGGAGGGTGGACGCTTCCTCGTGCTGGAGACGGGATATCGCTACGATGGCGAGCCCGGGACCGAAGGATTTTCCAGGGGCAGCTTCCAGCGGTACGGCATCCGCCTGCCCGAGACGCAGGTGTCGCTGCGGGCCTCGAGCGTGGAACTGCTGCCGCTGCCGTTGCTGCTGGCCGGTGATTCGCTCAGGCTCAGGGCCGAGCTGCAGTGGCGCCTGGCCGCGCCCCTCTCCATCTTTGCCCTGATGCTGGTGAGCATGCCCCTGGCCCGCTCCCTGCCGCGCCAGGGGGTCTATGGCAGGCTGATCGTGGCGGTGGTCTTCTACGCGGTCTACCTCAACCTGTTGCGGCTGGCCCACGAGTGGATGCGCAAGGGCGTGCTGCCTGACTGGATGGGGGTCTGGTGGGTGCCGGCATCGGCGGTCCTGTTGGGCCTGTTGCTGCTCTACCTGGATACGCCGGCGGTGAACGGCCGCTGGCGTCGGTTGCTGGTGGGGCGTGCATGAAACGTATCGACCGTTATGTCATCGCCAGCGTGGGCAAGGCGACCCTGCTGACCCTGGTGGCCATCGCTACGCTGAGCTACGTGCTCACCTTCATCGACGAAGCCGGGGACGTGGGCCAGGGCGGTTACCGGCTGATGGATGTGATGTTGGTGGTGGCCAGCATGGTCCCCCGTTTCTTCTACGAGGCCTTTCCGGTGGCCGCGCTCATCGGCGCTCTGCTGGCTCTGGGCAGCATGGACGCCAACCGCGAGCTGGTGGCCTTACAGGCGGCGGGCATGTCTCCCACCCAGCTGATGATCTCGGTGTTCAAAACGGGCCTGCTGCTGCTCCTGCTGCTGGTGTTGGTGGGAGACGTGGTGGGCCCGCGGCTGGAGCTGTGGGGGCAGGAGTACCGCCTGCAGAGGATGAACAAGCAGATCACCTTCCGTTCCCACTACGGCTTCTGGGTGAAGGACGGCGACGCCATCGTCAATATCCGGCGTGCCACCCCGGACGGCAGGCTGGAAGGGGTTTACATCTACGAGCTGGACGGCTTCCGGAAGCTGAAGCGGATGACGCTGGCCCGCAGTGGCGTCTTCGAAGAGGGGCGCTGGACGCTGCACGGGGTGCGCCAGAGCACCTTCGGCGGGGGGCAGGTGTCGACGCGGACCATGGAAACGCTGGACTGGGAAACGGTGGTGGATCCCGCCATGCTCAGCGTGGCACTGATCAAGCCGCGCCTGCAGCCGCTCTGGGAGATCCACGCCCACCTGCAGGCCTTGCGCGCGGGGGGACAGCGGGCGGTGGAATATGCCCTGGCCTTCTGGAGCAAGCTGGCCACCCCGGTCACCATGATGGCCATGCTGCTGCTGGCGGTGCCCCTGGTCACCGGCAGTCATCGCAGGGTCAACGTAAGCCAGCACATTTTCATGGGAGCGATGCTGGGTGCCGCCTTCTACCTGGCGAGCAAGGGGTTCTATTACGCGGTGATCGTCTTCGACCTGCCGGCCGTGAGCGTGGCGCTCTTTCCGGTGGTGGCCTTCCTGCTGGCCATGCTCGTGCTGGCCAGGGCCCGGCGGCTGTGAGCCGCGCTGGTTTCCAGGGCAACCGCATGAACAGGCTCTGCCCGGCTCCAGAACCCGATTCATGCGATTGCCTTGGCCGGCTTTCCAGCCTTGGACAACAGGCGGTGATTTTGTGGGATAATGCCCCGCTGTCGTTTTCGGCTTTCCAACGGATTTCAGAGCACTAATGATTATCGGGATCCCCAAAGAAACCCTGCCGGGAGAGGCGAGGGTGGCCATGTCGCCCGACGTGGCCATGAAGCTCGGCAACAAGGGATTCTCCCTGCGCCTCGAGAGCGGTGCCGGCCTGGACGCGGGTTACCACGACGACGACTACGTGGCGGCCGGCGTGGAGATCGTGGACCGGGCCACGGCGCTCGCCTCCGACCTGGTGGTCAAGGTGCGCAAGCCCACCCCCGACGAGGTGGCCGGCTTGAAGGAGGGGGCGCTCTACATCGGCTTCCTGGAGACCTGCGATGACAAGGACGAGGTGCTCCAGGCCATGTTCCGGCGCGGCATCCGTCCCCTGGCCATGGAACGCATTCCACGCATCTCGCGCGCCCAGTCCATGGATGCCCTCTCCTCCCAGAGCAACATCGCCGGTTACCGCGCGGCCATCGAGGCGGCGGCCCGATACGGTCGCTTCTTTCCGCTGATGATGACCTCCGCCGGTTCCGTCAAGCCGGCCCGCGTGGTGGTGCTGGGCGCCGGGGTGGCCGGTCTCCAGGCCATCGCCACCGCCAAGCGCCTGGGCGCCGAAGTGTACGCCTACGACATCCGCCCCGAGACGCGCGAACAGATCGAGTCGCTGGGGGCGAAGCCCATCGACCTCGACCTGGGGGAAGAGGGAAGCGGCGAGGGCGGCTACGCCCGCGAACTCTCCGACGAGGCCAAGGCCAGGCAGCAGGAGCTGCTGGCGGACGAGCTGGCCAAGGCCCACGTCATCATCACCACGGCGCTCATTCCCTGCCGGCCGGCGCCGGTGCTGGTCACCGAGTCGGTGGTCAAGCGCATGCGCGAGGGCTCGGTGATCGTGGACCTGGCGGCGGCCAACGGCGGCAACTGCCCCCTTACCGAGGCCGACAAGGTGGTGCGAAAGCATGGCGTGATCCTGGTGGGGCACACCAACTATCCCTCCATGATGGCGGGTGACGCCAGCACCTTCTACGCCAACAACATCGCCAACCTGCTGGCCATCATGTTCGAGCAGGCGGAGGGCGGGCCGCAACTGAAGGATCTCTCGGAAGACGAGATCACCGCCGCCGCCCTGATGACCCCGCAGGACTGAAGAGAATCCGGGAGGAAGAGAACCCATGCCCGACACACTGGTTGCCCTCTATGTTTTCGTACTGGCCTGTTTCGTGGGCTATTTCGTGGTCTGGGGCGTCACCCCGGCGCTGCATACGCCGCTGGTGGCGCTCACCAACGCCATTTCCGGCATCGTCATCGTGGGTGCACTGCTGGTGACCGGCTCCGAATCGGCCGGGACCATCGCCGAGATCATGGGCTTCTTCGCGGTGCTGCTCGCCTCCATCAACGTCTTCGGCGGATTCCTGGTGACCAACCGCATGCTCGCCATGTTCAAGAAGAAAGAGAAGAAGTAGGGAGCGCACCATGGAAATCACGGCAAACACTCAGGCGCTGGCCTACCTCCTCTCCGCGGTCCTTTTCATTCTCGGTCTGAAGGGGCTCACCCATCCCGCTACGGCGCGGCGTGGCAACTTCTTCGGCATGGCCGGCATGGCCATCGCCATCGGCGCCACGCTGCTCGGCAGCGAGGTGCAGTCCTACGGCTTCATCATCGCCGGCGTGGCCACCGGCGCGGTGATCGGCTCTGTCCTGGCGGCCCGGGTACAGATGACCGCCATGCCCCAGCTGGTGGCGGCGCTGCACAGCTTCGTGGGCATGGCCGCGGTGCTGGTGGCGCTGGGCACCTACCTCAACAAGGCCGACGCCGGGCTGCTCAATCCCGTGCTCATGGGCGAGCTCTCGGCCGGCATCGTCATCGGTGCCATCACCTTCTCCGGGTCCGTGATCGCCTTCGGCAAGCTGCAGGGGATCATCTCCGGCGCGCCGGTGATCTTCCGGGGCCAGCACCTGCTCAACGCGCTCATCGGAGCGGTGACCGTGGCCCTGGCGATCTGGTTCGGCGTGAGCGAGAACCTCTGGGCGCTGGTGGCCATGACGGTGCTGGCCTTCGTGCTGGGCTTCACCCTCATCATTCCCATCGGCGGCGCCGACATGCCGGTGATCATCTCCATGCTCAACAGCTACTCGGGCTGGGCCGCGGCGGCCACCGGCTTCACCCTCGGCAACAATCTGCTCATCATCGTGGGCGCGCTGGTGGGCTTCTCCGGGGCCATTCTCTCCTACATCATGTGCAAGGCCATGAACCGCTCCATCCTCCACGTGGTCTTCGGCGGCTTCGGGGGTGAAGGAGAAGAAGCAGCCAGTGCCGTGGCCGCCGCGGCGCAGAAGGGCGTCAAGGCTGCGTCGGTGGAGGACGCCATCTACTGGATGGAGGACGCCGACAAGGTGATCATCGTGCCCGGCTACGGCATGGCCGTGGCCCAGGCGCAGCATGCCCTCAAGGAGCTCATGGAACTGCTGGAGGAGAAGGGGGTGGAGGTGAAGTTCGCCATCCATCCCGTGGCCGGGCGCATGCCGGGCCACATGAACGTGCTGCTGGCCGAGGCCGACATTCCCTACGACCACGTCTTCGAGATGGACGAGATCAACCCCGAGTTCGCCACCGCAGACGTGGCCCTGGTGGTGGGCGCCAACGACGTCACCAACCCGGCGGCCAAGAGCGATCCCTCCAGCCCCATCTACGGCATGCCCATCCTGGAGGTGGGCAAGGCGCGCCACGTCTACGTCATCAAGCGCTCCATGCGTCCCGGTTACTCCGGGGTGGAGAACCTGCTCTACTACCAGGACAACTGCTCCCTCATCTTCGGCGACGCCAAGGAGGTCTGCGAAGGGCTGGTGACGGCGCTCAAGGGTGGCGGACACTGAGGCGGTTCCCGCCACGACGGCAAAAGCCCGGCTTTATGCCGGGTTTTTTTGTCAATGACAATTGTCAATCATTCGGGAAAATATATTGATCTGCATCAAGTAAATTTTCGATTTCTGCACTAAAATCAAGGATAACCCGATTGCAACGGGGGTCGCCCCAGAAGACAAAGAAGAGGGCGGCGTGCGTCGATTCAAAGGAGGAGGAGTGATGACCACGGTCGATGCAGGTCACGGATGCTGCAGAAGGAGCCATACAGGTTCCCGCTTGAAAAAAAGTTTACGCCAGAGGATGGAGTTGGAGGAGAATACGGTCATGCCAGGACTCGAGCCGGGGAACCCCGTTTCCTCGGGGTGAGTCTGGGAGCACCGTACTGTTATTGCCGGCGGGATGCCGGCTTTTTTATGCCCCCTGCTGCAGAAATTCCGGTTCGGCTCGACGATCCTCTTGCCTGGGAAAGGAGTGCCGTGTATAGTTCGCCCCACGCAACAGGCGCGTAGCTCAGCTGGTTAGAGCACCACCTTGACATGGTGGGGGTCGTTGGTTCGAGTCCAATCGCGCCTACCAGGCATGAAAAACCCGAAGCCGGCCGGCTTCGGGTTTTTTTCTGCCCGATTCCCCTCCAGGCAGGCTACTTGGCGATCTCGTAAGTGGCCCGGGCGGGGGAGGAGATGCGGCCCTGCCGCTTGAGGTAGGCGAGGGTCTGGGGCAGGTTGCCCACGGTGATCCCCTTCTCCGCCAGGGCGGCCTTGAGCTCGGTGGTGGTGATGCGCCCGGCTTTCGAGATGATGTCGATCACGGCATTGGTGACGCTGCCCCTGCTGCCGCCCCGTTTCTTTCTGGGGGCGTTCCTGCCCATCAGGCGGGCGATCTCGGTGTCCAGGGCAGCCAGTTCCCTCTTGTGCTTTGCTACCAGCGCGCGTCGCTTGGCGCGCAGCTCCTTGAGCTGTTCCTTCTTGGCTTCCTCCTGCTGACGGCGTTCTTCTTCTTCCCGGCGCTTGGCCAGCTCGTACAGTTCGGCAGCCGAAAGTTCTTCGATGGATGCAGTCTTCTTCTTGGCCATTATCGTCCTCTGTCATGAAAGGTTATAAATGGTGAAAGGTGTCTCGCATATACCTCCATGTATAGACAACGCGAGATCAATATATGAAAATTCCCGTGGAATGGCAAATTCCATTATGACAGAAATTGTATAACTGCAGTGAAAGGAGAATAAACAGGAGAAGGAGAAACTGTATAAGGTTGTGATTTCCCGGAGGGATATGTTCAGAGGTCGGCCAGATATTCCGTCAGCGTCTGCATGTCACCGGAAAAGAGGATGCGTTCGCGCTTCTGCTCGAGCTGGTAGTCGTACATGGGATCGTAGTACTCGGTGAGGAGCCGGGCGATCCAGCCGGCATGGACGTCGTGCGGGGCGCCGCGGCGCATCCGTTCGATGGCGTCGGTGAGCTCGCGTTCCATCTCGCGGTGGCGCACGCCGCCCAGCCGCCGGGAGATCCGCCGCAGGCTGTCGATGGCATAGGTCTCCCATTCGCGGAATCCCGCCTCTTCGCCGTAGTGTTGCTGGTATTCCTGCAGCGAGCGGGTGACGTACTCCTCAATGGAGTTCGCGATCCGCTCCTCCAGGGTCGCCTCCAGGATCACCAGCGGGCTCTGCGCCATCTGTTCGTACAGCGAAGGCGGCAGATGGCGCGAGCCGATGGCCTTGCTCTCGTCCTCCAGGATCACCTTCGGCCCCTGGTTCACGCGGTGGCGGAGCAGGGCGACGGAGAGGCGGTTCTCGAAATCGATCTGGGTGGGTTGGGGCGTGGCGTGGCGGCCGAAGGCGGAGCCGCGGTGCCAGGCCAGTCCTTCCAGGTCGATGCTCTTCCTGATGCGGTTGACCAGGATGGTCTTGCCCGCGCCGGTGCGGCCGCCCACCACCACCGGTTCGATCTCGCGCGCCGACACCTCGAGCTGGTCGATGAGGAAGTTGCGCAGCGCCTTGTAGCCTCCCTTCACCCGGGGATAGGCGATGCCGGTGGCGTCGAAGATCCACTCTTGGGTGATCCTCGAGCGCATGCCACCGCGGAAGCAGTAGAGCACCCCCTCGGGGTGGGCCCGGACGAACTCCGCCCAGCGTTCGGTGCGCTCGCGCCTCGGCAGGCCATCCACCAGCTCGCGGCCCAGCTCCACCGCCGCCTCCTGCCCGCCCTCCTTGTAGCGGATGCCGATGAGGTGGCGCTCCTCGTCGGTGAGCAGGGGCAGGTTGACGGCGCCTGGAAAGGCGCCGGCGGTGAACTCCACCGGAGCGCGCACGTCCAGCAGAGGGCGCTCCTCGAGGAAAAGGCCGGCGTAGTCGTCGATCTCTGGCAGCTCCATCAGCGTACCTCGACGCGGTGACCCCCCGCCCAGGGCTTGAGTTCTCCGATGGGTTCCAGCTCCAGCCCGGCCGGGCGGACCACGGCGTGGAATTCGCTTTCGGCCTCCGGCCGCACCGCCACCAGCAGGCCACCGGAGGTCTGGGGATCGCACAGAAGTGCGCGCCGCTCCTCGTCCAGCGGTGCGACCTGCTCGCCATAACTGGCGAAGTTGCGTCCCGCACCGCCGGGGGAACAGCCCATGGCGAGGTACTCCTTCACGTGGGGCAGGAAGGGGACGCGCGTGAAGTCGATCTCCGCCGCCAGGTCGCTGCCGCGGCAGATCTCCAGCAGGTGGCCCAGCAGGCCGAAGCCGGTGACGTCGGTCATGGCTGTGACGCCCTCCAGGCGGCCCAGCTCGGCGCCCACGCGGTTGAGCCGGCACATGGTCTCGGGCGCGATGCGTTCGTGTTCCGGCCGGAGCTTCTTCTGCTTCTGTGCCGTGGTGAGGATGCCGATACCCAGCGGCTTGGTGAGGTAGAGGCGGCAGCCCGCCTCGGCCCGGTCGTTGCGCTTGAGGTGGCGGTTCTCCACCGTGCCGGTCACCGCCAGGCCGAAGATGGGCTCGGGCGCGTCGATGGAGTGCCCCCCGGCCAGGGGGATGCCGGCCTCGCGGCAGGTGTGGCGGCCGCCGTCGATCACCTGCTGGGCCACCTCGGGCCCCAGCTTGTCGATGGGCCAGCCGAAGATGGCGATGGCCATCAGCGGCGTGCCGCCCATGGCGTAGATGTCGCTGATGGCGTTGGTGGCGGCGATGCGGCCGAACTCGAAGGGGTCGTCCACGATGGGCATGAAGAAGTCGGTGGTGGAGATCACTGAGCGGCCGTCGCCCAGGTCGTAGACCGCGGCGTCGTCGCGGCTGGAGTTGCCCACCAGCAGGCGGGGATCCGCCGGCATGCCGACGCTGCCCTGCAGGATCTCGTCAAGGAGGCGGGGTGCGATCTTGCAGCCGCAGCCCGATCCGTGGCTGTATTCGGTGAGGCGTATCGGGGTCATGGGAAGGTGTGAAACCAGGCTTTCGTAAAACAGGTTAATATAACATTTTTCTAATATGTGTTACCGGCCGTGGACTTTCTCAGACGTTTCGGCGGCATTGGCCGTCTCTATGGCGCACAGGCGCTGGAGGCGTTCCGGCAGGCCCATGTCTGCGTCATCGGCATCGGCGGGGTGGGCTCCTGGACGGTGGAGGCCCTGGCGCGCAGCGCGGTGGGCCGCCTCACCCTCATCGACCTGGATCACCTGGCGGAATCCAACATCAACCGTCAGCTGCCCGCCCTCGATTCCACCCTGGGACGCGCCAAGATCGAGGTGATGGCCGAGCGCATCGGCCAGATCAACCCGGACGCGGAGATCACCCTGGTGGACGACCTCCTCGCCCTCGATAACCTGGACCCCCTGATCCACCGGGGGTTCCACCAGGTCGTCGATTGCATCGACAGCTTCCGCGTCAAGGCGGCGCTGGTGCACTACTGCCGGCGTCACCGCATTCCCCTGGTCACCGTGGGCGGGGCAGGGGGGCAGACCGACCCCGGGCGCATCCGGGTGAGCGATCTCAGCCGCACCGAGCAGGATCCCCTGCTGGCGCGTACCCGCCGCCTGCTGCGCCAGCAGTACGGCTTCAGCCGCAACCCGAAACGCCGCTTCGGCGTGCCCGCGGTCTGGTCCGATGAGCCGCAGGTCATGCACCCCCTGCCGGGGGAGGCCTGCGAGGGCAGGCCCAGTGGCGGGCTCCACTGCGGCGGCTACGGCTCCTGCACGGCGGTGACTGCCACTTTCGGCATGATGGCGGCTGCGCTGGTGCTGAAACGGCTGGCGGCCCTGTAGATCGGGCTCCAGCCCGACGAAGAACCCCACGAACCCCGATGAGCCGGTTGTCCTTCCTCTCCAGCGGGACCGCCGTGAATCCATCCATGGAGGCTTCGCGGCGGCATCCCTGCCGCCGAGATCCCGCTTGAGAGGAAGGACAACCGGCCTGCCACCGCTAATGGGACCGTAGCCCTTGCCAAGGTCTTTGGCGGGACGTCCGAGGCCAGGGATGGCCGAGGCCGAGCGCACAGGGATGTGCTCGTAGCGGTCCCGCAAAGACCTTGGCAAGGGCTTTTTCAAGGTCCGTAGGCCGAAAGTTTGCAGGCCGGAGGAGGTCGCGCAGCGACCGCCTCCGGCAAGGCAGCCCCAGCAGCAAGCGGGGGAGGGGTTGGAACTGGGGCTGTAGTATCATTCCCCCTGCCGTTTTTCACCGAGGTACCGCAATGCTCAAACTCCGTGGCGCGCCCGCCCTGTCCGACTTCAGGCTCCGCAAGCTGCAGCAGAAGGTTTCCGAGCGAATCGGCAAGCCGGTGGCCATCTACGCGGAATTCGTCCACCTGGTGGAGCTCTTCGAGACCCTGGAGCCCGGGGAGCTGGAGGTGCTCGAACGCATCCTCCAGTACGGCCCGGCGCTGGAGGTGCACGAGCCCGAGGGGAGGCTGCTGCTGGTCACTCCCCGTCCCGGCACCATCTCGCCCTGGTCCTCCAAGGCCACCGACATCGCCCACAACTGCGGCCTGGGGAAGGTGGAGCGCATCGAGCGCGGGGTGGCCTACTACCTGCAGGGGGAGCTGGACGAGCACGAGCTGGACGAGGCGGCGGCGCTGCTCCACGATCGCATGACCGAGTCGGTCTTCCACGGCCTGGACGAGGCCGAGTCGCTCTTCTTCCACGCCGAGCCGCGCACCTATACCGAGGTGGACATCCTGGGCGGCGGCCGCGATGCCCTGGTGGCGGCCAACGGCGAGCTGGGGCTGGCGCTCTCGGAGGACGAGATCGACTACCTGGTGGAGAGCTTCCAGGCGCTGGGGCGCAACCCCTCCGACGTGGAGCTGATGATGTTCGCCCAGGCCAACTCCGAGCACTGCCGTCACAAGATCTTCAACGCCCAGTGGATCATCGACGGCGAGCGCCAGGAGAAGAGCCTCTTCCAGATGATCCGCAACACCACCGAGCAGTCGCCCGGGGAGGTGCTCTCCGCCTACAAGGACAACGCCGCGGTGATGCGCGGCACCACCGGTTGCCGCTTCTTTCCCGCGCCGGACAGCCGCGTCTACGGGGAGCACGGCGAGGAGATCCACATCCTCATGAAGGTGGAGACCCACAACCACCCCACCGCCATCTCGCCCGATCCTGGCGCGGCCACAGGCTCCGGTGGCGAGATCCGCGACGAGGGCGCCACCGGGCGCGGCTCCAAGCCCAAGGCGGGGCTGTGCGGCTTCTCCGTCTCCAACCTCCGCATTCCCGGCTTCGAGCAGCCCTGGGAGCGGGACTTCGGCAAGCCGGGCCGCATCGTCTCCGCCCTGGAGATCATGCTCGAGGGCCCCATCGGCGCCGCCGCCTTCAACAATGAGTTTGGCCGCCCCAACCTCTGCGGCTACTTCCGCACTTTCGAGATGGAGGTGCCCGCGGCCGGCGGCACCGAGCTGCGCGGCTACCACAAGCCCATCATGCTGGCCGGCGGGCTCGGTAACATCCGCGAGGAGCACGTCGAGAAGAACCCCTTTCCCGCGGGTTCGCCCCTGGTGGTGCTGGGCGGGCCGGCCATGCTCATCGGCCTGGGTGGAGGCGCCGCTTCCTCCATGGCCTCGGGTACCTCGTCGGAGGATCTCGACTTCGCCTCGGTGCAGCGCGCCAACCCCGAGATGCAGCGCCGCTGCCAGGAGGTGATCGACCGCTGCTGCGCTCTGGGAAGCGAGAGCCCCATCCTCTTCATCCACGACGTGGGCGCCGGAGGTCTCTCCAACGCCCTGCCCGAGCTGATCCACGACGCCGGCCTGGGCGGCCGCTTCGAGCTGCGCACCATTCCCAGCGCGGATCCCGGCATGACGCCCATGGAGATCTGGTGCAACGAGGCCCAGGAGCGCTACGTGCTGGCCATCCACGCCGACCGGCTGGAGCAGTTCCAGGCCATCTGCGAGCGCGAGCGCTGCCCCTACGCCGTGGTGGGCGAGGCGGTGGACGAGGAGCGGCTGCTGCTGGGCGACGGCCTCTTCGAGAACAACCCCATCGACATGCCCATGGGGCTGCTCTTCGGCAAGCCGCCGAAGATGCTGCGCGAGGTGGAACACCTGGAAGCGCCGCGGCCGCCGCTGAGGCTGCAGGGGCTGGACCTGGAGCGGGCGCTGGAGCGGGTGCTGCGCCTGCCCACGGTGGCCAACAAGACCTTCCTCGTCACCATCGGCGACCGCAGCATCACCGGCATGGTGGCGCGCGACCAGATGGTGGGTCCCTGGCAGGTGCCGGTGGCCGACGTGGCGGTGACCATCGCCGACTACGAGGGGTACGCCGGCGAGGCCATGGCCATGGGGGAACGCACCCCCCTGGCGCTGGTGGACGCTCCCGCCTCGGGGCGCATGGCCATCGGCGAGGCGATCACCAACCTCATGGCGGCGCCCATCGAGCACCTGGGCAAGGTGAAGCTCTCCGCCAACTGGATGGCCGCCGCCGGCCACCCCGGCGAGGATGCGAAGCTCTACGACACGGTGAAGGCGGTGGGCATGGAACTCTGTCCCGCCCTCGGCATCGCCATCCCGGTGGGCAAGGACTCCATGTCCATGAAGACTGTCTGGGAGGTGGAGGGCGAGCGCCGCGAGATGACCGCGCCGCTCTCCCTCATCATCAGCGCCTTCGCGCCGGTGGAGGACGTGCGCCGGGTGCTCACGCCGCAGCTGCGCACCGACCTGGGGGACACCGACCTCATCCTCGTCGACCTGGGCGAAGGGCGCAACCGGCTCGGCGCCTCGGCCCTGGCCCAGGTCCACGACCAGCTCGGCAGCGAGGTGCCCGACCTCGATCGTCCCGAGCTCCTCAAGCGCTGTTTCGAGACGGTGCAGGAGCTCAGCCGCGAGGGGCTGCTGCTTGCCTTCCACGACCGCTCCGACGGCGGCCTCATCGTCACCCTGCTGGAGATGGCCTTCGCCGGTCGTTGCGGCCTGGAGGTGGATGTCGCGGTCCTGGGGCACGATCCCCTGGCGGCGCTCTTCGCCGAGGAGCTGGGCGTGGTGCTGCAGGTGCGCCACAGCGACAGCGACGACGTGCTTGCCATGCTCGAGGAGGCGGGCCTGGGCGAGTGCAGCGCCCTGCTCGGAACCACGCGCGAGGACGACACCATCCTCGTCTGCTACGGGGAACGGGTCCTGCTTCGCCGCGGCCGGGCGGAGCTGCAGGAGACCTGGTCCGAGACCACCTTCCAGATGCAGTCGCTGCGCGACAACCCCGACTGCGCCCGCGAGGAGTTCGAGCGCATCGCCCGGCCCGACCCGGGGCTGTCGGCACGCCTCACCTTCGATCCCGAGGAGGACGTGGCCGCCCCCTTCATCGAGACCGCCCGTCCGCCCGTCGCCATCCTGCGCGAGGAGGGGGTCAACGGCCAGCAGGAGATGGCCTGGGCCTTCCACCGGGCCGGCTTCGAGTGCGTGGACGTGCACATGTCGGACATCCTCTCCGGCGAGCTGACCCTGGACCGCTTCCGGGGGCTGGTGGCCTGCGGCGGCTTCAGTTACGGCGACGTGCTGGGTGCCGGCGAGGGCTGGGCCAAGTCCATCCTCTTCAACGAGCGGGCGCGGGAGCAGTTCCAGGCCTTCTTCGAGCGCGACGACACCTTCGCCCTGGGCGTGTGCAACGGTTGCCAGATGCTCTCCAACCTCAAGGAGCTGATCCCCGGTGCGGGCCACTGGCCCCACTTCGTGCGCAACCGCTCGGAGCAGTTCGAGGCGCGTTTCGTCCTGGTGGAGGTGGAGGAGAGCCCCTCCATTCTCCTGGCCGGCATGGCCGGCTCCCGCATGCCCATTGCCGTGGCCCACGGCGAGGGGCGGGCGGAGTACCGCGATCCGGGGGCGGATCTGGCAAAAGGGGTGGCTCTGCGCTACATTGAAAACAGTGGCGAAGTGGCCGAACGCTACCCGGCCAACCCCAACGGATCTCCCCGGGGGATCACGGGTCTCACCACGGAAGACGGCCGGGTCACCATCATGATGCCCCACCCGGAACGGGTGATCCGCACGGTGCAGAACTCCTGGCATCCGGACGAGTGGGGCGAGGACGGGCCCTGGATGCGGCTGTTCCGCAACGCGAGGGTCTGGGTTGGGTAACGGCAGGGCGACATACCACGTTTGATTGAGAAATGAGCGATCACTTCAAGGAGAACGAAAACGGGGAACTTATCACCCAGGAGAGCCGCCCGAAGCTCAGGAAGCCGCCCCTCTACAAGGTGCTGCTGCTGAACGACGACTACACTCCCATGGATTTCGTGGTGGAGGTGCTGCAGTCCTACTTCCACATGAGCGAGGAGAAGGCGACCCAGATCATGCTCCACGTCCACACCCGTGGCGTGGGGGTCTGCGGCGTCTTCACCCGCGACATTGCGGAGACCAAGGTGGCCCAGGTGAACGACTACGCCCGGGCCAACCAGCACCCACTGCTGTGCACCATGGAAGAAGCCTGAAAGCGACCAGGTGAATCGAGATGCTGAGCCAGGAACTGGAGTACGTGCTTAACCAGGCCTTCATCAAGGCCACGCGCAAGCGGCAGGAGTTCATCACCATCGAGCACCTGCTGCTGGCGCTGCTGGGCAACCCCTCGGCGGTGGACGTGCTCAAGGCCTGCGGCGCCGATCTCGAGGCCCTGGCGGAGAACATCAACAACTTCATCGAGGAGACCTGCCCCGTGTTGCCCGAGGGCGAGGAGCGCGAGGCCCAGCCCACCCTGGGCTTCCAGCGGGTGCTGCAGCGCGCCGTGTTCCACGTGCAGGCCTCGGGCAAGAAGGAGGTCACCGGCGCCAATGTGCTGGTGGCCATCTTCAGCGAGAAGGACTCCCAGGCGGTCTACTTCCTCAACCAGCAGGGCATCACCCGGCTGGACGTGGTCAACTACATCTCCCACGGTGTCTCCAAGGTCTCCGACGACGAGCCCGGCGGCAGCGAGGAGAGCGGTTCCTCTACCGGCGAGAACGTCGAGCAGGAGGGAGAACAGAGGAACTCGGCGCTGGAGTCCTGGACCACCAACCTCAACGAGCTCGCCCGCCAGGGCAAGATCGATCCCCTCATCGGCCGCACCCACGAGGTGGAGCGGGCGGTGCAGATCCTCTGCCGCCGGCGCAAGAACAACCCCCTGCTGGTGGGCGAGGCCGGCGTGGGCAAGACCGCCATCGCCGAGGGGCTGGCCAAGAAGATCGTCGACGGCGAGATCCCCGAGGTGCTGAAGAACGCTACCATCTACTCCCTCGACCTGGGCGGCCTGGTGGCCGGCACCAAGTACCGCGGCGAGTTCGAGAAACGGCTCAAGGCGGTGCTGAAGGAGCTGAAGAAGATCCCCGACAGCATCCTCTTCATCGACGAGATCCACACCATCATCGGCGCCGGCGCCGCCTCCGGCGGCACCATGGACGCCTCCAACCTGATCAAGCCCATGCTCGCCGCGGGCGAGCTGCGCTGCATCGGCTCCACCACCTACCAGGAGTTTCGCGGCATCTTCGAGAAGGATCACGCCCTCAACCGCCGTTTCCAGAAGATCGACGTGGTGGAGCCCTCGGTGGAGGAGGTGGTGGAGATTCTCAAGGGGCTGCGCAGCCGCTTCGAGGAGCACCACGGGGTCACCTACACCGACGAGGCCCTCCAGGCTGCCGCCGAGCTCTCGGCCAAGTACATCAACGATCGCCACATGCCCGACAAGGCCATCGACGTCATCGACGAGGCCGGCGCCGCCACCCGCCTGCAGCCCGAGGGCGAGCGGGTCACCGAAGTGGACGTGGACCAGGTGGAGGCGGTGGTGGCGCGTATCGCCCGCATTCCCGAGCGCAAGGTCTCCACTTCCGACGTGGAGGCGCTGCGCAACCTCGACCGCGACCTGCGCATGGTGGTCTATGGCCAGGACGAGGCCATCGAAGCGCTCACCACCGCCATCCGCATGAACCGTTCCGGCCTCACCGACGAGCACAAGCCCGTGGGCTCCTTCCTCTTCGCCGGCCCCACCGGGGTGGGCAAGACCGAGGTGACCCGCCAGCTGGCGCGCATCCTGGGGCTGGAGCTGATCCGCTTCGACATGTCGGAGTACATGGAACGCCACGCGGTCTCGCGCCTCATCGGCGCGCCGCCGGGCTACGTGGGCTTTGACCAGGGCGGCCTGCTCACCGAGCAGATCACCAAGCATCCCCACTCGGTGCTGCTGCTGGACGAGATCGAGAAGGCCCACCCGGACGTCTTCAACCTGCTGCTGCAGGTGATGGACCACGGCACCCTCACCGACAACAATGGGCGCAAGGCCGACTTCCGCAACGTCATCCTCGTCATGACCACCAACGCGGGGGCGGTGGAGATGAGCCGCCGCTCCATCGGATTCACCACCCAGGACCACAGCTCCGACGGACGCGAGGCGATCAACAAGATGTTCACGCCCGAGTTTCGCAACCGGCTGGACGCCATCATCCAGTTCAAGCCCCTGTCGCTGGAGAGTGTGAGCAGCGTGGTGAGCAAGTTCCTCTTCGAGCTGGAGGGGCAGCTGGCGCAGAAGAACGTCACCTTCAGCGTGGATGAGGAGGTGCGGTTGTGGCTGGCCGAGCGGGGCTACGACCCCAAGATGGGTGCGCGCCCCATGGCGCGGCTGATTCAGGAGAAGATCAAGAAACCGCTGGCCGAGGAGCTGCTGTTCGGTTCACTGAGCCAGGGCGGACACGTGCGGATCCGGCTGGAAGAGGACGAGCTGGCCTTCGAGTTCGAGAACCAGCCGGAAGAGGCCTGACAGGGGGGCGGGAATCAGCGCTCCCGGTAGACGATGCGGCCCTTGGTGAGGTCGTAAGGGGTCATCTCCACCTTCACCTTGTCGCCGGTGAGGATGCGAATGTAGTGCTTGCGCATCTTGCCGGAGATGTGGGCCGTGATCACGTGGCCGTTCTCCAGTTCCACCCGGAACATGGTATTGGGCAGGGTCTCCTTCACCACCCCTTCCATTTCGATCACATCTTCTTTAGCCATGAATAACCGTCGCGTTCCTGTTGATCTGTCATAGAGGCGGCGGATTATAGCATTCCGGGCGGGGTTGTCAGCCGCTTCAGTGCCCCTCGTAGAGCCGCATCACCTCCTTGGAGTGGCAGTCGAGGCTCATCAATGCGTTCGAAGATACGCGGTACCGAGATCATCAGGGTGGGACGGATGAGGGTCAGGTCCTCCGCCAGCCGGGGAATGGAGCGGTTGCAGGCGATGGTGCAAGCGCTTTCCAGTTGCTCCAGCACCGGTTCCGGCGTCTGCCACTGCCACGGTCCCTCGATCAACACGTGGGTCTGGCTGACGTCCAGTCCGTCCGGATCGGGAACAGAACGGTCGAAGGCCTCCTGCACCCGGTACGGATCCCAGAGTTTCTTATGGAAGGGCTCGTGGGCGCAATGAAGAAATCTCCCAAAGTCGTTTATCTCGAGAAGAGCCAGCCCCGGCATGGGCTGGTTGGTGAAGGCGGAGCAATACGGAGAAGCGGCTGGAACCTGCCGAGGCATTCTCTTCCAGATCCTCAACGAGGCGACCCGGCAACTGTTCGTGCAGATGGACGACGAGCTCTACAAGCTCGACGAGAGCGATGGGGAACAGACCCTCTCCCTGGTGGAGAAGGAAGAGCTGGAGGAGGAGTTCGCGGTCACCACCATGGTAAGCAAGGCCAACGACAACTGTCGTCGGGAGCTGGCGGCGCTCGACTGGCACCGGAAACGGGAGAAGGCGAACCGATGGCCTGCGAGCTGGTCTGGCGCAGCAAATATACGGGTACCATGGTCTTCGTGGATGGCCAGGGCAACAAGGCCGCTCAACTCAAGGAGGAGGCGTTGGCCGAGATGTTCCGGCAGGGCAGGGCCGGTTTGCTGAAAGACGCCCAGGCCCCGCTCATCGACCGGGCCATTCGCAAGATGATGCGGGTGTTTAATGCCGAGATCGTGGGATTGCGCCTGAAGGTGGCGGACTGAGCCTCCTGGTCGGCTTCGTCTTACTCCCCATCCGGGGGCGAAGAGGGCGCATCGTCAGCCGGTGCAGGAGAACTCTCTTCCGGCGCCTTTTCGTCGGTCGTGGCTTCGGTTTCGGCATCCGTCGTCAGCCTTTCCAGCCCCACGGTCTCCACCAGCTGCTCGAAGAGGGTGCGCGGCGGAGGCTGCCAGTCGGGCACCGTGATCATGTCCTCGCTCTTTTCGGGCGCCCCCTTCCCCTGAATCGGTGGCAACGGCTGGTAGTCTCCCGTGATGCGCACGAGCCGGTCGTTCTCGTCGAAATAGAGGGTCAGCCGTTTTTCCAGCTCGATCTGGCCGATGCCCACCCCGTAGTAGTAGTCCCAGCGGTTGTCGTGAAAGAGGTCCTGCAGCAGGGCGGTGCCCATCACCAGCTCGACCTGCTTCCTGTGCATGCCGGGCTGCAGCCGGTTGACGTTGTCCTGGGTGATGAGGTTGCCCTGGACGATGAGCGGGCGGTGGAGGAAGGGAAGTCTCTCCAGGGAGCGGGGGATCACGTCGCCGAACAGGTCCCAGCTGTCCTTGTCGATTTCGATGCTGCTGCAGCCGGCCAGAGTTGCGCCGAGGGCAATGGAAATGAGAAGCTTACGCATTGGCGTGTTCCGGGGTCTCCCTGTAGACTCTGGCGGCACATGATAGCGGATTCCGTTTCCGGCGGCATCCGCACCGGGAGGAGGTGAATGGAGAAACAGGTCATTCGAAAGGCGGGGCTGAAGGTGACGCTGCCGCGCATGAAGATCCTCGAGATCCTGGAGCAGAGCCCACTGCGCCACATGACCGCGGAGGACGTCTACAAGGAGCTTCTGGCCAGGGACGAGGACATCGGCCTGGCCACCGTCTATCGCGTGCTCACCCAATTCGAGGCGGCGGGGTTGGTGGAGCGTCACCACTTCGAGGGCGGGCAGGCGGTCTTCGAACTCAACCGCGGCGAGCACCACGACCACCTCGTCTGCCTCGATTGCGGCAAGGTGGAGGAGTTCGTGGACAAGACCATCGAGGGCTGCCAGGAGAAGATCGCGAAGAACCACGGCTTCCGCATCCGCGACCACGCCCTCATCATCTACGGGGAGTGCCTCGACCCCAACTGCCCCAACCGCGAGAAGGAGTAGGCGGAGAAGGAGGCGTCACGATCCTACCATCTCCTCCGCGTGGGCCAGGGTCTGGCGGGTGATGCGGCTGCCCCCCACCATGCGCGCGATCTCCCGGATCCGTTCCTCCCGGCCCAGGGGGGTGATGCGAGTGCGGGCCGTTCCCTTCCTTCTCTCCTTGACCACCCTCAGGTGGTGGTTGGCCTGGGCCGCCACCTGGGCGAGATGGGTCACGCAGAAGACCTGGCGCGATTCGCCCAGCCGGTGCAGCAGGCGGCCCACGGTCTCGGCCACGGCGCCGCCGATGCCCACGTCCACCTCGTCGAAGACCAGGGTGGGCACCTCGCCCAGTCCGGCGGTGGCCACCTGGATGGCCAGACTCAGCCTCGAGAGCTCTCCGCCGGAGGCCACCCGGGCGAGGGGGGCCGGCGCCTGTCCCGGGTTGGTGGCGACCAGGAAGCCGACCCGGTCCAGGCCGCTGGCCGTCCCTTCCTCCCGCGGCAGGGGCGTCACCTCGATTTCGAAACGCCCGCCCTCCATGGCCAGCTGCTGCATGCTCTCGGTGAGGCGCCGGGCGAGCGCCTGGGCGGCCTGCCGGCGGCTCTCGCTCAGCCTGGCGCAGGCGGCGAGGTAGGCCGCTTCGGCCGATGCCGCTTCCTGCTCCAGGGTGGCCAGTTCCTGGTCCGCGTTTTCCAGCCGTTCCAGCTCTTCTCGCAGTTTTTCCAGCAGCGCCGGCAGCGCCTCCGGTTCCACGCGGTGCTTGCGCGCCAGGTCGTGGATGCGGCCGAGCATCCCGTCCACCTCCGCCAGCCGGGCGGGGTCTGGCTCGATGCCACCGCCGAACTCGCGTACCAGCGCCACGGCCTCCTCCACCTGGATGCGGGCGCTCTCCAGCAGCTCCACCGCCGGCGCCAGCTCGGGAGCCGCTTCCGCCGCCAGCCGCTCGGCCTCGAGCGCGGCCCGGCCGAGGAGATCCTGCGCGGCGGGCTCCTCTTCGTGCAGCAGCGCCAGCAGCCGGCCGGTGGCGGCGAGCAGTTCCTCGGCGCCGGCCAGGCGGCGCTGCTCCCGCTCCAGTGCGTCCAGCTGCTCCGCGTCGGCCGCCAGCTGTTCCAGCTCCTGCAGCTGGAAGCGGAGGTAGTCGATGCGCTGGTCGCGTTCCCCGGCCTGTTGCCGCAGCGCTTCCAGCCGCCTGCCGGCGTGGCGCCACTCGGCGAAGCGGGCACGCACCGCCTCGACGAGGGCGGCGTGCCCGGCCCAGGCATCGAGCAGCTCCCGCTGCACGGCCGGGCGCAGCAGCCGCTGGTGCTCGTGCTGGCCGTGGATCTCCACCAGCCGCTCGCCCAGTTCCCGGAGCAGCTGCCGGGGAACCGGCCGGCCGTTGATGAAGGCGCGGGAGCGGCCGTTGCGGGAGAGCACCCGGCGCAGGATGCAGTCGTCGTCCGCGGCCAGGGCCTGCTCCTCTAGCCAGGCCCGCGCGTCGGGCTGGCGGGAGAGGTCGAAGATGGCATTCACCTCGGCCTCGTCGCAGCCGGGACGGATCAGCGCCTTGTCGCTCCTGGCGCCCAGTGCCAGGGCGAGGGCGTCCACCAGGATCGACTTGCCGGCCCCGGTCTCGCCGGTGAGCGCGGTCATGCCGTCGCCCAGGTCGAGCGCCAGCTCCTCCACCACCACCAGGTTGAGCACCTGGAGATGTTGCAGCATCAGGGATGTCCTCCCCAGCCCAGTTTGGCGCGCAACAGGTCGAAGTGGTCGTGGTCCCCGGGGTGGAACAGGCGGATGGGTTGCGGATGCTTGCGCACCACCAGCTTCTCCCCGTCTTCCAGGCACAGGCTGGTCTGGCCGTCGCAGGTGATGCGCACATGCTCGTGGTCGGTGCGTCCGCTGGTGTCGATGACCACCTCGCTGTCGCCGTGGACGACGATGGGGCGGTTGCTCAGGCGGTGGGGGCAGATGGGCACCAGCACCATGGCGTCCAGGTCGGGCTGCAGCAGGGGACCGCCGCCGGAGAGGGCGTAGGCGGTGGAACCGGTGGGCGTGGAGATGATGATGCCGTCGGAGCGCTGGGAGTCGACGTAGTGACCGTCCACCCAGGTCTCGAACTCGATCATGCGGGCGATGTTCCACTTGTGCAGCACCACGTCGTTCAGCGCCAGCTGGCGGTGACGGTCGCCGATGCGGGCCTCCAGCAGGAAGCGGCGGTCCTCGATGTAGTCTCCCTGCAGGATGGCGTCCAGTGCCGAGACCATCTGCTCCGGGGAGATGTCCACCAGGAAGCCGAGCCGGCCGAGGTTGACACCCACCAGGGGAATGTCCTGGTCCACGAGCTCCCGGGCGGCGCGCAGGAAGCTGCCGTCGCCGCCCACCACCACCGCCAGGTCGCACCGCTCTGCCAGCCGTTCCACGGGTACGCCCTGCTCCTCCAGCTCCAGCGCCACGGCGGCGCTGGGGGAGAGCAGCACCTCGAGGCCCCGCTCGATGAGGTGGGCCCGCAGCGCGGCCAGGGTGGGCACCAGGGCGCTGTCCCCGGGCTTGGCGAAGAGCCCGATGCGCTGGAAGCGGGCATTGAAATCGGACACCGGGAAACCCATCTTGAAGGCACGAAATTGCGTACAAGATAACATCCGGCGTAAAAAAGAAAAGGGGCCTCCCGGTTCCTGTTTATAATTGGCGCCCCGCCATGGGCCTGCGTATCATCCCGGTTCAGACCATGAGTGCGAAACCCGAGCTCACAGATCGAGCGAGACATTTCCTGAAGGTGCTCATCGAGCGGTACATCCGCGACGGGCAGCCCGTGGGCTCGCGCACCTTGGCGAAGGACGCCGACCTGGACCTGAGCCCGGCCACCATCCGCAACGTGATGGCCGACCTGGAGGAGATGGGCCTGGTCACCTCGCCCCACACCTCGGCGGGAAGGGTGCCCACGGTGCTGGGCTATCGCTTTTTCGTCGATTCGCTCATCTCCATCCGCCCGCTGGACGAGGAGTACATCCACCAGCTGCGGGACCAGCTGGGCGGTGACAATGCGCCCCAGCACCTGGTGGAGAGCGCCTCGCGCCTGCTCGCCGGCATCACCCACATGGCGGGGGTGGTGATGATCCCGCGCCAGGAGCGGGTGCTGATCCGGGAACTGCAGTTCATCCACCTCTCCAACGCGCGGGTGCTGGCCATCCTGGTCACCAGCCAGGGCGAGGTGCTCAACCGCATCGTGGAGACCTCGCGGGTCTTCTCGCGCGCCGAACTGGAGCAGGCCAGCCGCTTCATCAACAAGCATTATGCGGGCCACGACCTGGAAACCATCAAGCGGCGCATCGTGCAGGAGATGACCCAGCACCGGCGGGACATGGACCGGCTCATGGAGGAGGCGCTCACCATCGCCGACCGCGCGCTGCAGGTGGAGCCGGGCGAGGACGACTTCGTGGTCACCGGCCAGACCAACCTCATGGACTTCGACGAGCTGGCCCAGCTGGACCGCATCAAGGAGCTGTTCGAGGCTTTCTCCGAGAAGCAGGAAATCCTCCACCTCCTCGAGCGCTGTTCCCAGGCCCAGGGGGTGCAGCTCTTCATCGGCGAGGAGTCGGGCTATGGCCCGCTCGAGAAGTGCAGCGTGGTCACCTCGCCCTACACGGTGAACGACCAGGTGGTGGGGGTGCTGGGCGTCATCGGCCCCACGCGCATGGCCTACGACCGGGTCATCCCGCTGGTGGACGTCACCGCCAGGTTGCTGGGAGCCGCCTTGAAATTCGGCTGAGAGCCCCCATCTGAGGGCCGGTCACCCCCTGGAACCACCGGGTTTCCCGCGGTGTCGGGAGAGAATTCCATTACTTGACAGAGGCTTGGAGAATGAACGAAGAACGGGAACAGGCTCGGGAAGAAGAGACGCACAGCAGCGAAGAGACCTGTCTGGAGGAGCTCTCGGCCGAGGAACTGGCCCGACTGCTGGAGGAGGCGCGCGCCAGGGCCGACGAGCACTGGGACAAGGTGCTGCGCGCCCAGGCGGAGATGGACAACCTCAAGAAGCGCCACCAGCGCGAGCTGGAACAGGCGCACAAGTTCGGCCTGGAGAAGTTCGTGGCCGAGCTGCTGGGCGTGTGGGACAGCCTGGAGCTGGGCTACCAGGCAGCGAAGGAGAACCACGACATCGACAAGCTGCTGGAAGGCACCGAGCTCACCCTGAAGATGCTGGCCGACGCCATGGGCAAGTTTGGCGTGGAGCAGATCGATCCCCAGGGCGAACCCTTCGACCCCGAGAAGCACCAGGCCATGGGCATGGTGGAGCGGGAAGACCTGCCGCCCAACACCGTGGCCGAGGTGATCCAGAAGGGCTACGCCCTCAACGGGCGGCTGGTGCGCCCGGCCCTGGTGATGGTGTCCAAGGCCCCCGGTTGAGGCTTGAACTCCACCGAACAGCCCCCATCTGAGAGTGCAGATCGGATTTTCAATCAGTTTCAACGAATTATAACGGAGAGAACCAATGGGCAAGATTATCGGCATCGACCTGGGTACCACCAACTCCTGCGTCGCGGTGATGGAGGGGGACAAGGCCAAGGTCATCGAGAACGCCGAGGGCGACCGCACCACCCCCTCGGTGGTGGCGTTCACGCCCGAGGGTGAGGTGCTGGTGGGCAAGGCGGCCAAGCGCCAGGCGGTGACCAATCCCCACAACACCCTGTTCGCCATCAAGCGTCTCATCGGCCGCAAATTCGACGATGAGGTGGTTCAGAAGGACATCGAGATGGTGCCCTACAAGATCGTCAAGGCGGACAACGGGGATGCCTGGGTGGAGGTGAACGGCAAGAAGATGGCGCCGCCCGAGATCTCCGCCAAGGTACTGCAGAAGATGAAGAAGACCGCCGAGGACTACCTGGGCGAGCCGGTCACCGAGGCGGTGATCACCGTGCCGGCCTATTTCAACGATTCCCAGCGCCAGGCCACCAAGGATGCGGGCCGCATCGCCGGCCTGGACGTGAAGCGCATCATCAACGAGCCCACGGCGGCGGCGCTGGCCTACGGCCTGGACAAGTCGCCGGGTGACAAGAAGATCGCCGTCTACGACCTCGGCGGCGGTACCTTCGACATCTCCATCATCGAGATCGCCGAGGTGGAGGGCGAGCACCAGTTCGAGGTGCTCTCCACCAATGGAGACACCTTCCTCGGTGGCGAGGACTTCGACCTGCGCGTCATCGACTACCTGGTGGAGGAGTTCCAGAAGGAGCAGGGCGTGGACCTGCGCAACGATCCCCTGGCCCTGCAGCGGCTGAAGGAGGCCGCCGAGAAGGCCAAGATCGAGCTCAGCTCGGCCCAGCAGACCGAGATCAACCTGCCCTACATCACGGCGGACGCCAGCGGGCCCAAGCACCTCAACGTGAAGCTCACCCGGGCCAAGCTGGAGTCGCTGGTGGAGGATCTCATCGAGCGCTCCATCGAGCCCTGCAAGGTGGCACTCAAGGACGCAGGCCTGTCGGCCTCCGACATCGACGACGTGATCCTGGTGGGCGGTCAGACCCGCATGCCCAAGGTACAGGAGAAGGTCGAGGAGTTCTTCGGCAAGGCGCCGCGCAAGGACGTCAACCCCGACGAGGCGGTGGCCATCGGTGCCGCCATCCAGGGTGGCGTGTTGGCCGGCGAGGTGAAGGACGTGCTGCTGCTCGACGTCACCCCGCTGAGCCTGGGCATCGAGACCCTGGGCGGTGTGATGACCAAGCTCATCGAGAAGAACACCACCATCCCCACCACGGCGTCGCAGATCTTCTCCACGGCGGAGGACAACCAGTCGGCGGTGACGGTGCACGTGCTCCAGGGTGAGCGCGAGATGGCCTCGGCCAACAAGTCGCTGGGACGCTTCGATCTCACCGACATCCCGCCGGCGCCGCGCGGTGTGCCGCAGATCGAGGTGACTTTCGACATCGACGCCAACGGCATCCTGCACGTCTCGGCCAAGGACAAGGCCACCGGCAAGGAGCAGTCGATTCGCATCACCGCCTCCTCCGGCCTCACCGAGGAGGAGATCGAGCGGATGAAGAAGGACGCCGAGATGCATGCCGAGGAGGACCGCAAGTTCCACGAGCTGGTGGAGGCGCGCAACCAGGCCGACGCCCTGCTGCACGCCACCCGCAAGTCCCTGGAGGAGCTGGGTGACAAGGTGGATGGCGCCGAGCGGGCCAACCTCGAGAGCCTGATGAAGGAGCTCGAGGAGGCCATCAAGGGCGACAACAAGGAGGTCATCGAGACCAAGAGCAAGGCGCTGGCCGAAGCCTCCGGCAAGCTGGCCGAGAAGATGTACCAGGGCCAGGAGTCGGCAGGCGCCCAGGCCGCCGGCGGCGCGGGCGCGGCCGGGGCCGGCGGTGCCTCCGCGGCATCGGACGAGGACGTGGTGGACGCCGAGTTCGAGGAGGTGGACGACGACAAGAAGTAGTCGTCTCATCCGCACTGAAATCCGAATCCGGGGGCAGCGCCAGGCTGCTCCCGGCTTTTTGCGTTTAGAGATTCATCCGCAAGTCGAGAGCAGAACATGTCCAAGCGTGACTATTATGAGGTCCTGGGTGTCAGCCGCACCGCCACCGCGGTGGAGATCAAGAAGGCCTACCGCCGCCTGGCGATGAAGTACCACCCCGACCGAAACGAGGGGGACGCCGAGGCCGAGGCCCGCTTCAAGGAGGTGAAGGAGGCCTACGAGGTGCTCAGCGACGATCAGAAGCGGGCCGCCTACGACCAGTTCGGTCACGCCGGGGTGAGTGGCAGTGCCGGTGCCGGGCCCGGGGCAGGCGGGGCTGGTTTCGGGGCCAGCTTCAGCGATATCTTCGGCGATGTCTTCGGTGACATCTTCGGCGGCGGACGCGGCACCCATCGTGCCTACCGCGGCTCGGACATGCAGTACAACCTGGAGATTTCCCTCGAGGAGGCGGTGAAGGGTACCACCGTCAAGATCCGGGTCCCCTCCCAGTCGGTGTGCGAGGTCTGCGGCGGCAGCGGCGCCAAGCCGGGCACCTCGCCCCACACCTGTCCCACCTGCGGCGGCGTGGGCCAGGTGCGCATGCAGCAGGGCTTCTTCATCGCCCAGCAGACCTGTCCCACCTGCCACGGCCAGGGTACCGTGGTGGACGACCCCTGTCCTGCCTGCCGCGGCCACGGCCGGGTGCGCGACCACAAGACCCTGTCGGTGAAAGTGCCGCCGGGGGTGGACACGGGCGACCGCATCCGTCTCGCTGGCGAGGGCGAGATGGGCGAGAAGGGTGGCCCGCCCGGCGACCTCTACGTGCAGATCCGGGTGAAGGAGCATCCCATCTTCACCCGCGAGGACGCCAACCTGCGCTGCGAGATGCCCATCCCCATCACCACTGCGGCTCTGGGCGGTGAACTGGAGGTGCCCACCCTCGAGGGCAAGGTGAAGCTCAAGATCCCTGCCGGCACCCAGACCGGCAAGGTGTTCCGCATCCGCGGCAAGGGGGTGCAGCCGGTGCGCGGCGGCCCCGTGGGCGATCTCCTCTGCCAGGTGGTGGTGGAGACCCCGGTGAACCTCAACGAGGAGCAGAAGGAGCTCTTCCGCAAGCTGGAGGAGTCGCTGGGCAAGGGGGGCAGCAAGCACAGCCCCAACAGCAGCTCCTGGCTGGACGGGGTGAAAAAGTTCTTCAAGGAGATGGGGTTCTAGCGGGCGGGATCCCGCCGCGAACGGAGACGATTTCGACCAACCCGAACCAAGCAGGAAAACGACATGATCCGAACAGCCGTCACCGGCGCCGCCGGCCGCATGGGCAAGGCCCTGGTCCGGGCCGTCACCGAAACCGAGGGCCTCGAGCTCACCGTGGCCACCGAGCATCCCGATTCCAGTCTCATCGGCGCCGACGCCGGTGAAGTGGCGGGAATCGGCAAGCTGGGCGTGGCGCTGGAGCCCGATCTGGAGGCGGCCGCCGACCGCTTCGATACCCTCATCGACTTCACCCGTCCCGAGCCGGCGCTGACCCACCTGGAGGTGTGCCGCCGCCACGGCAGGAAGATGGTCATCGGCACCACCGGTTTCGACGAGGCCGGCAAGGCGGCCATCCACGAGGCGGGCGAAGAGATCGCCATCGTCTTCGCCCCCAACATGAGCGTGGGGGTGAACCTCTGCTTCAAGCTGCTCGACATCGCCGCCCGGGTGATGGGCGAGGAGTCGGACATCGAGATCATCGAGGCCCACCACCGTCACAAGGTGGATGCCCCCTCGGGTACCGCCATCCGCATGGGCGAGGTGGTGGCCGAGGCGCTGGGGCGCAACCTGGAGGAGGTGGCGGTCTACGGTCGCCACGGCATCATCGGCGAACGCAAGCGTGAGACCATCGGCTTCGAGACCATCCGCGCCGGCGACGTGGTGGGTGAGCACACCGTCTGGTTCGCCGCCGAGGGCGAACGGGTGGAGATCGCGGTGAAGTCCTCCAGCCGCATGACCTATGCCAACGGCTCGGCGCGGGCGGTGCTCTGGCTGCAGGAGAAGGGGAAGGGCGTCTACGACATGCAGGACGTGCTGGGCCTGCGTTGAGGGCGCTCTGCTATCATGAAAACTTCTTCCTGAAGCACTGGAGGCCGGCTTGCGCTGCCGTCCGAAGACCGCCCCCCGCGGAGGAGGGTCCGCGTGAACGCACTGCTGTGGCTGCTGCTTCCCGTGGCCGCCGCCTCCGGCTGGTGGCTGGCGCGCCGCCTGCCCGCCAGGCGGGACGGCAAGAGCATCCACACCACGCCCGCCTATTTCCGCGGCCTCAACTACCTCCTCAACGAGGAGCCGGACAAGGCCATCGATGTCTTCGTCCAGCTCCTCGAGGTGGACAGCGAGACCGTGGAGACCCACCTGGCGCTGGGCAGCCTCTTCCGCCGGCGGGGCGAGGTGGAACGCGCCATCCGCATCCACCAGAACCTCATCGCCCGTCCCGCCCTGGACGAGGAGCACCGGGCCAGCGCCCTGCTGGAGCTTGGCAAGGACTACATGCGTGCGGGGCTCTACGACCGGGCCGAGAACCTCTTTCTCGAGCTGAAGGAGATGAAGCAGCACGTGCGCAAGGCGCTGGAGAATCTGCTCGTCATCTACCAGCAGGAGAAGGACTGGCAGGCCTGTCTCGACGTGTCGGAAGAACTGCAGCCGCTGGTGAGGGAGCCGCTGGGGCTGGCCCGGGCCCACTATTACTGTGAGCTGGCCGAGGAGGCGCTGGCCCGGGGCGACAACCGCGAGGCCGAGAGCCTGCTGGAGCGGGCGGTGGTGGCCGATCCCCAGAGCATCCGCCCGCGGCACCTGCAGGCGCGCATGGCGCGGGAGCGGGGCGATTGCCAGAACGCCATCTCTCAGCTGCACCGGATCGCCGAGCGCAACCCCGACTACATCTCCGAGATCCTGCCCGACCTGTACAAGTGCCATGCCATGCGGGGCGACCTGGCGGGCCTGCGCGAGTACCTGGAGAATTTCCTCAACGATCGTTTCGACATCGACGTGGTGCTGGCCCTGGTCGATCTGCTGAAGCAGATGGAGGGCGAGGGGGCAGCGCGTCGCTTCCTCACCGCCCAGATGGAGAGCCACCCCACTATCCGTGGCCTGCTGCGGCTCATGGAACTCAACGCCACCTTGCCCGACGCCAGCGCCGGCCGCATCCTGGTCGGCCTCAAGGATCACATGGGGCGCCTGCTGGCCGAGCGTCCCGCCTACCAGTGCACCCACTGCGGCTATGCCGCCAGCACCCTCCATTGGCAGTGTCCCAGCTGCCGCCACTGGAGCACCCTGCGCCGAAAGCATGAACCCGAGGAGAAACGCCTATGAACCCGAGCCCTGTCATCGTGGCGCTGGATTTCCCCGACCAGGCTGGCGCCCTGGCGCTGGTGGAACGCCTCGACCCCTCTCTCTGTCGCCTCAAGGTGGGCAAGGAGCTCTTCACCCGCGCCGGCCCGCCGGTGGTGGAGGCGCTGGTCAAGCGGGGCTTCGAGGTCTTCCTCGACCTCAAGTTCCACGACATCCCCAACACGGTGGCGGCGGCCTGCGACGCGGCGGCGGACCTGGGGGTGTGGATGATGAACCTCCATGCCTCGGGTGGCCGCAGGATGATGGAGACCGCCCGCGAGCGGCTGGAGGCCCGCTCCCACCGTCCCCTGCTCGTCGCCGTCACCATCCTCACCAGCCTGGGAGAGGCCGATCTGGCCGAGGTGGGCTTCCGGGGCACGCCGGCGGAGAACGTGCGGCGGCTTGCCGCCCTGGCCGCCGACTCTGGTCTCGACGGGGTGGTCTGCTCGCCGCTGGAGGCGGCCGAGCTGCGCGCCGAGCGGGGTGAGGGGTTCCTTCTGGTCACCCCGGGCGTGCGCCCGGCAAGCGCCGCACTGAACGACCAGAAGCGGGTGATGACGCCCGCCGACGCCCTGGCCGTCGGCGCCAGCCACCTGGTGATCGGGCGACCGGTGACCGCTGCCGAAGATCCCGTGGCGGCGCTGCAGGCGATCCTCGAATCTATAGGTAATTCTTGAAATCATTTATAACCTATTGAATAAAAATATTTACATGCTGTGTTGGTGGGGCGGCGCCCCTGCCGCGAACCTGACCCGAAACCAGGCACCTGCATCCTGCCTCGTGCGGATCCGATTGGGCAATCGGGGCGTTTCGTACCCGGCCTTTCCACCCTTCGGGACGACCGCAAAAAATTACTGACGCCATAAATAGAAGTTAGCGGCGGAACAACCGGCCTTCTGGTAGTTTTATCGCACCCAGATTTCCACCCCATTTGCAGGAGAAAGCCACATGATCAATCCCGTTGGTTCCGATGAGCTGCATCCCCTGTTCGTCTACGACGTGGACGAGCACGAAGCGCTGATGCACGAGGCAGAGAGCCTGCCTTCCGTGGTCATCACCTCCCAGGCGGCGGGCAACGCCGTGATGCTGGGCGGCGGCTACTTCTCGCCCCTCAAGGGCTTCATGAACGTGGCCGATGCCATGGGCGCCGCCGAGAAGATGATCCTCACCGACGGCTCCTTCTTCCCCGTGCCCGTTCTCTGCATGATCGACGACGAACAGCTCGCCTCCATCGGCGACGCCAAGCGCATCGCCCTGCGGGATCCCAACGTGGAGGGCAACCCGGTGCTGGCGGTGATGGACGTCGAGAACATCGAGAAGGTCACCGAGGAGCAGATGGCTACCATGCGCGACAAGGTGTACCGCACCGACGACATGGAACACCCCGGCGTAGCCACCTTCATGAGCCAGGGCCGCAACGCCCTCTCCGGCCCCATCAAGGTGCTCAACTTCTCCTACTTCATCACCGACTTCCCCGACACCTTCCGCACCGCGGTGGAGATCCGCAACGAGATCAAGGAGCGTGGCTGGAAGAAGGTGGTGGCCTTCCAGACCCGCAACCCCATGCACCGTGCCCACGAGGAGCTGTGCCACATGGCCATGGAGCGCCTGGGCTGCGACGGC
>Ga0256914_1000674_pt1 | contig 33147 bp, 16 predicted proteins | sample HulkmetaG_FD_191571 | JGI IMG/M metagenome (GOLD analysis project Ga0256914, IMG submission 191571) | Hydrothermal chimney microbial communities from Main Endeavour vent field at the Juan de Fuca Ridge, Pacific Ocean - Hulk | ecosystem: Environmental > Aquatic > Marine > Hydrothermal vents ... | reverse complement strand
CCTTTGGATCTTCCTACTTCCCTTCCTCACAGGCTCCTTCCTCGAGGCCCAGAGCCAGCCAATCGCCTTCCCCAGGAATGTGTTCAAGCTCAACAAGAGTTCCATCCTGGGCAGGCGGTCGGCCGGATCCCGGTACAGCTCGCAGGGAAACCTCCAAGTGGCCTGTCCCGAGGAGACGGCCGGGCCCTCGGCTCCGGGTCTCCATGCGACGCCCTTGTTGGCATATGCATCCTGGGTGGAGAAATACGGCGGCAAGGCCCACGTTCTCTTCAGCCGTTCCACCGACGGCGGTTTCACCTGGAGCCCGGCCAGAGAAATCGTCTCCTACAAGGTTTCCGGGTCATGGGATTTCGAGAACATGGTTCTCGGCGCCACCTTCAACCAGGTCTACGTGGGCATTGCGGCGGGAAAATGGGACCCGACGGCCAGCAAGGCTTGGCCCAACCACGTATACGTCCTGGCTTCCCCGGACGAGGGCAAGACCTGGATCGGGCCTACCCTGGTGAACACAAAGACAGGGGGCAACTATGATGTGGACGATCTCCACATGGTCTGCACCTTCGGGACGGCCCACCTCTTCTACAAGGTGGCGGCCATCGTGAACGGATCTCAGCAACCGAACGACGTATATTATACGTCCGTCGGGATCAAGTCGGGCAAGATCACGACCATCCAGCCCGAGAAGAGGATCAACAATCCGGGAGCTCCGGCCGGTTCGGCAGGGGTCGGCTATGTTTCCGTCGACGCCGAGGGTCCCCTGGTGGCCTGCGCCTACAACGACGCCCGGGTTTCGGGGAGCAACAAGGGAAACCTCTATGTTTCCATTTCCCGGGACATGGGGAGGACCTTCCAGGAAACCAGGCTCACCAATTATTCCTCGTCCGCGCCCAGGAGCGATTCCTATTGGGAGCCCAGCGTGGCCGTCACCAGGACGAACGTCTTCATCGCTTTCGGAGGAACCACGGGGGGTGCCTGGCCCAACAATGCATCCCTCTTCTTTTCAAACGACATGGGCCGGAATTTCAAGGGCCCCGTCCTTCTCAGCGTAGGTGCAAAGGGCTTCGACGTGGACCGGCCCCAAGTCGCCGCCGAGGGGAACCTTGTGTGCGTGGCCTGGGTGGACGACAGGGACGGCAAGGGGAATTCGGCCAACATGCTCTATTGCGCCGTGGACGACAAGGCAGGAAACGGTTTCCTGAAGAAGGTGAACGAGATCCGTCTAGGGAATCCCCAGGCGGCCGTGGAGGGGATCGACTACACCTTCGATCTTCTCGTCCGGGGAAAGCGGATCGTGATCGCCCATGAAGTGAGAAAGGCCTCGGGCGGAGGCGAGGACGTCGAGTACAACGTGAGCGACGACGGGGGAAAGACCTTCGGGAGGTTCCCCGGAACGAGGATTGGGGGCCTTTTCGGCGGAACGAACGACGTGGACGATCCCAGGATGTACATGACCCTGAACGGGGACGTGATCGTTTACTGGGCCGACGACAGGATGAGCGCCAACGACCTCTATGTCTCGGGCCTGAAGCTTCCCGAGCTGACCTACCTGGGAGGAGGGAAGGGCTTCACCGTTGGCCATCTCACGCCGGTTCTCGAGGGCAACGTGGCCCTGATCCTGGTGACCGAGGCCGGGACGAGCCCTCCCCTGAACCTGGACGGCCTGGGGTATACGGGCTTTTCCATCAACTTCGTGGTAGGTAAATATACGCCCGTCTTCGCCGGTTTCACCGGCGCCTACCTCTCGGTGGTGAAGAACGGGAAGGCCCTCTTCCCGGCCGCCCCGAACGGCCTGGGGATCTTCAACGCCGTGGCCCTGGGCATCGATCCCAGCTCTCTCAGGTTCACCTGGTTCACCGACCCGGTGGTCTACTGAGGCTTGCAGGGCCCGGGGCTCCTTTTCGGCCCCGGGCCCTTTCCTTCCCCTGCGAGGTCCCGGGTCCAGGAATGTGTGAATAAGTATACAGCGGACCTTTCTCCCCTCCCGGCGGCGTCCTTGACTTCTCCTTGCGGGGGAGGTAACTTTGTATCGTCGTGTTCATCCGGCGGGACCCGGCCGGAAGGCCCGGTCTCCCGCCTCACTCCTGCCCCCGTTCCTTCCTCGGGGCAGAAAAGAAAGGGCCTCTTCATGAGCCCAACCCTCCCGAGGTTCCGCCGCTCCAGCATTCCGGCGGCCGGCCCGGCGGGCCGTCGAAAGGATTCCTCTCCGGCCGAAGCCGCGGAGAGGGCGGACCTCCCGGGAGGAACCGGAAGACGGTTTTTTCCTGGAAAGCGTAAACCAACCCGGCAAGGGCGTACCGTGAAACGGTCCGCTTCGACGGGTCTGTCCGATTTCTTCCCTCGATTCCCGGAGCGCCGGGAATCTCCGTCCTTCAGCTTCCCGCCGGCGCCCTCACCCCGGTTCCGGGAGCCCTGTGAAATCCACCCAAGGAGGTGAAACGATGAGAGCAAGAATCCTTCCGGTCCCGGCCCTCCTGTTCGGGGGCCTCCTCCTTTCGGGGGTGCCCGCCCAGACCCCCAAGATCGCCTTCCCAAGGAAGGCGCTCCACGTGAACCAGAACTCCCTCCTTCCCAGGACGGGTCTCAGGGAGACCGTCGGCAACATCCGTGTGGCCTGCCCGGACGAGAAGGCGGGACCCTCCGCCCCGGGTCTCCACGCAACGCCGCTTTTGGCCTATACGGCCTGGGTCGAGCAGTACGGCGGCAAGGTCTACGTCCGCTTCCGGCGATCCACCGACGGAGGTTTCACCTGGAGCCAGGCCAAGACCATCTTCTCCACCCCGATCGGCGGGGGAGGAGACCTGGAGAACATGGCCCTGGGGGCCACGTACAACCAGGTCTTCCTGGCCATGTGTGTGGGGAAGTGGGACCCCAAGAAGTCCTCGGCCTGGCCGAACGACATCTACGTCCTGGCCTCGCCCGACGAGGGCAAGACCTGGCTCGGTCCCACCCTGGTGAACACCAAGTCGGCGGGAACAGGCTACGACTGCGACACCCTCAGGATGTCCTGCAACCACGGGGCGGCCTACCTGGCCTTCAAGGTGGCCAAGGTGACACCTCCTTCGACCCAGGGCCCCAACGACGTCCACTTCACGTCTGTGGCCATCCGCAACGGCAAGATCACCGTGCTCCAGCCCGAGAAGCGGATCAACAATCTCTCCGCCCCTCCCGGATCGGCGGATGTGCACTTTCTCCGGATCGACGCGGACGGCCCCCTGGTGGCCATGGCCTACGACGACGCCCGGGTGAAGGGGAGCATCAAGGGAAACCTCTACCTCGCCTTCTCGCGGGACATGGGGCGGACCTTCAAGGAGATCCAGATCTCCAAGTACTCCAGCACGCTCCCCAGGAACGACAAATGGTGGGAGCCCGACCTCGCCGTGACGGGAACCAACATCTACCTGGTCTACGGGGACACCTACGGCGGCTCCTGGCCGAACAACGTCTCTTTCGTCTTCTCCAACGACATGGGGCAGACCTTCAAGGGGCCCATCATCATGAACCCGGGAGGCAAGGGGTTCGATTCCGACGTGCCCCACGTGGCCGCCGACGGAAAGGTGGTCTGCGTCACCTGGGTGGACGACCGGGACGGCAAGGGCAACAGCGCCAATATGCTTTTTGCCGCGTGTGATCGGAACGGCGGGCTTGGATTCCTGAAGGGAATCAATGAGATCCGCCTGGGCAACCCGAAACCCGCCGTGGAGTGCATCGACAACACGGAGAACGCCGTCGTCCGGGGGAACCGGATCGTGGTCATGCACGAGGTGAAGCTCGCCACCGGCGGTGGCGAGGACGTGCAGTACAACGTCAGCACCGACGGAGGGAAGACCTTCCACCCCCGGCGGATGGGCACCTGGTTCGGTGCTGTGGCCGGCGGCAACAGCGACGTGGACGATCCCCGCGTGGCCATGACCCTGAACGGGGACGTGATCGCCTACTGGGCCGACGACAGGCTCAGCGTGAACGACCTCTACATCTCGGGCCTGAAGCTCCCCGAACTGACCTACCTGGGGGGAGGGAAGGGCTTCCAGATCGGCTACTTCACTCCGGCCCAGGAGGGGAACATCGCCCTGATCCTGGTGACCGAGGCCGGGACGAGCCCTCCCCTGAACCTGGACGGCCTGGGGTATACGGGCTTCTCCATCAACTTCGTGGTGGGCAAATACACGGGGATCTTCGCCGGTTTCACCGGCGCCTACCTCTCGGTGGTGAAGAACGGGAAGGCCCTCTTCCCGGCCGCCCCGAACGGCCTGGGGATCTTCAACGCCGTGGCCCTGGGCATCGATCCCAACTCTCTCAGGTTCACCTGGTTCACCGATCCTGTCGTCTATTGACGGCGGGATGTGCCGGGGCCGGCCGCGGTTTCGGCGGCCCGCCCCGGCCGGGCTCCGGGGTGGTTCCCTCCGGCGGGACCGGCCGGCTTCTCAGCGGGCCGGTTCCGCCGGCATGTATTTGCGGAACCACTTCAGGGAGGCCGTGAGGTAGTGCACCATGTGGGAGGGCCTGTTGATTCCGTGGCCTTCGCCTGGATAGAGGATCAGCTTGGAGGGGACCTCGCAGAGCTGGAGGAAAGTGAACATCTCCACGCCCTGCATGTAGTGGACGGCCTGGTCCTTCTTCCCGTGGATGAGCAGGGTCGGTGTCTTCACCTCCATCACCCGCGCCACGGGGCTGTCGCGGAACATGCGTAGCATTGCGGCGGGGGATTCCAGGGGATGGTAGTATGCCCTGGGAAGGATGGAGTTGGCCTGGCCCATGGCCGAGGGGAAATTGAAGCCCCCCGCGATGGAGACGGCCGCCTTGAACCTCGTGGTCCTGCTCACGGCCATGTTGGTCATGTATCCGCCGTAGGAATAACCCGTCATCCCGAGCTTCTCCGGGTCGGCGATCCCTTCCGAGACCAGGTAGTCGACCCCGGCCATCAGGTCCTTGAAATCCCCGTGGCCGAAGGACTTGTAGTTGCCCCGCCGGAACCGGAGGCCGTACCCCGTGGACCCCCTGGGATTCACCAGGAGCATCCCGTAGCCGTGGTCGGCCCAGACGTGGTACATGTAACGGTAGGAGTAGGACCTGCCCCAGCGGAAGGCCGGGCCCCCGTGGGCGTGGAAGATCACCGGCACGGGCCGCCCCTTCCTGAAACCTCTGGGAAGGAAGAGGAACCCCTCGATGACGGTCCCGTCGAAACTCTTCCAGTGGACGGTCCTGGCCTGCTGGAAACCGTATTTTTCCACGAGCTTCCGGATTCCCGTGACCCGGACGGCCTTCGGGATTCCGCCGGGAGCGGGAAGGGCGGGAGCGTGGAAGACGTCGGCCGGGTGGGCGAAGTCGCTCCAGAGGAAGGCCACCCTCCGGAAGGCCTTGTCGAAGGTCAGGCCCCGGATCTCTCCTTTCACGGAGGTCACGGCCTCAACGGGACCCGAGCCGTCGGAAGGCACCCTGTAGATGTTGAGATCGGCTCCTTCGGCCCCGGAGAACCAGATCCACTTCCCGTCGGGACTCCAGTGGAGGGGCTCGATGGGGCTGGAGAGCATCCCCGTGGGATTCCCCTTCCAGCCTTCCGTCAAGTTCCGCAACCTCTTGCCCGAGGCGGGATCGTAGATCCAGATGTCCTTGACGGTCAGGTAGACGTCGTACTCCTCCGAGCGGTCCCGGAAACAGGCGAGAAGCCGCCCGTCGGGGCTCCAGGCGGGCCAGGTGTGTTTCACCGGGCCTCCTTCGAGGAGGCGGGTCTTCCCCTCCAGGTCGATGAGGCCCAGGTGGTGGTCCTCGCTCACTCCTTCGCTTCCCAGGGGATCGAAGGTGTAGGCCAGGGCCTTCCCGTCGGGCCGCCAGGCGAAGTGGTAGACGTAGGTGTCCCCGGCCGTGAGCTGGGTCCGCTTGCCCGTGGACAGGTCCAGGACCCAGAGCTGGGGCCAGGTGGTCTTGTCCTCCACCCAGGTCCAGATCTCGGGGTCCTTGCCCCTTCCCCGGATCTTCTTGGATTTCTTCGGCGGTGCCAGGAAGGCGAGCATCTTGCCGTCGGGCGAAAACTTCGCCGCCGAGACGGGGGCGTCGCAGATCTTCCTGGGGTCGGCGCCGTCCAGTTTCGTGAGCCAGAGAGCGGGCTTTCCCGACCTGGTGGAGTAGAAGGCCAGGCCCTTTCCGTCGGGGGTCCACATGGGGCCCCAGGAGAACCCGGGCTCCCTGGTGACCTGGAGGACCTTGCCGGTCTCGAGGTCGGCCAGGAAGACCTGGCGCCGGTAGGTGTCCTTCTTCAAGTCCCGCACGGTCCTGTGGAAGGCCAGGCGCCTCCCTCCGGGGGAGAGGGCCTCTCCCCCCACCATGGGAAGGGAGACGAAGTCCTTCACGGTGAACCGGTCCCGTGCCGTTGCGGCGGAAGGAAGCCAGGCGGTGGAGAAGAGGATGGCCGCAAGGAGAAGAAGGGATCTCTTCATGAGTCGCTCCTTTTCTGGGCCGCGCCTTCCGGGAGGGGCCTCCCCCGGCGCGGCTGGGGGGGAGGGGGTTCGAGTCTGCACCGGCCGGGACAGGATCGCAAAGGCCTGGAGGGGGCCCTCCCTGGAAAGGGGGGCGCCGGGAGGCTAAGTTCCTGGCCTCTCCCCGGCGGAAGGCCGGCGGAAAGGTGGACGAGGAAAGAGGAGATCGATCCAGGACAAGGGAGGGCCCACCATGGCCGAAGGACAAGCCCCCAGGCCGAAGAACTTCATCCGGGAGATCGTGGAGCGGGACCTGGCGGAGGGGAAGCACAAGACCATCGTCACCCGCTTCCCCCCCGAACCCAACGGCTACCTCCACATCGGGCACGCCAAGGCGGTCTGCCTCAACTTCGGGATCGCCCGGGACTACGGCGGCAGGTGTCACCTCAGGTTCGACGACACCAACCCCACCAAGGAGGACGTGGAGTACGAAGAGGCCATCAAGAGGGACGTCCGGTGGCTGGGATTCGACTGGGGGGAGCACCTCTACTACGCCTCGGACTACTACGAGAAGCTCTACCAGTACGCCCTCCGGCTCATCCGGATGGGGAAGGCCTTCGTCTGCGATCTCGGCCCGGAGGAGATCCGCCTCTACAGGGGGACCCTGACGGAACCCGGGAAGGAGAGCCCCTACCGGAACCGCTCCGTCGAGGAGAACCTGGACCTGTTCCAGAGGATGCGGGCCGGCGAGTTCGAGGAGGGTTCCAGGGTCCTCAGGGCGAAGATCGACATGGCCCATCCCAACCTGAACATGCGGGATCCCGTCATCTACCGCATCCGGAAGGTGAGCCACCCGAGGACGGGGGACGAGTGGTGCATCTACCCGATGTACGACTTCGCCCACTGCCTCTCCGATTCCATAGAAGGGATCACCCATTCGCTCTGCACCCTGGAATTCGAGGATCACCGGCCCCTCTACGACTGGTTCCTGGACGTCCTCCAGGTGGAGTGCCACCCCAGGCAGATCGAGTTCGCCCGGCTCGACCTGACCTATACCGTCATGAGCAAGCGAAAGCTCCTTCGCCTCGTGGAGGAGGGCGTGGTCGCCGGGTGGGACGATCCCAGGATGCCCACGCTGTCGGGCCTGAGGCGGCGTGGATATACGCCGGAGGCTATCCGGGACTTCTGCGACCGCATCGGACTCGCCCGGAAGAGGGGCACCGTCTCGGACATCGCCTACCTGGAGCACATCCTCAGGGAGGACCTGAACAAGCGGGCTCCCCGGGCCATGGCGGTCCTCCGTCCCCTCAAGCTGGTCCTGGACGACTACCCCGAAGGGAAGGTGGAGGAGTTCGAGGCGGAGAACAACCCGGAGGATCCCTCGGCGGGGACCCGGAAGGTCCCCTTCTCCCGGGAGATCTACATCGAGCGGGAGGACTTCATGGAGGACCCGCCCAGGAAGTTCTTCCGCCTCGCCCCGGGTAGGGAGGTCCGTCTCAAGCACGCCTACCTGGTGACCTGCAGGGAAGTGGAGAAGGATCCTGCAACGGGAGAGATCCTGGCCGTCCACTGCACCCACGACCCGGACAGCCGGGGTGGGACCCCCAAGGACGGGCGGAGGGTGAAGGGCACCCTTCACTGGGTTTCGGCGCCCCACTCGGTGGAAGCCCAGGTCCGGCTCTACGGGAGGCTCTTCACCAAGGAGAATCCCCTGGACCTGGAAGAGGGAGAGGACTTCATGGACTACCTGGACCCGGAGTCCCTCGTGGTCCTGGAGGGGTGCCGCCTGGAGCCCTCCCTGGCCCAGGTGGAGCCGGGAGCACGCTTCCAGTTCCTGAGGCAGGGCTACTTCTGCGCCGACCCGGACTCCCGGCCCGGCGCCCCTGTCTTCAATCGAACCGTTCCCCTGAAGGACTCCTGGGCCAAGATCCAGAAGAAAGGAGGCTGATAGACCTGGAGGGGAGGGGGGAGGGGTACAAAAAAAATGGCTGGGAGACCGGGACTCGAACCCAGATTCCACGGTCCAGAGCCGTGTGCCCTACCAATTGGACTATCTCCCAGCCCGTCCCCAAGGGCCCGAGGGCCCCCGGGAGCATCGAAAAAATAGGGCAAGAAACTTCAATGTCAAGACCCGGCCCCCTCTCTTTTCGGGGACCCGGGAGAGACGCTCTCCCTGGCGTACCTCCCGGAATCGGGGACAATGGGAAGCCTTCCCCGATCATTCCAGGAGGCTCTTCCCATGACCTTTCTTCGGTCCTCGGCCCTTTGGGCCTTGTGTCTTCTTCCGCCCTCCGCAGGGGCTCTCCAGGCCCAGGACGGCGGTTTGGATCTCCACCGCCTTCCCCTGGGCCACCCGGTCTATAAATACGATCTTCGCCTTCTTGTGAGAGATCGGATCTACTCCGCCCGGGAGGACAGGAACCTCTCCTTCCGGGAGTTCCTGGAGGCCCTGGAGCCCTACAGGGTGATCCTTTTGGGGGAGGACCACGACAACCTGGCCATCCACAGGTTCCAGGCCCGGGTCGTGGAGGCCCTGGCCTCCCGGAAGAGGCCTCTCGTGGTGGGCATGGAGTTCTTCGCCCCCACGGACGACCTCTTCCTGGAGGAATACGTCCGGGGCCGGCGGGGGTTGGTCTCCCTTCTCACCGCCGCCGACTGGCCCGCCAAGGGCGGCTTCAACTACCGTTACTACCAGCCCATCCTGGAGGCGGCCCGGGCCGGAGGGGCCCGCATCGTGGGGCTCAACGTGCCCCGGGATGTGGTCCGGACGGTGGCCCGGAAAGGGGTGGAGGCCTTGACGGCGGAGCAACGCTCCCTTTTCCCTCCTCTTGACCTCTCCCTCACGGAGCACCGCTACTTGATCCGCTGCTTCTTCGGGCGGCCCGCCGTGACGAGCCCGGCCTTCTTCGAGAAGTTCTATGCGGCCCAGGCCATCTGGGATACGGCCATGGCCGCCAACGCCTTGGCCGCCATGGACCGGGCCGGTCCCCGGTCGAAGGTGGTGGTGATCGTGGGAGCGGGACACGTGATGTACGGCCTGGGGATCGGCAGGCGGATCCGGATGCTCAGGCCCGAAGTTCCCGTGGCGGAGGTGGTCCTCCTTCCCGTGGAGGCCCGGAAGGCGCCCAGGGGGATGGGCCACCCCACGGCGGGAAGGGCCAGGGCCTCCAAGGGGAAGAAGAAGGGGTCCGGCAAGGCCGGCACCACCCGGCAGGGGGGGAAGAAGACCTCCTCCAGGCCCCACTCCAAGGGAAAGCCCGGCAAGGCCGGAAAGGGCCCTTCCCCCAAGGGTGCCGAGGCCAAGGCCCGCAGGCCCATGGGGCATCCGGCCATGGGGATGGGGTCCCTCCGGCCGGGCAGGATCGTCTCCCGGTCCCTGGGGACCTTCCTGGTCGGGACGGCGCCGGCGGGAAAGGAATTTCCCCCTCTCCCCATGCGGCTCGGTCTCAGGGGGGGGAAGGTGGTGGTCCTCTCCCTTCCGAGGGGCGGGGCCCTGGAGAAGGCGGGCCTCAGGAGAGGGGACCGGGTTCTTTCCATCGGGGGCCGGCCCTGCCGCTCCCCTGCCGAGGAGATGGTGCGCCTCATGGCCTTGGACTGGGGGGACCTCCTGGAAGTCCGGGCCGCCCGGGGAAAGAAGAAGGTCTTCACCGTGGCGGTGAGGCTCAGGAGACCCGGCGGTGAGGCAGGAAAGACCGGGACGGGAAGGGGGCCCAAGTTCGTCGGTCTCCACCACAGCCTGGAGGTGGAACTGGACCCGGCGACTCACCTGGTGAAATGGCGGGACAGGGTGACCATCCCGGCGGCCCTCCTGGGAAGGCGCCAGGGGAGGATCGTCTTCCATCTCTCTCCTTCCTTCCGGCCCGTCCTGGGGAAGGGGGGCGAAGGAGTAGTGCTTCGGCCCTCGCCGGGGGGGAAGAAGGGCGGGGACTCCTGGGAACTTCTCTTCTCCCCGCCCTTCGGGGGTCCCAGGAAGGTGGAACTGGCCGCTGCGGGGAAGGTCTTCGCTCCCCCCGCTTCCGGGGGGGAGGAATACGCCCGGGGCTTCCAGGTCACCCGGGGGACCCTGGAGGAGAGAGGGGTCTTCCTTTCGGGAGGGACCGGGTGGGTCCCGGCCTTCGAAGGGGGCGGTCTCTTCACCTACGACCTCCTGGTCCGGGCCCCTGCCTCGTGGGAGGTGATCAGCCAGGGCCGGCGGGTGGGCCGGGTGAAGGGGAGGGGGAAGACTGAGACCCGGTTCTCCGCCGGCAAGCCCCAGGAGGAGGTCTACCTCGTAGGCGGCCCCCTCCACGAGTACGACGGCAACGCCGGCCCGGTGGAGACCATGGTCTTTCTCCGCAAGGAAGACCCGGGACTTGCGGGGCGCTACCTGGGGGCCTCGGCCCGCTACCTGGGGATGTATTCCCGTATGCTCGGGCCCTACCCGTGGACCAAGTTCGCCACGGTCGAGAATTTTTGGGAGACCGGTTACGGGATGCCCTCCTTCACGCTCCTCGGCCCTTCGGTCATCCGGTTTCCCTGGATCCTCCACTCCTCGTTCCCCCACGAGATCCTCCACGACTGGTGGGGGAACGGCGTCTATGTGGACTACAGCAAGGGGAATTGGTGCGAGGGCCTGACGGCCTACCTGGCGGACCACCTCCTGCAGGAGCAGAGAGGCGGCGGGCGGGCGTACCGCCGCCGCGTCCTGGAGAAGTACACGAACTTCGCCGCCGGTGAAGGCAGGGATTTTCCTCTTTCGGATTTCCGGGAGCGTCACGATCCGGCCACGGAGGCCGTGGGATACGGCAAGGCCCTCATGGTCTTCCACATGGTCCGGCGCATGCTGGGAGACGGGAAGTTCCTCGAGGCCCTGAGGGCCTTCTACCTTGGGATGCGCTTCAAGAAGGCATCCTGGGAGGACCTCAGGCGGTACTTCGAGGCCGTGGGGGACCTGGACCTCACGCCCTGGTTCGCCCAGTGGATCGGAAAGAGGGGCGCTCCTACCCTCCGGCCCCTCCAGGCCCGGGCGGTCCAGAAAGGGGAGGGCTACGAGCTGACCTTCCGGGTCCGGCAGGAGCAGAAAGGAGAGGCCCGGAGGGTGCGCCTTCCCTATGCGGTCCACCTGGCGGGACGCAAGCGGGCCGTCATCCGCTGGGCCGTCCTGGACGAGAAGGAAGAGACCGTGACCAGCCGGTTCCTCTCCCTTCCCCTCCGGGTGGAGGTGGATCCCCGTTTCGATGTCTTCCGGCGGCTTCTTCCCGAAGAGATCCCTCCCACCATCGGCGCCGTGCTCGGGGCGAGGGAGGCCCTGGTCGTCCCTCCGAGGGGGTATGCGCCGGGCCATGAATCGGGCTACAAGCCCTTCCTGGACCTCCTCGGGAAGGGAGGAAAGGGGAGGGTGGAGATCCTCTCCCCGGGGAAGACCTTCTCGCCGGCCTCGCTCCCGCCGGGAAAGGCCCTTTGGATCCTTGGAAGGGACAATCCCCTCTTCGGCCTTGTGAAGGAGATGCTCCGCCGGGCGGGGGGGCGCTGGGAAGAGGGGAGGGTGGTCTTCTCCAAGGGGGGAAGGAGCCTCTCCCCGGACCGGGAGAGCCTGGCGGCGGCCCTCCCCCTGCCGGGAGCGCCCGGACGGTTCCTGGTCTTCCTCTCTCTCGCCGACCCGTCGGCCGGCGCGGCCCTGGCACGGAAGCTCCCCCACTACGGAAAATACGGTTACCTGGCCTTTCGGGGCGGGGAGGCCGTGAATACGGCCAAGGGCAGGTGGGCATGGAGGAACACCCCCATGGTCCTTCCCGTCCGTTTCGAGGGGAAGGCTCCTGCAGGAAAGGTGGATTCGGTCCTTCCCCCCGAGGTTCCTCTCTGGCCCCTTCGGCGTCCCGGGCCTGGAGGCCGCCATCCCGGCCGGGGCTGAGGGTCTTTTCTCCGCCGGTCCCGGCCGGCAGGCCGGGACTCCCCCCACGAAATCCCGGATCCAGGGTAGAATGAAGTTCTCCTTCTGGGTTGTTTCGGATCTTTCTTCATCGAAGCCGGATCCGCCGGCGAGGAGGATGGCATGAGACCCGGGAACGCTGTATCGATTCCTTTTCTTCTCCCCCTTCTCTTGCCTCTCCAGGCCAGGAGCCAGAGTTCTTTCCGGGTTTGTCCCTCTTATACGGCCCGTTTCGAAGGGCGCGGCGGGGACCGTTACCTGGCGGGCTGGGAGGACATGCACGAGCAGATCCTCTACGACGGCTCTGAGATCGCCCGGGTCCGGGCGGTGATCACGGCCGTGGCCTTCCGTCCCGACTCCGAGAGAGGAAAGGCCTTCCTGGCACGAACGGTCCACAGGAGGATCCTTGCGGCCCATTGCCCCAAGGGGCCCGACGCCCTCTCCGGGACCTTCGCGGCCAACCTTCCTTCGGGGGCGGTGAAGGTCTTCGAATCCTCCCGGGTGGTCTTTCCTCCCTCTCCCATCCTTCCGGGTCCCCGGCCCTTCACGGCGGTCTTTCCCTTCTCGAAACCCTTTCTCTACGAACGCAGGAAGGGAAATCTCCTGCTGGACATCCTGGGGAAGGGAAAACCTTCGGCCTGGTCGGAATGGATCGCAGACGCCCACGCCCAGAGCTACGGAACTTCAGGAATGACTTCGCCCATCGGGCCCGGGTGCAAGGGGAACAAGGGCGAGTGGGTGGACCTCAAAGTCGGGGCCTATTCCCTGAAGCTCGGAGGGTCCCTTTCCCTGTCCTTCCCCACCAACCTTTCCCGGCCCGGAACTCTCCTGGCCTGGATCGGTTCGAGCGAGGAGAGATTCGGCGGAATCCGCCTTCCCCTGGATCTCTCCTTCCTTGGGGCCAATGGCTGCCGCCTCTACGCCTCCATCCAGGTGTGGAAGGGAATCCGGGGATCGGGGGGTGGGTTTCCTTCTTGGCGGATTCCCATCCCGAAGAACCCGGCCCTGGCCTTCGCCCGGCTCCATCTTCAGGCGGCGGCCCTGGTTCCCGGGGCCAACCCGGCGGGCCTCCTCCTCACCCGGGGGGTCCGGGGGCTGGTGTGGCCCGACAGGAGGCCCCCGACTCGGCTGAACTCGGTCTTCGCTTCTTCCAGTTCTGCCGCCCGGGGATCGATCATGCGCACCCCCGTGGGGCCGGTCACCCGCTTCCGGGGAGCCTTTCAATAGAGGATCTGCGGGAGGAGGGGGCCGGCCGGGGAGGTCGGGCGGGGTCGGCCCGCCGGAAGGGGTCGCTCCTTCCGCCGGGGCGAAAAGAGAGCGGGACGCCGGCTTCGTCCGGCGCCCCGCCTTTTCACCGGAACCCGGGGGTTCCCTTCTTGCGGGAGGGAATCAACCTCCGATCCGGACCTCGAACTTCCTCGTCGCCGTTAGGCACCAGGGGCTCGGAGGCATACCCGTCCTGAGGTTGAAGACCATCCACTGGCCGCAGAACTTGAGGCACTTCAGGGCCGGGTTCCGCGGGATGGGGAGCTTGTAGGCCGCCGAGAGGCCGCACTTGAAGGGAGTGGACATGGTGGGCGCCAGGGCGGAGTGGAACCAGGGATCGGGAACGGGATAGAGGTAGATCGGCCCGCAGGGGAAGAGGAGTCTCTGGATCTTGCAGTGGTCGGCGAAATTGAGAAGGATGAATGCGAAGTGCTTGTACTTCCGCGGGTTGGGGCCCTTCGCCAGGGTGAGGCGGAAATTGAGGTTCCCCACGACGGGAGCGCCTCCTGCATACCCGGGGACGGGATCACACTTCTGGCATTCCACGTTCGGGCAGGGCGAGGACGCCCAGGAGGGTTTCAGGGAGACGTCGAACCGGGGGGGGCACTCCATCGCCTTCAGGCCGAGGCCGTAGTAACGCTTGACCGGCGACGAGGGGCAGCAGGAGACGGCCTTGAAAGCGCACTTTCCGTCCCACTTGACCACGTGGGTCCATCCCTTGGTGTCGGAGACGAAGAGGGTGTTCGTCCCCGGATCGAAGGCGAGACCCGTGGCCGGGGCGGGGACGCCCTTGGGGCACTTGGGAAGTTGCCACTTGCAGAAGGGGTTGCAGGGCGAGGAGGCCTTGGAGACGTAGACGACCGTAACCGGAACGGTCAGGGGGTTGAAGCTCGAGGTGACGATGAAGAGGTAGTCATGGACTTTGTCGTAGGCCAGGCCCGTGACGTACCACTTGTAGGGAAGCCGGAACCTGCAGGCCGCGGCCTGGGTGATCTTGCAGGGCCCCGAGACCCGGTAGGTCCGGATGGTGTTGTTGGAGTCGCTGATGTAGAGGATCCGCTTGGCAGAATTCATGGCCATTCCGGTGATGTAGTTCTTGATGGGCCACATCTTGAGGCAGAGGACCTGGCACTTGCACTTGCAGGGGTTGATGCAGGCGGAGGGCCGGACCACGCCGTAAGCGGACCCGTTGCTGACCCAGGCGGCGTTGAGGGTGTCGTCCCAGGTCGTGGCGCCGGCCCAGAGGGCCGGGTTCGGCTTGAGGAGGGTCATGCACCAGGTGGGCTTGGCGCAGACCTTCTGGGTCGCCAGGCCGAGGTAGGGGCTGGGGCAGGATGTTTCGCCCAGCCCGACCAGGGTGGTTTGGGCCGTCGAGCCTCCCGCGAGGAGAGCTCCGGCCAAGGCGAGGGAAAGCAGGTTTCTCATGGCGTTCCTCCTTCTAGGGTCGGTGGATACGGCCCGCCCCGGAGGGAAAGGCTCCGGGCGGACTCGTCCCGGTCAGGGAACGTGGGGAAGAGATGCAGTAGATGGACGTTCCCCGGCCCCGGCCGGTTCCCTGAACTTCTTTTCCTGGATGGCCTTCAGGAGGGGAGGCGGCATGTCCAGGCCAGGAAGGGCCTGGGCGGGCTGTTCTTGAAGAGATTGTTGAATTCCACCCGCAGCAGGTGCCTTCCCGGTTTCCATCCCCCCTGGGGAGGGGGAAGGACCAGGATCCCCGTCTTGGGGTCGAAACTCCACTTCTCCAGCCTTTTTCCGTCCAGGAAGGGTTGGATGGAGGAGACCAGGAGGAGGGGGCGCTTCAGGGCCCAGGATTTCCTCTTTTCCAGGCCCGAGAAGAGCCTGACCCGGAGGGGCTCCGAGGGTGCCAGGGGCCCCGGAACCTGGAGCCGGGCGGCGGGAAGCCCCCCGGCGGCCCACCGGGCCAGGCCCAGGAAGATCCCCCAGGCCTCGCGCCGGTTGTATTCGGGGTCCTTGAGGCGGGCCTCCTCGGCCGGGTTGGTGAAGAAGGAGGATTCGCACAGGACGGCCGGAATCTTCCCTCCGATGTGGCGGAGCACTCCGAACCCGGCCCCGGGATACATGAGGTAATCCGAGTGGAGAGGCACCTCGGCGATCTGGGAAAGGCGCAATTCGTGGGTGATTCCCCAGTAGAGGCACCGGGCCACGTCCAGGCTGGCGGGGGAGAAGTCCGGATCGCCGTGATACCAGATCGTCGTATAGTTCACCTTCGGCTTGGAGGAGATGGCGTTGTGGTGGAGGGAGAGGAAGAGATCGGCCCCGGCCTCCAGGGCGATCCTGGACCTGTCGGCCAGGGAGACGGCCTGGTCGCCGTGCCTGGTCAGGACCACCTTCGCCCCGGCCCGCTCCAGGAATTCTTGGAGGAAGAGGGCGACCCGCCAGTTCATCACCGCCTCCCGGAAACCCGTGGGGCCCCGCTTGTAGCCCTTCCAGTCGGCGTGGCCCCCGTGGCCCGGATCCAGGCAGACCGTAAGGCCCTTCAGGAATCGGGCGTAGGGTGGAGGGTCGAAGGCCCGGGGAGGCAGGTCTTCCCACCGGGTGGGACCCGGGGCCTTGCAGGCCGCCGGGACCAGGACGAGGAGGAGGGGGAGGAATCTTCGGCTCATGGACGAGGTTAGGGAACGGAGTTTGCAGGTTCGCCCGGGAAAGAGGGGCGGGAAACCCGGAAAAAGCCTTGAAACAGGAATTTTTTCGCTCAAGGTGTCTTACTTTTCGCTGGGACGGCTGGCTTTTCGTGGCCGAAGCCAGCCGGACTTCGTGTTTCCATCAGGTTCTTTTCAGGAGATTCTTTCCGATGAAGAAGCCCCTCTGGACTCTCTGGGCGACTGTCGCCCTCCTCTTCCTCCTTCCCTTCTCTTCCGCCGCCGCCCAGGAGAAGCCCGGGGCGGGGAAGACCTCCGTCACGGTGAACCCCCAGGTTTCCCTGGACGACCTGGAGAATCAACTCCTTCCCTTGACCAAGGAGGACCTGGAGAAGGAGGTGAAGGCCTGGGTGGACCTTTTCAAGGCGAAGGCCGCGGCCTACGCCGAGCTGAAGAACAAGATCCGCAAGGCCCAGGCCGAGGCCAAGGCGCCCCTCCAGAAGCAGGAGGAGCAGTTACGTAAAGAGTGTATCTCCCTCCTGGACCGGGTGGAGGCGGCCGTGGCCGCCCTGGAGGCCAAGGCGGGGAAGGACGCCGTGAAGGACCTCCACGCCTACGTGGACACCGTATCGAGGGGGCTGGGGCTCGTGGAGAATCCCGTCACGAGCGTGTCCAACACCTGGACCAAGATCCTGGCCTGGGTCAAGTCCCCGGAGAAGGGCCTAAAATACGCTACGAGTATCGTTGTCTTCCTGCTCCTCCTGCTCGCCTTCCGCATCCTGGCGGCCGTCCTGGCCAAGATCACCGACAGGACCGTGAGGGCCTTCAAGACGAGTTCCGATCTTCTGCGGGACTTCTTCGTCAACACCGTCCGGAGGGTCACCATCCTCATCGGTATCGTCGTGGCCCTCTCTGTGCTGGGCATCAATATCGGCCCCCTGGTGGCCGCCATAGGCGCCGTCGGCTTCGTCGTAGGTTTCGCTCTCCAGGGCACGCTCAGCAACTTTGCGAGCGGGATCATGATCCTGCTGTATAGGCCCTACGACATCGGGGACTTCGTGAACGTGGCGGGCGTCTCCGGGACGGTCTCCGCCATGAGCCTGGTCTCCACGACCATCAAGACCCCGGACAACCAGACCATCATCGTCCCCAACAACTCCATCTGGGGCGGGGTGATCACCAACATCACGGGCAACGACACCCGCCGGGTGGACATGACCTTCGGCATCGACTACAGCGACGACATCCCCAAGGCCCAGAAGGTCCTGGAGGACATCCTTGCCAAGCATCCCAAGGTCCTGAAGGACCCGGCTCCTGTGGTGAAACTCCACGAACTGGCCGATTCCTCGGTGAACTTCGTGGTCCGGCCCTGGGTCAAGACGTCGGACTACTGGGACGTCTACTGGGACGTGACCCGGGCCGTCAAGGAGCGGTTCGACGCCGAGGGGATCTCCATTCCTTTCCCCCAGCAGGACATCCATCTCCACAAGGCGGACTGAGACACTCCTCCCCCTGCGGGACCGCCTGGGGGCCGGGGGAAGGGTTGACTTTCCCCCCGGCCCCCTTTTGCATAGGGAGACCCTGGCGTGAAATCCGGCCCCCGGTCCAACCCGAGATCTCCCAAGGTGACCATGTATCCACGCTACGCTCCGGCGGCGGCTCTCCTTCTGCTCGCAGGGTTCACCCCCTCTCCGGCCCAGCGTCCAGGCCAACCCCGGGAAAAGGCGGTTTTCACGTGGAAACTCGGGCCCGAGGACTTCGCCTGGTTTCGGGTGGACAGGAAGCAGAACGGCAGGGTGACCATAAAGAACGACCGGACCACGGGGAGGTTTCCCAGGAGGGTGGGAACCCACGGCGTCTTCGGGTGGGAGGTCACGGGGGACCCGGGATATTTCCAGACCTGGGAACTCTCCCTGGTGCCCTTCTCCGTGGGAACCAGCCTGAGGGACCTGGACCGTGTGAAGGTGGGGGAGAAGAGGGTTCGCTTCGTTTACGGAAACCTGGTGAACTACGGCCTGGTGGAGCTGAGGGGCAAGTGGAAGACCCTGTCCGTGGAGGACGGCAAGGCCGTCCAGGAGGGAACCTTCAAGTTCTACCAGCCCGACAGGCCCGTGCGGCTGGGCAGGAGGATTTTTCCCAAGAAGGGCGGCCGGGGGTCCCTGGCGGGGATGAAGCTGACCGTCCGGCGGACCTTCGACGCCCGGCGGGGGGTGATCGAGAAGATCCACGCCGTCCTGGAGGGATCCCTCTCGGGAGGGCAGCGGGGATGGCAGGGCCCGGAGCGGGCCTACAAGGTGGAAGATACCTATACCTTCCGGAAGATTTTCCCCCATCGTTACCAGGGTTTCGAGAAGGACGTGATCGACGCCATACGGGGCGGCGTCAGGGAGATCCGGGGGGACATGAAGCGCCGCGGGCGCTTCCACCGGGTGAACCCCCGGAACAAGAGGGACTACGAGCCGGGTTACGTGGCCCTGGCCTTGCTCACCCTGGTCAAGGCTGAGGTGAACCGCCGGGACCCCCTGGTCTTGAAGTGCCTGAACTACCTGCGGAAGAACCCCGTCCTGAACACCTACTCCCTGGGGATCGCTCTCATGGCCTTCGAGGCCTATTACGCCCCTCCGGGGGAGCGGGACGACCTGATCGCGGGGAGGATCTCCAAGCCCTACCTGCGGCACGTTCCCCCGGCGGACCTCAAGATCATGGAACGCTGGACCAGGCGCCTGGAGAACTACGTCGATCCCAGGGTGGACAAGGGCTACATCGCCCGGTGGCGGTACGTGGGGGAGCGGAGCTACGACAACTCCAACTCCCAGTACGCCGTCCTGGGCCTCCACTCCGCGACCCTTTGCGGGATCAAGGTCCCCCTCAATTATTTCCGGGGCGCCGCGGCCCACTACATAAAGGACCAGGAGAAGTCCGGGCCCTACTGGCCCATGCCGGCCATCATCCACTACACCGACCTGCCCCGCCTGAAGAAGGAGGGCAAGAGCTACGGCTTCCGGAGCACCGCCAAGACCCAGGCCCGGGGTTTCCCCTATTTGGGGAACAGTGGTGTGGCCGGAAGCATGACCACGGCGGGCCTGGCCACCCTGACCATCGCCCGCTCGGAGAGCCACATGGGGAGGGTGGGCATCAGGGGAATGCGGTCGGCCCTCAACTCGGGATATACCTGGCTCTACATGAATTTCACCGTAAGGGAGAACCCCGGCCGGGGGTTCCGCTGGCACTACTACTACCTCTACGGCCTGGAACGGGCCATGGAACTGGCAGGGATCGCCAGGCTCGGGCCCCGGGATTGGTACTGGGAGGGGGCCATCCAGCTCCTCTGCGACCGGGCCAGGAGGCGCGGCGGCTGGGAGGGGATCACCGACACCTGTTTCGCCGTGCTCTTCCTGAAGAAGGCCCAGCTCCCGGTGGTCACGGGAAGGTCCGCCCGGCGGCGGGGCAAGAGGAGGTAGTGCCCGGGCTCTCCCGCGCCCTTCCCGGCGGCCGGGCCCCCTCTACCTTACGCGGATCTTGACGTCCTTCTTCGTTTCGTTTCCCGCGTAGTCCCGGGCCACTACGGTGAGGACCCGCCATCCCCGGTCCTTCTTCTCCAGGTAGATGTCCCCGATGTAGGGGGGGGAGTAATCCCTGTCCCCTCTTCTCTTGCCGTCGATGCGCCACTCGAGATACTGGATCCCCAGGTCGTCCGAGGCCTTGGCCCGGACGTGGACCACCCTGTGGACCGGGCCCGGCCTGGGGGAGAGGACCTCCAGGCGGGGAGGGGTCTTGTCCTCCAGGTCGAAGTTCCGGTCCCAGGCGTGGCCGGAGTGGAGGAAGACCTTCCGCTCCGGGGGACTCCATTTGCGGTTTTTCAAAACGGGTCTCACCAGGTAGGAGCCCGGGGCGAGGCGGGAGAAGACGTAGACGCCGGCCTTGTTCGTCCGGGCCGTGCGCTTCCTTCCCTTGGCGTCCAGGATCTCCACCTTGACTCCCGGGATGCCGTGCCAGCGGACCTGGACCCGGCCGGAGAGGAAGAATTTCCCCGGCCGCTTGTCGGGGTTGTAGGGCCAGACGCAGACCGGGTCGGGAGGCTCCCCTCCCTTCCCTGAGAGGCTCACCGAGACGCGGGGATCGCCTCTCCTCCCCCGGGAGAGGGCCAGGCCGAGCCAGTGGACTCCGGGGGTGAGGAGGACCTTCTTCTCGATCGCCCGGCTCTGGAATTCGTGCTCCGAAAAGGCTTCCGCCAGCTTCCTCCCGTCCAGGTAGAGGGCTCCCTTCAGGTCCGAGAGGCCCACCTGGACCTTGAGGGTGGTGCGTTCCGCCACGGAGAGTGGGGCGGCGAGCCAGGCGGCGGTGTTGCTGGAGAGCCAATTCAGCAGGTAGGGCTCCTTCTCGGCCACCCGGGGTACCCAGATCTTCCCGTCCTGGAGGGCTCCCGGCTCGGGGAAGGCCTTGGGAGGCGATGGAGGTTCGGGCAGGGCGCCCCTCCTGGGCCTGAAGGGACCCAGGCCGAGCCAACGGCGGATCCCTCCCGCCAGGAGTTTCACCTCGGCCGTGCCCACTTCCTTGCTGCCGGCCTGGACCACCACCTTCACGGCCCCTTCTTTCCAGGGGCAGGGAAGGTACACGGCCTTCTTCCCCTGATCCGCCTCTTGCAGGGCCGTCATGAGGAATTCCCCGTCCTCCAGGAAGACCTGGAGGGGAGGCGACGGGGCGGGGGTCTGGTTTCCGAAGGGGTCCCTCCCCAGGAGGGTCACCGCCAGGGCGTGGCCTGCGGGCCACTCCTTGGGGGCCTGGACCTCCACCTCGGCGAATGGACCGGGGAGGACCTGGAAGGAGGCCTCGGTCCGAAGGCCGCTCTCGGGATCCTCCAGGCCGACCACGGCCGTTCCCGCCCGTCGGAAGACCGCTTCGAACTTCCCCTCCCCCTGCTCGAGGAGCACCGTGGAGGGACAATCCGCTCCCTTGGAATCGGTGCGGATCCGAAGGGCGCCGGTGAAACCCCGGTCGATCTCCCCATCTTTTCCGGCCGCGGTCATGGCCCGGGCCGTGAAGAGGGCCTTCTCTCCAGCCTGGACCCGGGCCGGGGCTTCCAGGGTCAGGGCGGCGGCGGTGGTCCTGAAGGTGGTCCGGAAGGGCGCGGAGAGACCCTTGCCCGAAGCGTCCCGGAGCTTGGACGTCACCTCCACGGTGTATTCGGTGGAGGAGGTCAAGGGACGGATGGGCACGACCCGGAGGACCCGGGGAACCTTGCCCTGGAGGACGTCGCAGGGTACGGCCTTGCCCTGGGGGTCCAGGACCCGGAGGGCCCGGGGATCGACGGGCCAGGCGGGGGGCCGGGAGAATTCCAGGCGGAAGGCGTCCAGCGGGCCGGCCACCTTCTTGTCCCCTTCCAGCCCCGCCGAGAGCACCCGGAAGGATGGATTGTATACCGGGATTTCCACCTCCACCGAGGAGATGGCTCCCGTGGGATCGGAGGAGACCGCCACGACCCGCACCCTGACGGGTCCGTCGGGAAGGGAGAGGGTGTCCCAGACCAGGGGGGCCCCGGCGGTTGTCCGGACGGCCAGGACGCCGTCCACGTAGAGTTCGTAGACGGCCACCTTCTTTCCGGTCACGGGGAATTCCACCTTTCCTCCCACGGGCCCGGGAAGGAGCTTGTCCAGGCCGGCCTGGAAGACCGGGGGGGCCGCGTAGGGGGCGCAGAGGGGATCGGCGAAGAGGACGTTCTGCCAGAAGAAGGTGGGTATGCACTGGAAGAAGGCCTCGGCCACGTTGAATCCCTTGGCGTAGAGAAGGGGGACCCGGGAGTCGGGAAAGGCCGCGTTGAAGGGTTCGGCCACGGCGCCGTGGACGGCCGTGGCTCCGGCCTCGATCATCCAGGTGACCGGGACTTGCCGGGGTTTGCCCTTTGGGTCGAAGTTCTCCGGGACGGCTCCGAAGGATTCGAGCATGTCCACGATGGCGCCCGGGCGGAACTTGACCGACCGGATCGCCTCCCTGGTGAGGCCGCTGTAGCTCCCGCCGGAGAACCAGCTCATGAGGGGGGGGAGCTTCTTCAGGACGGCCGTTCCCGGGCCTGCGTGCCGGGCCTGGAAGCCGTTGCCCTCCAGGACGGAGACGGCCTGGTCGTACTGAGGATTGCGCACATTGGCATTCCCTCGGGCGTCCTGGAAGAGGAAGAGCCCCTTGGGCGGCGGGTTGCCCTCGGCCTGGAGGGCGTGGTCCACCAGGGAGTTCGCGTCTTCCACGGTGAAGCCGGCCAGCATGGTGGAGAGGTAGATGTGCACCTTCTCCTCCCGCAGGGCGAGGCGGTGGCTGAAGGCCCGGTGGACGCCGAAGTAGGGGTTGGGCATCCCCATTTTCCCCCTGGGAAGGGCGCCGGGCCTGAGGTCCAACGCCTGGAGAGCGGCCGTGAGGGAGACGTAGCGCATGCCCCAGGGGGCGTGGGTGAGCCTGAGAGGAAAGCCCATGGTGGCGACCAGGTAGTCCACTTGGTTCTTCAGGCCCGACCTTTCCAGGTAGTCCAGGACGGGTCTCCGGATCAGGCGATCGTAATCCCAATAGGGCATCTCCAGGCCGGGCCGGAAGGAGAGGTGGAGAACGTTCTTGGGAGGGAGGCCCCGGGCCCGGGCGTAGTGTTCCCCCACCTTCTTCGAGGCGTCGGAACGGTCGTTCACCAGGAGGAGGACGTTCCAGGGGCCTCCTCCGGCCCGAAGGAGGGGGGCAGGGAGAAGGAAGGGGAGGAACAAGAGGAGAATCCGGAAGAGAGGGAGCCTCACTTGCCGCCGTCCTTTCTTTTCCTTTCGGTTCCAAGGAGCACCCAGGGTCTCCGGGGCAGGTCCAGGAGCCAGTCCTTGGCCCAGGCGAAGCGGGGGTTCGAGGCAAGGAAGTCCCGGGCGTGGAAGTCCATTCCGCAAGGGTGGCCCCAGCGTCCCCAGGCCCGGAGCCCGCGGGCCAGGACGCTGTCCGTCACGAGGCCGTCCAGGGCGCCGAAGGGAGCCCCGTGCTTTCCAAGGTCGTAGTGGCCGCAAAGGGTCCGGGAAGAGGGGTGGTACCGCTTCTCGTAGGCGTCGTAGTGGTCCGAGAGGAAGAGCTTGCCCGCCTCCACGGTGATCCGGCCCTTCCAGAGGGAGGCCAGCTCCTTCCAGCGGGCCATCCTGGCCCGGTTGCTGGACCGGGGGCCGCCCCGGTCGCGGGTCTCCTCCCGGAGGAGGTCCGGGTCCAGGGCCAGGTTGGAGGAGCCCAGGAAGCCGTCCTTCGTGCGGGTGAGGGGATGGTGCCGGAATCCCAGCTCCAGGCGGGCGATCTCCCCGGTCCGGATGTTTCCCACCAGCCAGATGTTGGCGTAGCCCCCGTTGTTGGCTTCCACCATGGTGCGGGCGAAGCCGTCGATGGATCGGGCGAACTGGACGGCCAGCCGGATCCTCACGAACTCGGGAAGCAGGAGTTCCCGGAACTCCCCGCGGTAGCGCGAAATCGTCGTCTCCGTCACGATCAACCCGGCGGAGCTGATGTAGAAGTCGGTGTTGGAGTGGACGCCTCCCGGGAAGGTCTGCATGAGGAAGGCGTTTCCCCTTTCGGGGACCACGAGAAGGATTACGTTGCAATGGTTTGGAAGGGTCATGAGGGACCAGGTGTTGTGGCCCGCCACGATCCTCCCGTCGGAAGTCCATGACCCTGTGGCCATGAAAGCGCTGCATCCCCCGTGGCGGCGGAGCTTGGGTCCCTTGAGTTTCCGCCGCCTCCTCCACTGGGGAAACCAGTCGTCCACGAGTTCGATCCAGCCGTTCCAGAGGAGGACGTCGCCGAAGTCCACCCGGACTCCCCGCTCCCGGGCGCCCTTCACGATGCCTTCCATTTCCTTCCTGATGCCGGCGGGGAGGCGGGGGCCCTGTATGCGGAGAGCGGCTTTCTTGAAGAAGTCCCAGCCCTTCTCGGTCTCCAGGCGGACCTGGACCTTCATCCCCTCGATCTGGCGGGCCATGTAGGGCCCCAGGGCCCGGCCTTGCTGGAGGCCCCTTTCGAAGGGCCTTCCCCGGACTTGGAGGAGGATCCATCCCCCCCGTTCGACGGGCCGGCCCGGGGGGGGGAATCCCGAGAGGGCGGGAACCCCCTGGGAGGCCAGAGGGACGGGGGCGGCCGAAAAGAAGAGGAGGATCGTGGTGAGAAAGGGGCGCATCTCTTTCCCTTGTGGAACGGGTAGGTCCCCGATTCTACCCTTGAATCCCCCCCCTTGCTTCCATGGAGGTGCGCCGTGAGACATTCTTCTCCCCTTCTTCTCCTGGGTTGGCTCCTGGTCCTTTCCTCCCCCTCCCTTGCTGCAGGCACCCATCCCGGCCAGGTGGTGGGCTCCTTCCCCGTCCCTGCGGCGGGCCCGACAGGCCTGGTCGTGGGGAAGACCTCATTCTGGGTCCTGGACAGGGTGGAGAGGAAGATCTTCCAGGTGGACCTGGAGACCGGGAAGGTCCTGGCCTCCCTGGAGGCACCCTGCCTCCAGCCCTTCGGCCTGGCCCGGGACGAGGAGGGCCGCCTTTGGGTGGGATCGGACTTTCCCGAGAGTTCGGACGACCACATCTACAGGCTGGATCCCTCCACGGGAGTCGTGGACAGGGTGATTCCCTCCCCCGTGGACGGCCTGAGGTCCCTGGCCTGGGACGGGAAGGCCCTCTGGGTGGGCACCCGCAGGAAGACCCTGGTCGAGGTGGACCCTGTGGACGGCTCGGTCCTGAAGACCTCCCCGCCTCCTTCCAACTCGGTCTCGGCCCTCACCTTCGACGGCACCCGGCTCTGGTCGGGAGACAGGAGATCCGATTCGATCTACCTGGTCGATCGGGCATCGGGGGAAGTGATCTTCTCCTTTCCCGCCCCGGGGCCCCGGGTTTCGGGCCTCTCCTTTCGGGAGGGCATCCTCTACGTCCTGGACTACCAGGATCGCCGGGTCTACCAGGTCCGGACCCGGGGCGAGCGGGCCTGGTGGACCTGGGGGGGAAGGCGGGTGCACCTGTGCTACCGGGTGGTCCAGCACAACCGGGGGGACCGGCCGGCGGAGCTCCTGACCACCTGGATCGCCCTTCCCCGGGAAGATCCCCGCCAGAAGATCCTCTCCCCCATCCGGTGGACTCCCGCCCCGGCCGGGTTCGACCGGGACGAGTGGGGTAACCGGTTCGCCCGCTTCGAGTTCGCCCGGGTGGCCCCGGGGAAGAGCGTGGAGGCCCGGATGGACGTGGACCTGGAGTTGCGCAACTTGAGGAGGTGCATCTATCCAGAGCAGGTGGAAGGCCTGGAGCAGATCCCCCAAGAAGTGAAGGACAAGTACCTGGCCGACGGGACCAAGTTCCAGCTTGGCGACCCTTTCCTGAAGAAACTCGCCGGGGAGGCGGCCGGCGGGGAGAAGAACCCCTGGTGGATCGCCAGGAAGCTCGCCCGTGCCGTGGGGGAGAGGACCAGCTACGAGCTTTCGGGGGGATGGGAGCCGGCCCCCGTCGTCTTGAAGAGGGGGTCCGGATCCTGTTCCGAGTATACCTTCGCTTTCATCGCCCTCTGCCGCGAGGCCGGCCTGCCCGCACGGTTCGCCGGCTCCGTCGTTGTCCGCGGCGAGGACGGTTCCTTCGACGACGTGTTCCACCGGTGGGCCCAGGTCTACCTTCCGCCCTTCGGCTGGGTGGACTGGGACGTCCAGGCGGCGGACTCCCCGGTTGCGGGCAGGTTCGCCGAGAGCCTCTGCGTCAGGGGCGACCGCTACCTGGTGACCACCCTGGGCGGGGGCCTGAGCCGGGTCCTCAAGTGGGAGTACAACTCCCAGACCGCTTCCAGAACGGCGGGCCGCTCCGACATCGTTGTGGAGAAATACGGCGAATGGTCCCCCCTGAAGGAGTGATTCCCTCCTCTCCGCACGGGGCGGAAAGGAGGGCGTCCTCCTAGAGGACCTTGACGAAGGTCAGGGCCTCGTCGTCCAGGCGGTGGAGTCCGTCGGGGGTGAGGAACCACCAGAGGTCGCCCTTGGCGGACTTTCTCATGTCGCAGGGGGAGATGGCGACAACCCCTCTCCCATCCTTCGGGGAGAAACGGATCCACTGGAAGTTTACGTTTCCGTGGTAGAAGGAACAGGAGACCCGGCCCGGGACGGCGGGGTCCAGTACCTGGACGTAGGTTCGGGGCCAGGATTGGTCCTTCACGTAACCCGAGGCCAGGGCGGTCATGGGGCGGAGCCGCTCCACGGCGGGATGGCTGGAGTAGAGGTGGGTCATCCGGCCGTTCCTGTAGGTGAAGAGAAGGCCCTGGGTAGTTCCGTAGAGCAGGTAACCGTGCCGCTGGGGTGCGGGGAAGAGGAGGTTGAGGTAGCCCAGGTCGGGCCTGGCGCACTGGAGGGAGAAGCGGCGTCCCCCGTCACCGGAGAAGTAGTCCCGGCCCTCGCGGGCGGAGGTGGAAGTGGAGGGGCTTCCCCGTCCCAGGAGTGACATGGCCGCGTCGGGACAGGTCACGGCGTGGATCATGGCTCTGCCGTCCTTCCTGGCGCTGTAGGTGTTCAGGGCCAGGGCCGTGAATCTCTGCCCTCCGGGAAGGACCCTCCGCCATGTGAGGCCGCCGTCGGTGCTCCGGAAGAGGCCGGACGACTCCGTTCCCACGAGGATGCAGTCCGGCGCGGCGGGGTGGAAAGCGATTATTTCACCGCATATTGAGGAAGGGCCCAGGCCGTCGAAGTCGCCGGGGAAGTCCAGCTTCTTCCAGTGGGCGCCGCCGTCTTCCGTGAGGTAGAGGCCGCTCTGCCCGGGACCCTTCCCTGTGCCCGAGGCCCGGAGCATGACCTCCGGCCTGGAGGGATGGACGGCCACGCTCCGCACGGCGAGGGCCGGCCCGGAGAGGCCTCCGTCGGCGTGCTTCCACGTCTTTCCCCCGTCTGTCGAGCGAAGGAGGCCCCGCCCCGGGGAGCGGAGAACCACGACCCGTGGGTCGGAGGGCGCGACGACGACCCCGGTCCAGGGGAGATCCTTGGTGTTTCCTGCGGGGATGGCCTCCACGCGGGCCTCTCCCGGGGGGAGGCCCGGCTCCAGGGAGAGGTGGGAGACGGCGGCCTGGAAGAAGACCAGGGCGTTCTGGGGAAGGGCGCGGAAGAAGATTCCCGCCCCCACTTCAGGGCGGGCGTGTATGAAGCTGCTCGTCCCGAATCTCCAGGTCTTCCCATCCGCGGAGGTCCAGGCGGACCAGACGTTTCCGCGGCGGACCACCCGGATCCAGCGGTGGTTGTCGGGGAGTTTTTGCTTGGAGATGCGCGTTCCTCCCAGGTCGTCGAAGTCTGGGGTCGTCCTGAGCCCGTGGCGGGCCGTCAGAAAGACGCCGAAACTCCTTCCCCGGCGGAAGTCGCCTTTCCCTGACCTTTCGCAGATGGTGAGCCCCACAGAGGAGGATGGATTCACGGGTTCCCCCTTCCTGCCCAGGCAACGGTCCACTCGGCAGGTGAGAGTGAAATCGCCCTTCACCTGGCGGTAGAGGACGAACTCACCCTCGCCGATGAAGGTGAAGGATCCCGGCCCGGTCCGGGCGAGGTTGTGGGTCGCCCGGGCCTCCCCGGCGACGCCCAGCTTCCAGCCCGAGACGGGGGCCTGGGGGACATCCAGGGCGATAGGTTCGGAGTCGGCCGTGTGGTTTCCCCGGAACCAGGTCCTGGTCCAGAGGCGGTGGCGCCCTGCGGGGAGGAGTCCCGAATAGTGAAGGGACGAAGGATCGAGTTCGGCGATCCGCATTTTGTCGAGGAAGAGCTGCACCTTGTCCGCGCGGGCGGTTCCCGGGACGGGGCGGAGGTCGATCTCAACGAAGCCGTCCTTGCGGGGTTTGGCCGAGACGATCTCCGTCGAGGGGATAGGTTCGGCGGGTTCGTGCCCGAGGGCGGAGTGGGGGATCTTCCGGCGGGAAAGGCCGGGGCCTTCCCATTCCAGTTCGAAGAAGGGTTTCTGGGCGTCGAAGAAGTAGTCCACTTCCAGGCGATGAGCTCCTGCGGAAAGGTTTTTCCAGAAGGTCCTGGGCTCGGGGCCGTGCAGTCCGTCGAAGAGGAGAGCTTCCCTTCCGTCGATCCGGATGCGGTAACCGTCCGTCCCGCGCATGTGGAAGAGGTAGATCCCCGTCTTCGGGACCCGGAGGAGGCCCTTGAACTCGAAGCCGAACCCGGAATGCCTGGATTCCCGCAAACCCAGGTTGAAGCCGTTCGTGATTCCCCGGCGGAGGAGGCGGCCCTCCTTCAGTTCGGAGAGGGAGACCCAGTAGTGCTTTTCCTCCCGGTTCTTCCTGCACTCCTCGCAGGGCGGAAGGAAGACGTTGACCCTTCGCGGCCGGTCCTTGACGAAGAGGGCGTAACCCAGGCCCGGGGCGAAGCGGGCGGGAGGGGCCGGTTCCGCCTCGGGGAGCCGGGCGGCCCGGACGATTACGGGAGGAAGGGTCTGGTCGAAGACGTCCGTCAGGGTGAGGCGGACCACCGGGTTCTCCAGCTCCGCCGGGAGAAGGACTTCCCTGACGAAAGGCATTCGCTCCTCCCTGGAGGCCACGGGCTTGCCTTTGCAGGAAGGATCCCGGAAGATCTCCACCTTGTATTGGAAGGGCGGAGAGGACGAGGAGGGGATCTTCCATGTGACCAGGACCTGGCGGCCGTTGGAGAAGGCCTCCACAGAATCGACTCCGGGCTCGTCGAGTTTGGGCTTCGGGGGTTCGGCGATGGTGAAGGAGTGGGTCTTTCCGGGTTCCAGGATCTTGCCCTTCAAGCGGAAGGGGAGGAGGGAGGGATTGGAGCTCAGCTCCATGGCCAGGACCGTGCCCCCTTCGATCTTGTTCACCACCCAGTACGTGCCCCGCTCGGGAACCTTGTAGGTCACTGTGTCGGACCGCCGCCAGGTCCCGTCCTTCCTGTAGTAACCAAGGCGCCGGTGGAGGGACCTGACGGAACGGCCGTTGAACCAGAAGTCCTCGAGGAAGCCGGCGTTCCCCCTGAATCCAGTGGCCGGTGTGGGGACGCGGACCACGCCGTAGAGATACCAGCGGCGGGTGACTGTATCTTTCACCCAGCGTCCGATGTAGGAGACTTTTTCCCTCTCCGGGCCCAGGGGTCTCCACAGGCGCATCAGCATGGTGTACCACCTGTTCCGGACGATGGGCCAGACGGGCCCCCCGAGGGCTCCGCTTGCGCCCTCCCCGATGTACTGGCGGGGGTAGTTGAACCTGGAGCTCATGACCACCCTGACGGGTTCCCCTTTCTTGTCGGCCCCCCAGAAGGACCAGACCGACCCCGGCCTGAAGGCGTCCTGGATCCGGGGATTGAGATTGGGCCTGTGGTCCGGCGGGAGGGACTCGATTCCGAAGGAGAATCCTCCGTATCCGGAGAAATGGTCGGGAGCCAGGAGGGAGAAGTTCCAGTGGGCGTTGTAGGTGCTCTCCGCCCAGAAGGGATAGCGCAGGTCCATCATCATGATGTCTGCGCCCTTTTCCACGTTCTCTCCGAACCAGGTGGCCCGAGCCGCCGGTGGAGAGGCCAAGAGGAGGAAGAGGATCGAGAGGATCCGGTTTTTCATGGGATCGAACCTTCGAAGGGTGGGCTGGGACGGAAGGGAACCGAAGCGGTCTCCGGCGGAACCTGGAAGGCGACCTTCCGGAAAGCCGGGAGAGGGGGGATCTTAATGGAGGCAGGAGGCATCCGAAAGGAAGACTTCCCCTGCGCCGGCACCGACGTGGGTTGTGACGCTTTCCATGTTGTCGCCACTCCCCGGGCGTCTCGGGCATGTCACTTTGTTCCATGCCCGAGCCGGCCGGGGCTGACGTACAAAAAAAGTCGTCAGCCCCTGCCGGCGGGGATGTGCGGCCCGAAGGGCCGCAACATGCCCGACGTCAGGGGGAGCCGGCCGGGGCTGAGGGGAAGGCGGACCGGGGCTCTTCCCTTTCTACTTGCCCTGGAGGGCCAGGATGGCCCGGGCGACTTTTCCGGCGATCCACTTGTGGCCCAGGGGATTGGGGTGGGGGTCTCCCCTTCCAAGGGTGACGGGCCTCTTGAAGGGAGCGTCCTTCAAGCGGGCCTGGACGTAGGCGATTCCCTTCAGGCGGCAAAAACTGCCAAGCGGATCGGACCCGCCCATGTCCAGGACGACCAGCTTCGTTCCGGTCTTCTCCGCCAGGCCCCGGATGTCCTCCAGGACCCTCGCCAGGAGCAGGGCGCCCCGACCCAGGCCGGCCGGGGCCTCGCCTCCGTATTGTCCCTTCTTTTCTTCCAGGGCCACCTGGAGGCGAAGCCATGCGGCGGAAAGGAATTCCTTGAGGAAGAGCCCGCTCCCGGCGGGGGAGGCGAGGAAGGACTGGATCCGCTCCTTCCACTTCCCGAGCCGGCCTGGCGCATGGGAGGAGGCTTGGAGGTTCTTCCGGATTCCCTCCAGCAGGGCGTCCAGGAAGGAGAAATCCTCGGGGTGGACGGGGAGGATGAGAATCCGGGGCTCGAGCATGGGAAGGAGCTTGTGGGCCGCAACGTAGATGTCCGCCAGGGTCCAGGCCGGCACGGAGAGATCCAGGACCTGGGCCTTCAGGCCTTTGCGGGCCAGGAGGCGCTCCAGCACGTAGGGCCAGGCGTCCTTCTCGGCGGCTCCCCAGCCGAAGGCCACGGACCTCCCCAGGACGGCGATCCGCACCGCCCCCGGCGGAGGTGGGTGGATCTCGGGGCCCCGGAAGCCCAGGGAGTTGGTCCGGACGGGGAAGGCGTAGGTCCTCCCCCGGGCGTTGGGGCGAAGGGCGTCGCCGGGCCGGCGGGGCGGAGGGAGGACCAGCTCCCGGTTGAAGGTGTCGATGCTCATCCTCCTGGCCAGGAAGACCGGTCCGGCCAGGCGGAGGCCTACTTCCGCCGTGGCCAGGGCGGCCAGGACGTTGAGGAGGACCAGAATGAGGCCCTTCCAGGGCCTGCGAGGACCGGGCTTCTTGCTCATGGGGATTTTCCAAGTGTAACCCCAAGGAGGGGGAATTAACTTGGATTGGATGATCGCCGTCACGGGAGCAGCAGGATTCATTGGGTCCAACCTGGCCCACAGGCTGGCCGGGGAGGGGGTGGAGGACCTCCTCCTCGTGGACCGGGACCTTCCGGAGTCCAAAGTGATCCACCTGGCGGGCCTGGCCTCCTTCCGGTTCCTGGGTCACCGGGCCTTCCTGGAGGCCCTGGAAGCGGGGAGGGTGAAGCCCGAAGCGATCTTCCACCTGGGGGCCTGCAGCGACACGACCATGCAGGACTGGGATTTCCTGAAACGGAACAACCTGGAATACACCCGGTCCTTGTGGAACTGGTGCGCCAGGGAAGGGCGGCCCCTGATCTACGCCTCCAGCGCCGCCACCTACGGTGACGGCTCCCGGGGCTTCAGCGACGAGACGCCCCCCTGGGACCTGCAACCTCTCAATCTCTACGGAAAGAGCAAGAACGAGTTCGACGCCTGGGCCTTGAGGGAAGCCGAGGCCGGACGGCCCCGGCCTCCTGCCTGGGCGGGGGTCAAGTTCTTCAACGTCTACGGTCCCAGGGAGTCCCACAAGGGCCGGATGGCCAGCGTGGTCTTCCACGCCTACAACCAGGTCCTGGCCACGGGAAAGGTGCGCTTGTTCAGGTCCACCAGGCCCGATCTGCCGGACGGAGGCCAGATGCGGGACTTCGTCTACGTCGAGGATTGCCTGGACCACATGCTCTGGCTCTGGAAGAGGCCCGGCACGCAGGGTCTCTTCAACAGCGGCACCGGGACGGCCCGAACCTTCAACGACCTGGCGGCGGCGGTCTTCGCCGCCCTTGGCAGAGAGCCTGTGATCGAGTATTTCGACATGCCTCCCGACCTGGCCGGCCGCTACCAGAACTTCACCCGGGCCGAGATGGAGAAGATCCGGAAGGCAGGCTTCCGGGGAAGCCCCACTTCCCTCGAGGAAGGGGTGAGGCGCTACGTGGAATGGATGGAAGCGAAGCGGCGGGCGCGCCTCGGAAAGCGTGGATGAGGACGAAATCCATAACCAGGTGGACAACACCCGGGCCGGACTACATCGACAAGGCCGTGACCGAGTAAATGGGGGCGGAACTCCCGGGAGGACTCAGAGGAGTTTGCGCAAAACCGATTCTACCTGGGCCTTGAACCGGTCCACGGCTGCCAGGGTGAAGTCCACCAGGGAGAGTTCCGGGTCCTTCACGAGGGGCGTGAGGTCCAAGGCGAAGGTCAGGGCCTCCGTCTCGTCCACGTCGTGGGAGGCGAAGAAGGTCGCGTTGGCCAGGCGCCTCCCCTGGGCGGCCAGGTCGTAACGCTTTCCTCCGGCCACCTGGGAATCGAAGATCCCCAGCAGGGCGGCCGCCAGGTTCTGCCTGGCCGAGACGTCCAGGGTGACCTTCTCGTCGTCGGGGAGCCAGTCCAGGTCCCGCCAGATCTCCACGCCAAGAACCTTGGCCGGCCGGTCCTCCCCGGGGAGCCGCCTGAGGGCCTCCAGGGCCCGGGCCAGGCAGGCCACGTGGGTCAGGTGCTTGTCCGCCGGGTTGTGAAGGTAGACCGTCGCCGGCCTGGCGGCCTGGAAGATCCGGAAGAGATCCTCCACGACCTCCCCGGCCGGTGGAGTCTTCACCGCCGAGGAGGGATAGCCCAGCTGGTACTGGATGGAATACCCCCCGACGAAGGCGGCCTTCCTCTGTTCTTCCCTGCGGACGGCCATCATCTCCTCGTCGGAGAAGTCGCCGTAGATCCCCGCCCGGGGGCTTCCCGAGCCGTTGGTCACGGTCACGCCGGTGAACCAGAGATCCTTCTTCTGGTAGCACTGGGCGATGCCCTGGTAGGCCATGATCTCGATGTCGTCCTGGTGGGCTCCCACGCAGAGGTGGGTGGTCCTGGCCAGGGCTTCTTCCTCGGATACGCCGTCGGGGACGTAGACGTCCGCCCCGGGATGGTTCAGTCGGACCATTTCATCCTTCCTTCTCGAGGGTCATCCGCTTTTTTTTTTAACC
>Ga0256914_1000673_pt1 | contig 33152 bp, 31 predicted proteins | sample HulkmetaG_FD_191571 | JGI IMG/M metagenome (GOLD analysis project Ga0256914, IMG submission 191571) | Hydrothermal chimney microbial communities from Main Endeavour vent field at the Juan de Fuca Ridge, Pacific Ocean - Hulk | ecosystem: Environmental > Aquatic > Marine > Hydrothermal vents ... | reverse complement strand
ACCAAGAGGTGCGCCAGGTTGAGCATGCGAGGGTCTGACATGGGGGCTCCTTTCACTTCGCAGGGGTGCGAGGCCCGCCGCGAATGTGAGAAAATTCACATTGATTATATCACCATCCCCGCGGCAAGGCGCCGTGCCGCCACGCGCCACGGGGAGACGAAAAGCGCCCACGGCTACTTGCCGCGGGCGCGGTTATCCTACCGCACAGAACGACGCCGGGCCGTTCTGAACCGGTCCGGTTCACTCAGAGAAATTACACCAGACTTTCGCGAAGTTCTTGCAATTGGCCGCTGACCGAGCCATCCAGCACTTTGTCGCCAATGCGGATGATCAGGCCGCCCATGATGGACGGGTCCACCTTGAAGGTGACGTGGATTTCTTTCCCGACTTTGGCCAAGAGGTCTTTGATAATGGCCTCTTTTTCCTCGTCGGTCAACGGCAAGGCACTGATAACCTCAGCCTCGGCTGCGGGCAAGTCTTCGGCTTCGTCTAAAATTGTGACTTTGCCATCTTTGACGCCAGAGAAGAATTCGTTGAGCAGTTGGTGTTGTCGTTTCTCGTCCAGCGCCTCGCCAATCAGTTTTTGCGCCGCGGCAATGGCTAACATCGCCACCTGGCTACGGAGTTCGCGCAGGATGCGCTCGCGCTCGGCTTTGGCCGCTTCCACGCCTTCTTCGCGAATCTTTGCGGCTTCGGCTTCGGCTTCGGCTTTGATTTCGCGAGCCACGGCTTCGGCCCGTTCGCTGGCTTCCCGCACAATTTGGCTGGCCTTGGCGCGCGCTTCGGCCAAGATTTTCTCAGCCTCTTTCTCCGCGTTGGCCCGGGCTTCGGCCGCGATCCGAGCGTCTTCCAACCCCTTGGCGATGATCTGGCGGCGCTTCTCCAACATGTCCATAATGGGCGGGTAGGCCCATTTCTTGAGCACCCAGAACATCACCGCGAAGTTGATGATCTGGACGATCAAATAGCCTAATGATATGCCCAAGTTCTGTAAGGCTTCCAACGCAGACCTCCTTTAGGCCAAGGGAGTTGGTTTATTTCACCACAAAGAGGATCAACAGTGCCACCACCAAGCAGTAAATAGCCACCGCTTCGGCAAAGGCGATACCGAGAATCATGTTGGTCTGAATGGGGCCTGCCACATCAGGGTTGCGGGCAATCCCTTGCACCGCGCCGTTGGCCGAAAGGCCGATCCCGATGCCGCCGCCCAGGGCGCCAATCATCGCCAAGCCAGCGCCAATCAACTTCGCAGCAGTGATAATGCTCTGAGCATCCATCGTTATCCTCAACCTCCATTTCAAAGATTTTTGTGAGAATGATTTTCAAACAATGGCTCGCAAAGGCCATCGTTTTACGCACAAACTAAGCGTGGGCTTCTTCGTGTTCGCCGCCGTGGGGGTGGGTCGCCAAAGCCATGAACATCAAGGTCAGCATACCAAACACCAGGGCCTGCACGATGCCCACGAAGGCCTCCAGCAATAAGACCGCGGATTGCAACAAGACCGGCACCAGGTAGCCAATTACGAAGAGCATCACCGAGCCGGCAAAGAGGTTCCCAAACAACCGGAAGGAGAACGAGATGATTTTGGCTGTTTCGGAGATGATTTCCAGAATGCTGACGAAGAAATCAATCAGCCCCATCCACCAAGGTTTGACGGTAAAGATGGCTTTGATGTTGAAAAACTTGGTGAAGTAGGGCAGCCCTAAAGCCCGCACCCCAATGACCTGGGTCATAAACACCGAGACCAGGGCCAAGGCGATGGTGAAGTTCAGGTCGGTGGAGGCCACCCGCACCCAGGGGGTGACATGATAGGGGCCCGGTTGTTTGATGAGGAAGGGCCCCTGTGCGGCGTAGCCGTGCATGCCCTCTTCGACTTTGTGGAGGAAGCCGATGCTATCCACGCCGGGCAGCAATTCGGTCCAGTTGGCAATCAGCACCACAAAGAAAAAGGTTGCGAAATAGGGGAAGATGACCTTGGTCCATTTCCCTGCGGTGGTTTCCGTGAGGTTGTAGATGGCTTCCAAGGTGGCTTCAAACACGCCGGTAATGCCGCGCGGGATCAAATCGCCGCTCTTGGCCGCCTTTTGCACGGCAAACACCAGCGCGAGGAGGACAATATCAATCAGGAAAGTCGCCACCAGGGTGTTGGTCAGGTAAATATCCCCAATGGGCATGGGCAGGGAGATCAGCGGATGATGGGTGAGGTTTTCGGCCGGGAGTTGCACATGGGGCATGATGGGCGGGAAGAAATACCACCCGATGCCCCCCAACACCGCGGCAATCAGCAAAGGCAACCCGATTTCTTTGAATTTGCTCTTTTTCCCAGCGTCCTGTTTGGGGTCAGCCATAGATGTCCTTCCTCCAAATTGACTTATGCCACCCGCGAGCGGGCGCGTATTACCCTTGGGGAGAATGGTCTTCGGTCGGCGGTTCCAGTTTTTTCGCCGCCCGCCGCACAACGAGATACATCATCACCGCTGTAAACGGAATACTGGCCACAAGCAAGAAAATCGTCAACAAAGGCTTGGTGCCGAAGTGGGAATCTAACCACATTCCCCCGACCAAAGTCAACACCACGATGGCCAGGGTCAAGAAGCCCACCTGGGCGATGACGGAGGCCAAAACTCGGCTAAACGCCTGTTGGCGAGATGGGGCCGTCTGCTGCTCCTGCATAGCGGCTGCATTGTATCATAGGGCTAAAGAAACCGTCAACCCAAAGGCAGCCTAACTGGAAAGATTGCAAAAACAGCCAGCGGTGTTTACCCGCTGGCTGTTTGCAAAATCGGGGCTAAAACAGCGCGGCCGCGGCTTGCTGAGCCCAGCCATACCAGGGGGCGAAAGCCACCCCCACCAGCAAGACAGCCAAGGCCAGCACCACCAGGCCCACGGTATAAGAGGTGCTCACGGCGATCTTGCCTTCTCGTTGAGGCGGGTCAAAGTATGCCACTTTGAGCACGACGATGTAGTAGTACATCGCGATGACCGAGTTGAGCACGCCCACGATGGCCAGCCAAACCAGGTCGGCCTTGACGGCCGCGCCAAAGAGCCACGCCTTGCCCACGAAGCCACCAAAAGGCGGGGTTCCCGAGAGGGAAAGCAAAGCCACCATCAGCGCCAACGCCAACCACGGGGCGCGCTTTCCCAAACCGGCATAGTCGCTCAGTGCGGTTGAGCCGTCGGCCTTTTCGACCATCGCGACCACGGCAAAGGCCGTCAGGTTGCTGAGCAGATAGACGCCCAAATAAAACACCACGCCGGTGATGCCAAATTGGGTCAGGGTCACCACACCGATGAGGATGTAGCCCGCGTGGGCAATGGAAGAGTAGGCCAACATGCGCTTGATGTCTTTTTGGGCAATGGCGAGGGTGTTCCCCAGCACCATCGTGGCCACCGAGATGGCCGCCAGCATAGCGCCCCAATAGGGCATGGCGCTGCTGGGGAAAGCGCCCATAAACACCCGCACCAACACCGCAAAACCTGCAGCCTTAGAAGCCGTCGAGAGGAAGCCCGTCACCGGTGTGGGTGCGCCTTGGTAGACATCCGGCGCCCAGAAATGGAACGGCACGATAGAGGTTTTGAAAGCAAAGCCGGCCAAAATCAGCACCACGATGCCCATCAGCACGCCCAGGCTCATCCCGCTTTGTTGAATCGCCGCGGGGAGGGCGGCCAACTGGGTTTCGTTGGTAAAGCCATAGAGCAGGCTAAAGCCATAGAGCATGATGGCCGAGGCCATCGCGCCGAAGAGCAAATATTTGAAGCCGGCCTCGTTGGACTTGCGGTCGGCATGCAAGAAGCCAGCGAGGATATACATGGGGATGGAAGTGGTCTCAATGGCCAAATAGAGCATCACCAAATCGGCGGCTGCGGCCATGAGGCTCATCCCCAAGGTGGAGGCCAGCAAAAGGATGTAGAACTCGCCGCGTGCGCCCAAGGCTTCTACATCCATGGCAAACAAAGCCGTGGCCGCCGCGCCCACGATGAACATCATTTGAAACACGAAGGCCAGCCAGTCATGGCGCAGCATGCCTCCCCACACCAACACGCCTTCTTCCGGCGGGCGGGCATAGAGCAGGCTGGCCACCAACGTGACCGCCAACCCACCAACCGTGATCCAACCCAGCAGGCGGGGGTGCTTGCCGCGCTCCATCAAATCCACAAACAGCACCGCGCCGGCCACGAGCAGAAGCAGCAACTCCGGCAAAATCGCCAACATCATTGCAGAGTCAATGCCAGTCACTTAGGCACCTCCAAGACACAAGTTCGGCTTGCGCCACGGCATCAGAGCAAGGCCAGCAAATGCGCCGCCGCCTTGTTGATTACATCCAAAATCCACATCGGCCAGACGCCGATCCACAACATCAACACCATCAAAGGCGCAATCACCGCAATCTCTCGCACCGAGATGTCGGTCAAGTGCCCTTCCCATTTTTCGTTCAACGGGCCTTGAAGCACATAGCGGATGCCTTTGAGGATGTACGCGCCGGTGAAGAGCAAGCCCAACATGCTCAACGCCGTCAACAGGGTAAACACCGGCCACGCACCTCGCACCACCAGGAATTCCGACACAAAGCCGTTCAAGCCCGGCAAGCCCAGGGACGCCATCGAAGTGAAGATCAAAATACCGCCGTAGATGGGCATCAGCGGCCACAGCCCGCCAAAGGCTTCCAGGTCGCGGGTGTGCGCACGCTCGTAGATGACGCCCACCAGGAAGAACATCCCGGCTGCCGACAGGCCGTGGTTGAACATCTGAAGCACCGCCCCGTTGAGGGCAATGTTGGCGCTCTCGGGGTCCATGCCTGCAGCGTAGGCCGCGGCGGCAATGCCCAACACCACGAAACCCATGTGGTTGACCGAGGAATATGCCACCAGGCGCTTGAAGTCGGTCTGCCCATACGAGGCAAATGCGCCCAACACAATCGAAACCATCGCCAAGAATGCCAAAGCGCCGGCAAACATCTTAGACTGTTCTGGATACAACGGCAGCACAAAGCGCAAGAAACCATACGCGCCCAACTTCAGCATCACGCCGGCCAGGATCATGGAACCTGCCGTGGGGGCTGCGGTGTGGGCGTCGGGCAACCAGGTATGAAACGGCCAAACCGGCACCTTGACGGCAAAGGCAATCACAAACGCCCAAAAGGCGATGATTTTGATGGTGCTCACCGGAATGCCCCACAGCGTCCCGCTGTTGAGGGCGTTCCACTTCTCGTAGATGGTGACCAAGTCAAAGGACCCCGCCAACATCCCCAACAGCATGATGGCGGCCAACAGACCAAAGGACCCCGCCATGGTGTAGAGCAAAAACTTGAACGCCGCGTAAGTCCGCTCTTTGACTTCGCGCCCTTTGCCCCAAATGCGGGTTCCCTTTTCGCTGCCCCACTGGATGATGAGCAAAAACATCGGGATCAGGCTCACTTCCCAGAACACATAGAAGAACACCAAATCCAGCGCCATAAACACGCCCAACATCCCGGTTTCCATCAGCAAGAAGAGGATCATATAGGTTTTCACCCGATCCTTGACGCTAAAGGAAGCCAGCAGGGCTGCGGTGGTCAGCAGCGTGGTCAGCAGCACCATTGTCAACGAAATACCGTCCACGCCAAGGTGATAGGACGAATTCACTCCCGTAAACCAAGCCGCCTGCTCTTCAAACTGAAACCCTTGGCCGTTGGCATCAAACAGCACCCACAGCCAAATCGAAAGCGCCAACGGCACCAGACTGGCGAGGAACGCAAACCAGCGGTGGAAGTTGACTTTCTCTTTGGGGAAGAAAAGCATCACTACTGCGGCCAGCGCAGGCGTGAACAAAATCCACGAGAGCAAATGATTCTGAAGAAACGCCATAGTTCGCTCCTTATCCGCTGAGCCTTAGTGCGCAAAGACCAGCAGGTAATACACCAACGCGCCGAACGCTACCACCGAAGTCATGGCAGCGACCATATAATCCTGCACTCGCCCGGTTTGCACCACCCGGAACGCGCGGCCAAAAGAGCGCACGGTATTGCCGATGAGGTCACCTGCGCCACTGATTACGGGCAGGTCGAAGCCATAGGCCAGCGCCTTGCCGGCATCGAACACTGCACGGGCAATGGCGTGAATCGTCCCGTCAATGGCTCCTCGGTCCACCCAGCGGAAGGTGAAGACCTCAGCAAACCACGCCGCCGGGCGGATGAAGATGACCTGATAGAGCTCGTCGAAGTAGTATTTGTTTTGCAACACCGTATGCACAGGCCCCAACCACCGCTTCAAGGGGTCTGTGGCCGGGTCGGGCGATTTCACGTCTTTGTATGTCAGCCAACCGAGGAACAGCCCGCCCAACGACACCGTGAGCGAGGTCATCAGCGGCACCAGGCTATGGCCTTCGGCCATTTCGCCCACCAGGTGGGCTTCTTCCAACAGCGTCTCATAGGTTGCACCCACCCAGTGGTGGAACCAGTTGGGCAACAAACCACCCAAGCCGGGGAAGGTCTCCGGGATCCCAACCCAGCCGGCGGTTACCGCGAAGAAGGCCAACACCATCAAAGGCACTGTCATGGTCCACGGCGTTTCCTGGGCGTGTTCAGCCTCTTTGGTGCGCGGCTCGCCCAAGAAGGTCAAAGTAATCTGCCGCATGGTGTAGAAAGCGGTCAGGAAGGCAGCCACGGCCAACGTCCAGAAGACGACCGGATGCCCACCCAAGAACGCGCTGCTCAGAATCTCATCTTTCGACCAAAAGCCTGCGGTCAACACCGGGAAACCAGAGAGGGCAAAGCCGCCAATCAAGAAAGTCCAGAAAGTGATGGGCATCTTCTTGGCCAAACCGCCCATGTTGAACATATCTTGCGGGTCCACGTCGTGGTTGCCGGTGTGCAACACGCCGTGTTCCATGCCGTGGATCACCGAACCCGAACCGAGGAAGAGCAACGCCTTGAAGAAAGCGTGGGTAATGAGGTGGAAGGTGGCCGCCACGTACGACCCTGCGCCCAGGGCTGCAATCATGTAGCCCAGCTGGGAAATGGTCGAATAAGCGAGGACGCGCTTGATGTCGTTTTGAGCCACCGCGATGGTCGCGGCAAACAGGGCCGTAAACGCGCCGATGAAGGCCATCACCACCAGCGGCGAGAGAAACGCCTCGTTGGCAGAGCCGGCCTTGAGCAGCGGGAACATGCGGATGACCATGTACACACCCGCCGAGACCATGGTCGCGGCGTGGATCATGGCCGAAACTGGCGTGGGGCCTTCCATCGCGTCGGGCAACCACACATGCAGCGGCCACTGGGCCGATTTACCCACCGTACCGATGAAGAGCAAAAGGCCAATCAAACCCGCGGCCGAAAGCCCCAACACGCCGCTATCCACATTGGCCAGGGCGTGGAGCATTTCGGGCTTGAAAATATCCTGGAAAGAGAGGGTGCCCGTGGCCTTGTAGAGATAGGCAATGCCCAACAGCATGAACACATCGCCCACGCGGGTGGTCATGAAGGCCTTGATGCCCGCGGCTCGGGCCGACGGTTTGGCAAACCAAAAGCCAATCAACAGATACGAGCACAGGCCCATAATCTCCCAGCCCACGAACAACGTCAGCAGGTTGTCCGAAACCGCCAGGAGATACATCCCAAAGGCAAACAAGCCGATATAAGCAAAGAAGCGGGAATACATCGGCTCGACCGAGGGCACGACGTGCTTATGGCCGTGCTCGTCCACAATGGTGGCGCCGTGCGGGGGCAGGCCCTTCTTGTCGTGGTCGCCTTCCGGCTGCCCAAAGTTATGGTAGCCAATGCTATAGACGAAGATCATCAAAATCGTCCACGCCACGAAGAAGAGCACCGCAGCGGTCAGCGGGTCGAGCATCACCCCAATCTTCAAAAAGCCATCACCCGTGGGCAACCAATTGACCCACGAATCAATGGGGTGCTCGGCCAACGCCTCAGGGCCAATCTGCAAAGCCCGCACGAAAATCACCATTGCCCCCAGCCAAGAGAGGAAAGCCGCTCCCACGGCCAGGGTATGGCTCAGGGCCTTGTTGCGATTGGTAAACAACACAATCAGCGCGAAGGCCACCAGAGGGAAAACGGGAAGTAACCAGAGCAAAGTCGTCGTCGGCATGGCGTCCTCACATCATCTCGGGGATACGCCCTGCCGCCGGGCACACAGCCCGACGTCAGGCCTTACCACTTCATCAAATTGATATCGTCAGCAACCACCGAGTTGAAGCGGCGGTACACGGCAATAAACAGCGCCAGGCCCACGGCTACCTCCGCCGCTGCCACGGCAAACACGATGATGGCAAAAGCCATCCCTACCGGCTCGGTCGGCGCCCGATAGCGCCAAAAGGCCAGCAGGTTGATGTTGACGGCATTGAGCATCAGCTCCACGCCCATCAAAATCGCCACGGCGTTCTTGCGCGAAAGCACGCCAAACAGCCCAATGACAAACAGCGCCGCGGCCACAATCAAATACCAATCAAGGGAAATCATGGCTCAACCTCCTACGAATTGCGGCGCGTCCAGGCCACATACACCGCGCCAATCAACGCCGCGAGCAGCAACACCGAAGCCACCTCAAAGGGAATCACAAACCCATTGGGCGAGACCAACGCTTTGCCCAAATCGGCAATGCTGCTCTCGGGCACGTCGCCTACCGGCGCCGCGGGCAACGCCATGCTCTCGACCATCCACACCAGCCCCCCAAACAGCAGCGCCGAGAGAATGGCCGCCCACTTCCACTGCGGGCCGGTCTGCGGCCCACGATCTCGCATCTCGCGGCGGGTCAACATGATGACAAACATCATCAGGATGGCAATCGCACCAATATACACGATCACCTGCGCCACCGCCAAAAACGAGGCGCTCAGCAAAATGTAGAACACCGCGACACCAAACAGCGCCACAATCAACCACAGCGCCGCGTGAATCATATTGGGCGTAGTCACCACACGAAACGCCGCAAACAGGGTGACCACCGCCGTCAGGATGAAGACAATCTGCATCGCCGTCATGCTTCTGCTCCTCTTACGAAGCCGCTTCGGTTGAGGTTTCCACAGGTACAGGCGGCCGCGCCACCGGATATTGCCCCGGCTGCGCCACCATCTTGCGCTTGCTCTCCCGTACCTTGTCTTGATGATCCAGATACCGCAGGGTCAACACCGCAATCACCACATTGGCGGCAAAATGGCTCAAGGCCCGCCCCCATACACCGAAGCCCATCACAAAATGGTCCAGCACCGCGGCCACCACCAGCAAAATCAGCGCCAAAGGCGTGAGGAATTTCCAACTGAAATCCATCATCTGGTCAATGCGCACGCGGGGGAGGGTGCCACGGGCCCAAACCACCAGGAAGTACACCAAAAAGGCCTTAATCCACAGATAGAGCAGCCCCAACAGCGGGTAAGTCTCTGCCCCGGGGCCACGCCAGCCGCCCAAAAACAGCACCGCACCCAAAGCGCCAATGGTGAAGGCGTGGAGGAAGTCGCCCACATAGAAAATCGCAAAGACCATACCCGAATATTCAATGTGGAACCCGGCAACAATCTCCGACTCGGCTTCCAGCAAGTCAAAGGGCGTACGCCCTACCTCGGCCACCGAGGCAATGAAGTAAATCAGAAAGGCCAAAGGCGCAAAAACGATGTACCACACATGTTGGGCCTCGACGATGCCCTGGAGGCTCATGGTGCCCGCCAGCAACACCGGAATGAGCAGCGCCAACACCGTCGGCACTTCGTAAGACACCATCTGCGCCACCGTGCGGAAGGCGCTCAACAGGGCAAACTTGTTGTTGGAAGCCCACCCCGACATCAAGATCCCCAAAGTGGCAAAAGCGCCCACCGCAATGGTGTAAAGCGCCGCGACGTTGAGGTCCATCCCTACCATCGGCATCAGCGGAATGACCGCCCAAATGGCCAGCACGCCCGCATCCATGATGATGGGGCCCAGCAAATACACGGCCTTGTCGGCTTCCCGCGGGATGATCACCTCTTTGGTGATGATCTTAATCAGGTCGGCAAAAGGCTGCAACAAGCCATAAGGCCCCACTCGGTTCGGCCCTAAACGATCCTGAAAACGACCGATGATTTTACGCTCAAACCAAATCAGGAAAATCACCCAAACCTGGACCAGCGTAGCCAGCACACCGGCCCCAATCAGATACAACAAAACGGTGGTCAACCCCTCAGAGAGGCCCCACCCGAGGAAAAGATTGCGCAACCATTCCGCAATCACCCCAATGGGTTGGCTCAAAATTCCCATAGGACTCGCTCCTCCAAATCAACGAGGTTCACGACGCGCCAAAAAGAAAGGCCGACAGACCTCTGTCCATCAGCCGATTACGACCACGTCAACGCGCCCTTGCGCCAAGCGTACACCAGGGCTGCCGCCAGCAAAACAATGAAGATGACGCCTTCCGCCACAGCATAAAGCGGCAGGCTGTGGTAGGCCACCGCCCACGGATACAAGAACACCAATTCCACGTCAAAAATCAGAAAGACCAACGCAAACAGATAATACTGGATTTTGAATTGCACCCATGTTTCCCCCACGGTTTCCAAACCGCACTCGTAAGTATCCGTCTTGACGGGGTTTGGCCGCCGCGGGCCTAAGAACCACCCCAGCACCGCCAGCAAGGCCGGGAAGAACAGCGACAAAGCGACAAAGATTCCAATATACAGCCAACTGTTCATGAGCACTCCTCGGTGACTTCCCCCGCGCGCCAGGGGAAGGGATGTACCGCCAACTCTGTTGCATCTTTCACAAAGGGTAGCGTTGGCATTTTACCACAAAAACACCCGCGCGCTCATCAGGTTTTCATGATCACGCCCAAGACCTGACAAACGACACCCCGCGCGAGATGGCATTCGTGAGGGAAAACAGCCGCGCGTCACACTGCCCGCACGGCATTGAGAAAATCGGCCAACAGGCCATAGGCGGTAGTGTGGGGGCCAGGGTTATCTTCGCGCACCGAGAGCGCGCCCAAAACATCGGTTTCAAAGGTCACGATGGATGAGGTGCCCAAAACGCCATACAAGGGCGACTCAGGCCCCACCTGTTGCGGCGCCACTTCGGCGACCACGCCCTCCGCGGTGCGCTCTGCCCGACACACCAGTTTCCAGCGTTTGCCTTGGGCTGCAGCCTCTGCAACCTGGGCTTGGGTGATGCCTCGGATGCCTTGACGGGCTACTTCTTGCGGTTTGTAGGGCACGCCCATGAGCACGGTGACCAACGCCGCCACTTTGATGGCCGCATCCCAGCCGTCCACGTCGCCGCTGGGGTCGGTTTCGGCAATGCCAATTTGCTGGGCGTAGGCCACGGCTTGCTCGAATGTTTCCCCTTCGGTTTCCATACGGGTCAAAATCAAGTTGGTGGTGGAATTCAAAATGCCCGAAAAGGCCTGCAAGCGAGCGGCGGGCAAGGTTTCCCGAAATAGGGAGAAAATGGGTGCGCCATCCATCACGGCCGATTCGAAGAAGAAGCGCCGCTTCTGACGGGCGGCTAAGGTCGTCAGATCTTGATAAGCATGGACCACAGGGCCCTTATTGGCCGTCGCGACGTGCATCCCACGCGCCAACGCGGTGCGAATATGGCTCACCGCGGGCTCACCGGTTTCGTAATTGACGGGCGTGTTTTCAAAAAGCACGTCGGCGGGCACGCGCTGCACAAAATCCAACCCATCGCGAGCCGGGGGTTCGGTGCTTAGCCCTTCCAGCGAGTGCCCCTGCGCGGCCAAGGCCAGCGCGGTTTCCAGGTCGATCCCGTCGGGGGCGATGGCGCTGCCATGCCGTCCTGTAGCGATGCCGGTCACCACAAAGTTGATTCCGTAGCGGGCGCACAACTCAGCCCGTTTGGCCAGCAACAGGCGCGCCAGGGCTTGCCCCACGTTGCCAAACCCTAAAAAAGCAAGACGATACGTGGCCATGCGCAACTCCTGAAAGCAAAACTTGACGAACGCATCCCGAGCCGAGGCCGCGTTCTGACTCCATTATAACTTACCCAGCGCGCAATGGCTGCAATCTTTCCCATCGGATGGCATAGCCAGGGCCTGCGCGTCCGCCGTGGGGGAAAACCACCTGCCCGCGGCGCACATAGCGCGCCGCGCGCCAAAACGCTCGCCAGGAGATTTCCCCGAGCAACCACACTTCTCGGCCATAGAGCCAGATATTGGCCCACTGCCGCGGCAACACCACAAGCGGGGGCTGCGCCTCGCGCTTGAGCGCCAACCGGCCTTCGGGCCACGCGAAGGTTTCCAGCGCGTGGAGGGCCTTCCACAAGCCCTGCAGAGACACCTGCCGCCCCGGGGCCAACGCCACGGTGCGCCGTGCAAGGCGCCCGCTTTCGGCCTCTACGCCATACATCTGAAGGCTCAACGCGCGTTCGGATTTCACCACCAGCCTTTGGAGCCCGCCCTGCGGGGGATGCTGCCACCGCCTCGGCATCCAAAACACCGGCCGCACGGGGTGCAAAGCAGCAGCCATGTGACGCCGCGGCGCGGCTTCGGCCAGCACCATCACAAACAACAAACGGTCCTCACCCCGCGCCCGCAGCATCTCTCGCGCCTGCCAAGGTAAGATTGCCCAAGGCGGCGTCGGCCAAGGATGGCGCTGCAACGCTTGCCACGCCTCAGGGTCATCCACCCATTGCGTTACCAGCCAGCCAATGCGCCCTTGCCATTGCAGCCGCACCAACGTGGGCAACGCCGATTCTACCCCTTCAACTTGGGGCCTATCCCCGCGGTCGGCCAGAAACTGCACCGCCGCCAAAACGCCCACCTGCGCAGCAACCAATCGGCGCAAGCGCGCATCCCAGCGCCCCCGCAGCCGCGGCAACCACTGTGGACCCATCTGAAGCACTGCCGCAATGCTGGCTTCATTCCAAAGGTGCTGGTAGGGCAACCGAACAATCTCGTCAGACCGCCCCTTCATGGGTGTCCTCTTTCCCCCGGGCCGCATACACTGCAATCAACCACGCGCCCAACAACAACGCCGGCACCACAATCAAGCCAGCCTCGGGGCCAAACGCGCCCCCTGTGAGCCACGCCGGCCCTCGCGTGGTTGTGCGTAAAATCTGAGACACATTCGCCCCACTCACCGCAAAACCATAGACCGTGCCTTCAAACATGTTCCAACCAAAATGCAGCCCCAACGGCATCCAGAGGTAGCCAGTGCGCACGTAACCATAGCCCAAAAACAACCCTGCCAACACCAAACCCAACACGGCCATCCACGACATATGCGGGTTGAAGATGTGCAACACAGCAAAAACCATGCTGGAAAGCACCCAACCCCAGCCAATCCCATAGGTATCCGCGATGTTTTGCAACCAATATCCCCGCATCCAAAGTTCCTCTTGCCACGCGACCGCCGCCCACAAGACCGTGGTCGAGGCCAGCGTTGACGCCACCTTCCCCACGGTAAGCCCCACAGGGAAGGATACTTTGGCCATTCCCAGCGCGACGAGGCCAAGCACAATGAGCGTCTGCGCTCCCGCGGCAATCCCAACCCCTGCCAGGAAGTCACGCCAGGCGGTTTTGTTCCATTGCAAACCCAAGGTCACCCACGAACGCCGACACCACCACCGACACGCCAACGCCGTGGCCAAAGTCATCGCGACCGCGCCGACGACGCCAATCTCTCCCAGCGAGGCAAGCCCAGGCCACCGCAAGGCCAGGAGCAACACAACGCCATCCAACAAGACGTTCAACACCAGCATCAACAAAGTGTGAAAAAGCAGCCGCCAACCCAACCGCCAACGGGGAGGCGAATCATTCGTAAGAAAAACGGATCTCAGCATTTTCATCTCCTCTTGATGCGGGAGCGAGCCCATTTTGAGCATGTTTCCCCAACTTCATGCTCAAGCAGCAAGCACACGTCATCCAGCCCCACAGGGTGAATCAAATTATAACAGCAAACGCCTTGGCGCGCGGCGTGATTTTCTCAAACACAGGCAAGGCCGCGCGATGGGCCAGCGTTCCAAAATCGCATATAATGAAACCAACCCCACAAATTCGGGCATCTCACTTTTGGAGGTCGCACATGATTGCCCCCGACTTACAAGGGAAAGTCGCCATCGTGACCGGAGCCTCGCGCGGCATTGGCCGTGCGATTGCCGAAGCCTTTGCCGAGGCCGGGGCTGCGGTGGTGGTTTCCAGCCGCAAACAAGAGGCCCTGGAAGAGGTCGCGGCGGCCATCCGCGCCCGCGGTGGCCAGGCCCTGGCCGTGGCCGCCCACACCGGCGACTCGGTGGCCGTCGAGGCTTTGATCAATCGCACCGTCACCACCTTTGGCGGCGTTGATATTTTGGTCAACAACGCGGCGACCAACCCCCACTTTGGCCCCCTGCTGAGTGCGGAAGAGAGCCACTGGCAAAAAATTCTGGATGTCAACCTGGTGGGCTATTTCCGCACAGCCAAAGCCGCGGTGCCCCACATGCAGGCGCGCGGCGGCGGGAAAATCATCAACATCGCCTCCATTGCCGGCTTGGTGCCTCTGCAAGGGATGGGCGTGTATAGCACTGCCAAAGCCGGGGTGCTGATGCTGACGCAGGCCCTGGCCGTCGAACTGGCGGAAGATAACATCCAAGTCAACGCCATTGCGCCTGGGTTTGTCAAAACCCGCTTCAGCCAGCCGATTTGGGGCAACCCAACCTTGGCGCAAGAGGTCATGCGCTTGATTCCGCAAAAGCGCATGGCAGCCCCGGCTGAGATTGCCCCCTTGGCGCTCTATTTGGCTTCGTCGGCTTCGGATTTCATGACCGGCGAAGTCTTGGTGATTGATGGAGGGCAACATCTCTCAGCGGGCTGGATTGATTGAGCCACGCTCAACGCCAACCTGAGGCACGCGGGCGGCTTGGACATGGCAAAACAGCTGTGCCCAGCCCCAAGCGGGGGAAGGGCGTCAGGCTGGCTTTGCGCGGTTGCGGTTCAACCTTCGCGCAGCCCTGGCAGCAGATGCACCTTCATCACCCCCGCGGCGAGGTCAATGTCCAACACTACCTCATCGGTGTCGGGCAAAAGAATCTCTGAGCGCCCATCGTCAGCCCGCACGACGAAAACATCGTTAGCGCCCGTTTCCATGATTTCGGTGACCCGTCCCAGGGTTTCACCTTCATCGGTCACGACACGCAGCCCCAAAATCTGGTGATAGTAAAATTCGCCCTCTGGCAGCGGCGGGGCTTCTTCCGCGGGTATGGTCACCAACATGTTGCGCAACAGCCCCACCTGTTCCCGGTCGTTATACCCTTCAAAGGCCACCAAAAGGGCGCCATTGTGCCAACGCACGCTGCGAATTTGCAACGGCATTCTGCGCGGGCCCACAAACACGGTGCGCCCTGCAGCCAGGCGCTCGGGGAAGTCGGTAAACACTTCCATCCGAATCTCCCCCCGCACGCCATGCGGCCGGCGCAACTGCCCCACAGCCAAATACAGCGGCTCATCCGAAGAAGAGCCGCTGTGATGGGACGCGGGTAAGCGGTAGGAACGATAAGTGCGCGGTTTTTTGCTCATTGTGGCTCCACAATGTCTAAGGTGAAGCGTTTGCCTTCCTGAGCAGCAGCGACTTCCAACAAAGCCCGAATTGAATTGGCTACCCGGCCATGTTTGCCAATCACCCGCCCCATGTCTTCTTTGGCAACTTGCAGTTCCAAATGCACCGTCGCGCCACCACGCACCTCAGCGACGTGCACCTGGGTCGGATCATTGACCAAAGAACGCGCAATATACTCCACTAACTCTTTCACCACAAGCCTCCTGCAACCGACCAGTGTTGCCCATGTTGGGGTATGCTCGCCAACGGCATGTACCCAGCCAACAGCAGATGGCAAAAATGCGGGCCGACTGCCCGCATTTTTCTTGGTTGTCCATCAAGCCTGCTTCTGAGCGCCCTTGAGCGCGGCTTCCGACGTTTTGGGATTGCTGTTGAATTGAGCCAACACCTCGGCAGATTCTTCCATCAACTTCTCGATGGCTTCACCCTTCTTGAACCGCTCGTAGCGGTCGTAGAAGCCCACCATGCGGAAGATTTTCTGCACCGCGTCGCTGGGCTGAGCGCCCTTCATCAGCCAATCGTACACCCGGTCTTCTTTCAGCGTGACGGTTGGCGGATCAGTCCGAGGGTTGTAGAAACCCAAGATTTCCAAAAAACGACCATCGCGCTTGGCTTCCTTATCGGCAGCCACAATGCGGTAACTGGGCTGATTGCGAGCACCTACACGGCGTAAACGAATGCGAACCATGACGTTCGTCTCTCCTTGCGTTGGGATTGAAATCGGGGCACAAAGCCCCCCAAACATTGCAGTCAAGCGGCCTCAACGCGGGGGGAGAGGGATGACGTGGAAGGACACGTCGCCGCCCGCAAGCCACGGAAAGCAATTTTACCGCATTTTTTGCAGAATGTGGAGAAAAAATCTGGGGTTGGTGCGGAGACGCAATCAATGCCACCACGTGCGCTCGCGGCGCCGCCAATGCCAACAGCGCCCGCGGCCCAACCAGGGCTGCCATGCCCTGCGCACCGGCGGCTCAGAGGACCAAACCTCTGCCCCTCGCCGCGCGCTCACCCCGTGCCAAACTGGCGGTCACCTGCATCACCCAGGCCCGGCAAAATGTAGCCGTTTTCGTTCAACCGCTCGTCTATGGCCGCCAAATGAATGGGCACATCGGGATGATGCGCCTGCATCAGCGCAATGCCCTCAGGCGCGCCAATGATGCCCATGAATTTGATGCGCCGCACACCCCATTTTTTGAGAATATCCACCGTGGCCACAGCCGAGCCGCCGGTGGCCAACATGGGGTCCAACACCAAACACAACGAAACCGTCGGCTCTACTGGAAGTTTGTTGTAATATTCCACCGGCCGCAAAGTGCGCTCATCGCGATACAGCCCAATATGCCATACCTGAGCGCCGGGCATCAACGTCCACACCCCCTCCACCATACCCAAGCCGGCCCGCAAAATTGGCACCAGCCCGATTTTGTCATCCACCTCAATGCCCTGGGTGGTCGCCAGGGGCGTTTCCACCAGCTTGGGGCGGGTGGGCAAATCGGCCGTGGCTTCGTAGGTCAACAACGTGGCAATTTCACGGATGAGTTCGCGAAAGGTCTTAGGGTCTGTTCGCTTGTCGCGCAAGAGGGTCAGCTTATGCGCGACCAAAGGATGTCGAGAGGGGAAAACATTTTGCATGCGCGCCTCCGTGGTCGTGAGTCCGGCAAGGGCCAAGGTCACAAGAACACCACCCCCATTATAGCCGCATTCCGGGCAATCGAGTACAATAACCCCGTTATGGACTACTTACAGAGGCTCAATCCACAACAACGGGAAGCCGTCACCGCGCCGCCCGGGCCGGTGCTGATTTTGGCCGGGCCGGGGTCGGGCAAAACCCGTGTGTTGACCTATCGCGTGGCCTATCTGGTGGGCGCGCTGGGCATCCGCCCCTTCCACATCTTGGCGGTGACTTTTACCAACAAAGCCGCCCGCGAAATGGAACACCGCATCGTCGCGGCCATTGGCGCGCAAGCCCGCGGGGCCACCATCAGCACCTTTCACGCGACGTGCGCCCGCATCCTGCGCCGCGAGGCCGACCACCTCCCCTTCAACGCCAACTTCGTCATTGCCGACACCGACGACCAGCGCCGTTTGGTCAAAGACGTCCTCCAGGAACTCAACCTGGACCCCAAACAATATTCCCCTCAAAAACTCCACGCAGCCATCTCCCGCCTCAAAAACGAAGGCATCTTCCCCGAAGACTTCACGCCTTCATCCTACGGCGAGAAAATCCTCAAACGCGTTTACGAAGCCTACCAAAACCGCCTTTTGAGTTCCAACCTGGTAGATTTCGACGACCTCCTGCTCTGGACTTTGCATTTGCTGCAAACCGTGCCAGCCGTCCATCAACGCTATGCGCGGCGCTTCCAACACATCCTGGTGGACGAATTCCAAGACACCAACCTGGTGCAATACGAGCTGGTGCGGCTTTTGGGCGCTCACCATCGCAACATTTTCGTGGTGGGCGACGCCGACCAATCCATCTACAGTTGGCGCGGGGCAGATTACCGCAATGTTTTACGTTTCGAGCAAGACTTTCCCGACGCCAAGGTCATCCTTCTGGAGCAAAATTACCGCTCCACACAAACCATTTTAGATGCCGCGATGGCGGTCATCGCGCCCCTCCAAGGCAAACATCGCAAACGACTGTTTACTGACCGCGGGGCAGGGCAAAAAATTGTAGTGCGCCGCGTGCCCGACGACCGCGAAGAAGCCCGCTTTGTGGTCGAAACAATCGCCTCATTGGTCGCGCGCGGGCAAGCCCGCCCGGGCGACTTCGCCATCATGTATCGCATCAACGCCCAATCGCGCGTGCTGGAAGAGGCCTTCTTGCGTGCGGGATTGCCCTATCGGCTGGTGGGCGCGCAGCGGTTCTACGGACGCCGCGAAGTCAAAGACGCCTTAGCCTACCTCCGCCTGGCGCACAACCCGGCCGACGAAGTCAGCCTGATGCGGGTCATCAACGTGCCCCCGCGCGGCATCGGCGCCAAAACCATCGCCGCGCTGCGCACCGTAGCCCAAAGAGCCGGCCTTGCCCCGGGCGCCCTCCTGCTTCACATGGCCGCGGCGCCCGAAGATTACCAGCGCCTCTTCTCGCCCCGCGCCCTGAAAGCCCTGCTCTCGTTTGCCCGCCCCTTGGCCCAATGGTATTCCCTGGCCCTCACAACACCCCCCGCCGACCTCATGACCACCATCCTCACCGACGTGGGCTACAAGGAATACCTCCTCGACGGCACCGAAGAAGGCGAAGAACGGTGGGAAAACGTCCGCGAACTTCACCGCCTGGCCAGCCGCTACCACGACGAGGGCTTGAGCGCCTTCCTGGAAGAAGTCGCCCTGGTCTCTGACCAAGATACCCTGGAAGACGCCGACAACACCCCCATCCTCCTCACCTTACACGCGGCCAAAGGGCTGGAATTCCCCTCCGTGTTCATCGTCGGTTTGGTGGAAGGCCTGCTCCCCCACAGCCGCGCCTGGGACAATCTCAACGAAATGGACGAAGAGCGCCGCTTGTTTTACGTCGGCCTCACCCGAGCCAAAGACCAGCTGTATCTCACCTACCCCGAAACGCGCATGCTCTATGGCTACGCCGAACCGGCCGAGCCCTCTCGCTTTTTGGAAGAAATCCCCCCCGACCTCACCACCGGCGATCATCCCGCCCGTGAAACCGGCGGCTATCAAGCGCCGCGCTGGGAACCCGCCCCTCCCCAAGCCCCACACCGAGAGCCCCAATTCCACACCGGCGACAAAGTGCGCCACCCGCGTTGGGGCACTGGCCTGGTCATCGGCAGCCGAATCAAAGACGGCGCCGAATTGGTTGATGTCGCGTTTGAAAGCGTGGGGCTCAAGCGGCTGGATGCAGTTTTGGCGCGGCTGGAAAAAATCGCGTAGGCCGCCCTTGCAAAGCGCGCCAGGCCAGACCTGCCGGGCTTTTGGGGCCTTAGAGCATCAAAAAACGCCGCTGTGAGTCACAGCGGCGTTTGCTTTTGGTTTGCCTTTGGTTGGAAGGGGTTGTTATGAGGCCTTCCGATGGGCTATTGCTTCCTGATCTATCGGCAGGTGGTCAATGCGCACACCCGTAGCCCGATAGATGGCATTGGTGATGGCAGGAGCCGTGGGCACACTGACGATTTCGCCCACGCCTTTGGCGCCAAAGGGGCCGGCCTTGACCGGATGCTCCACGATGATGGGGATGATCTCTGGTGTTTGGCTCATCGAGGGGATGCGGTAGCGCGCCAGGCGATCGGTGACGACTTGCCCTTCTTCGACGATGAAGTGCTCCGTCAGGGCGGTGCCCAACCCCATGATCACCCCCCCTTCAATCTGCCCTTTGAGGCTCAAGGGGTTGATCATGGCGCCCACGTCGGTGGCGGTGACCACCCGCAAGACGTTCACCTCGCCGGTCCGGGTGTCCACCTCGACTTCGGCGGCCTGGGCAGCGAAGGCATAAGCAAAGTGCATATCGCCGCCCTCGCCCAAGGGGCGGGTTTCAGGCGCCCGATAGGTGTAACGGATGCGCGGCTCTCGCCCCAAGGCGTGCATCTCAGCGGCCACCTGGGGCCAGGTCAGATGGCGCCCACAGAGGGCCATGCCTTGGGGGGTCAAGCGAATCTGGTCGGGGGGGCAATCATAGCGCTCAGCCAGGGCCGAACGCAAAGCATTGGCCAGCACTCGGGCTGCCATCCGGGCCGCGTTCCCGCTGACGAAGGTCTGCCGCGAGGCCGTGGTGGGGCCGCCGTCGGGGGTGCGGTCGGTATCCATCACCAACACTTGCATCTCTTCCAGGCCCACGCCCAGTTCCTCTGCGGCCACAATCTGCAACACCGACACCAGCCCTTGCCCCAATTCGGCCGATGAAATGCGGACCTCAAACTTGCCTTCGGGCAGCAAAGCCACCTCGGCCGTGGCCTCGTCGGGCGCGCCGCCGCCCAAGCCAGTGTTTTTGAATGCGATGGCAAAGCCCCACGTGCGCACTTTGGGCGCCGCACCCGGCACCCGATGGGGGGTAAAAGGCGCTTCTTCGCCGCTCAAACGCTTGACTTCGGCTTCGACACGGTCAATGCACTCCAACAAACCCACGCTTTCTCTCAACACTTGGCCTGTGCTGGTCACCGACCCCACCCGCAAGGCATTCTTCCGCCGCAGGTCTACCGGGTCCAAGCCCAGGCGCTCGGCCAACATATCCATCATGCTTTCAATGGCAAAGGCCGACTGGGTCACCCCAAACCCCCGGAAGGCGCCGGCAGGTGGGTTGTTGGTGTAAACCGCATAGCAGTCTGATTTCACGTGGGGCACTTCATACGGCCCTGCCGAATGGGTGGTGGCGCGGGTCATGACTTTTTCGCCCAGGGAAGCATACGCGCCCGTATCGCCGTAAAGTTCGGTCTGGATGGCGGTCAAGCGGCCATCGCGTGTGGCGCCCACGCGCACCCTGATTTGCGTCGCGTGGCGTTTGGGGTGCACCATGAGGCTTTCTTGGCGGTCAAAGGTCAGCTTCACAGGCTTGCCCGTCGCCTGGGCCAACAAAGCCGCGTGAATCTGGCCGGCAATGTCTTCTTTGCCACCAAAACCGCCGCCCATGGTCTGGCCGACGATATGCACCCGACTTTCGGGCCACCCCAACGCGGCCGCGACTTGACGGCGGTCGTCGTAGGGAATCTGGGAACCCACATACACCGCCATGCGGCCGTCTTCGGTGGGCACGGCCACGCTCGATTCGGGCTCCAAAAAGGCATGGTCGTAATGCGGGGTGAAGAAAGTGTGTTCCAGCACCACATCGGCCTCGGCAAAGCCCTGGGCCACATCGCCTTTGCGAACCTTGATGTGTTTGAGCAAATTGCCCGTGGGGTGCAACTGCGGGGCCTCGGGCTGAAGGGCCTGGACAGGGTCAGACAAGACCGGCAAAGGCTCAATATCGGCCTCGATGGCTGCAACGGCTTGGGCTGCAATTTCTTCGGTATCTGCGGCGACGATGGCCAAAGCGTCGCCCACGTAGCGCACCCGCTCGCCGATTCCCACCAAAATCGGCCAATCGTCCACCAAGATGCCATGCCGTTTGGCGCCGGGCAAATCTTCAGCGGTGAGCACAGCCCGCACGCCGGGCATCGCCCGGGCTTTTTCCACATCCAAACGCCGCAAGATTCCGTGGGGCACCCCTGCCCGACGCACCCGGGCAAACAACATTCCCTCGAAGTGGAGGTCGTCGGTGTAGATGGCTCGCCCGGTCACTTTGTCTATGGCGTCAGGGCGAATTTGCGGCCGCCCCACCAGGCGCCCCGCGTAGGCCGATTCGGGCAACGTGGGCGCGGGCAAAGGCTCGCCTGTGCGCAACGTGTGGGCTGCAGCCAACACCGCCTCTTCAATGGCCGGGTAAGCCCCACAGCGGCAGAGGTTGTCTTTGAGCGCCTGGTGGATGTCTTCACGGCTGGGGTTGGGGTTGCGCTCCAACAAGGCGTGGGCGGTCATAATCTGGCCCGGGGTGCAAAAGCCGCACTGCACCGCGCCGTATTCCACGAAGGCTTCCTGCAAGGGGTGGAGCACAAAGGTCTGTTCTTCTTTTTGGGGCTGCGCCAACCCTTCGATGGTCAAGATATGCTTCCCCGAAGCCCGCGCCGCGGGGTAAATGCACGAGAGCACCGGCTCGCCGTCCACTTCCACGGTGCAGGCACCGCATTCGGCCTCTTCGCAACCAATTTTGGTGCCGGTGAGATGCAAACGTTCCCGCAGGACCTCGGCCAAGGTTTCGTCGGGGGCAATTTCCAGGCGGTAGGTCCGCCCGTTGACAGTCAGAGTAATCGGGATGGCATCAGATGAAGTCATGGCTCACGCTATAGAAAAGGGTGGCAAAACATCACGGGGGTGGTCGCTAAGCAGGGGGTTCGGCTCGTTGCCATGCGACGGAAAGGGCGTCGCGCAACAGGATGCCCGCCAAGTGGCGGCGGTATGCCAAGGTGGCACGGTAGCGGCTGGTTCGGAAGCGGGCTTCTTGGAGCAAGGCTTCGAGGGCGTTTTCGAGGGTTTCGTCCGTCAGGGGGTGGCCACACAAGGCGCTCTCAGCCGCGCGGGCGCGGCGCGGCACCGGGCCAAAGGGGCCCACGGCAATGCGGACGTCGGCCACACGGTCGGCGGTGCGCGCCAGCCAAACGGCGATGTTGAGCACAGGCAACGCGACCCCTTGCGGGCGCATCACCCGCCGAAAAGCCGAAGCCTGGCCCGGGTCGGCCAGGGGCAGGTAAAAGCCCACCAAAATCTCCCCTGAGGCCAGGGCCGATTGTCCGGGGCCACGATACAATGCCACCACAGGCTCCCGCCGCAGCCCTTGGGGTGAGGCGATCTCGGCTTGGGCGTCCAAAGCCAAGAGGGCCATTGCGCCATCGGCTGCGGGCAAGGCGTGGGCGACGTTGCCGCCCAAGGTGGCCACGTTGCGCACCTGGGGGCCGGCCATCAGGCCCGTGGCCTCGGCCAAAGCCTGGGCGTGCTTTTGCACCAGCGGCGAAGCAGCGATGCGGCTCAACGGCTCCGCGGCGCCAATGAAAAGCCTGCCCGCGCGCACTTCAATGCCGCGCAAGGCCGGGATCGCGGTGATGTCTATCAGGGTTTCTACCGGCGGATGTCGCCCTTGCTGGAGGTCCAGCATCAGGTCAGTGCCACCGGCGAGCAGCGCCGCCGACCCTTGGGCCTCGGCCAAGGCGCGCAGCGCATCGTCAAGGGTTTGAGGTTGAAGGTAACGCTTCCAGAGAGTCATGGTGTAAAAGGGGAGGAAAGCGGTAAGGCAACACTCGCGAGCACGATGGCCTGGGAACCCACGTCCCCTGTTCCCTCAGGCGGCCGGCGCTTGGGCTTCCTCTTTGACACCGGCCATGAGCAGCCCCAAGCGTTCAATGCTGACGTTTTCGTTGGGCAAAATGTCCATGATTTGCCCCTCGTAGAGCACAGCAATGCGGTCCGAAAGCGCCAGGATCTCATCCAAATCTTCCGAAATCAACATCACCGCCACGCCTTGGCGACGCTGCTCTAACAGTTGCTCTCTGACGTATTCCGTCGCCCCAATATCCAGGCCACGGGTGGGTTGCGCGGCGATGATCACCCGCGGGTGGCGGGCCAGTTCACGAGCCAAGACAATTTTTTGGATGTTCCCCCCCGAGAGGTTTTTCGCCAAGGTCTTTTGCGAGGGTGTTTTGATTCGGAAGGCGCGGATGAGTTGGGCGCAGTGTTGGGCAATGAAACGTTGGTCGAGAAAGCCCCGATGGGAAAAGGGCGGCTTGTGGTGCTCACGCAAGATGAGGTTCTCGGCCACAGTAAAATCTTGGATAATGCCGTCACGCATGCGCTCTTCAGGGATGTAGGAAAGGCCGCGGTCGGTGCGCTCGCCAGGGGAAAGATGGGTGATTTCTTCCTCTTCCAGGAAGATTTTGCCCGCGGTCACCTCTCGCAGGCCGGTGATGACTTCGGCCAATTCTCGTTGGCCATTGCCCGACACCCCTGCGATGCCCAAAATTTCACCTCCGCGCACTTCCAGGCTCACTTCCCGCAGGCCGGCGGTGCCGCGGTCGCTCTCGCACGACACCCGCTCCAACGCCAGCCGCACGTCGCCAATTTGCGCTTCGCCGCGGTCTAAGGTGAGCGACACTTCCCGCCCAACCATCCAGTTGGCCAGGGCGGCTTTGGTGGTTTCCGAGGTCGGGCGCGTGCCAATCTTCCGCCCATCCCGCAAGACGGTCACCCGATCGCTAATTTCAATGACTTCGTGCAATTTGTGGGAGATGAAAATCAGCGCGTGGCCGTCTTGGGTCATCTGGCGCATGATGGCAAACAGTTCTTCTACTTCTTGGGGGGTCAGCACCGCGGTGGGCTCATCCAAAATCAGCAACGAAGCCCCGCGGTAGAGGGCTTTGATGATTTCGACCCGCTGCTGCTGCCCCACCGAAAGCTGCCAGATGTAGGCGTGGGGGTCAATTCTCAGGCCGTAGATGTCAGCCAGTTCCAGAATGCGTTGCGAGACCACGTCCAAATCGGTCAACAACCCCCGCGAAGAGGGCAGCCCCAAGGCCACGTTTTCAGCCACGGTCATGGTTTCCACCAACATGAAGTGTTGATGGATCATGCCAATGCCCAAGCGGATGGCATCACTGGGCGAATGAATGGTCACGCGCTGGCCATTGATGTAAATTTCGCCTTCGTCGGGCTGGTAGAGCCCGTAGAGGATTTTCATCAGGGTGCTTTTGCCTGCGCCGTTTTCACCCAACAGGGCATGGACTTCACCCGCGTGGACGTCGAAATCCACATGGTCATTGGCCAACACGCCCGGAAAACGCTTGGTGATGCCGCGCATTTCCAGGGTGTCAATGTGCGCCTGGGCTGAGGGGAGGGCATCGTGTTTGTGACTCATGGCATCATCCTGGCTCGGCATGGGGTCTGGCAGGCGCGGCGGCCTGCCAGACCCCTCAAAAAGGTTATTTCGTCACTTCGATTTTGATGCTGCCATCTTCGATGCCTTTGATGGCCTGTTCGGCAGCCTCTTTGACATCGGCCGGCAGGTCAAATTGCGGGTTGTATTCAATCACTTCGCCACCGTTGGAGAGGTTGATGGTGAAGGACTGGCCGCCCAAGGTGCCGTGTTGGATGAGGTCAATCATCTGGGTCAGGACCACTTCCCAGTGATACACCTGGTTGGCGACCACGATGTCGGGGGCGAGGGAGCTTTGGTCGGCCTGGGTGCCAAACCAGAGGACGTGCTTCTTCTCGGCGACGCCGATGGCGCCCACCACCATTTGGGCTGTGCCCGTCAAGACGTCGGCGCCCGCAGCAATGTGGGTGTTTGCCGCCTCGGCCGCGGCCGAAACATCAGAGAAGGACCCCGTCCAGGTGACGTTGACTTTGACATCGGGGTTGGTGGCCTTCGCGCCAGCGATGAAGCCTTCAACATAGCGCTGCGCGTCGCCGGTTTCGATGGGGCCAATCACGCCCAGCACATCGCTCTTGGACAGTTTGGCAGCCATCACGCCGTTGACGTAGCCGCCTTCCTCGGAGGCCGCTTCATAGGCAAAGACGTTGGGCAGGCCAAACGTCTCTACGGTGGTGCCCCAGGCAAAACTGGTGTTGGGGAAGTCGGGCGCGATTTCCTGCAACGAAGAACCGTATTGGGAGCCATGGGCAATGATGAGGTCGTAACCCTGGGAGGCGTAATCGCGGATGGCCGCCGCCGCATCATCCACCACGTACATGCCATCGGAATAGACGAATTCCATCGCATCAGGGCCACCCATCGCCTTTTGAACGGCAACCAACGCATCGTACATGCTTTGGCTGAAGGCCAAATCGTTGATGGAACTGGGCAGCACCACTGCAATGCGGAACGGCTTTTGTGGGGCCTGGGTCACTTCGGGCTTTGGCGCTTGGGTCGGTGTTGAGGTCGCGCTGCCACACCCGGTCATGACCAAGGCCAAAACAACGAGCAACGACAAAATCAAGGGCAAACGTTTCATCTTTCTTTCCTCCATAGGGTGAAAGGGGAACCATCGAATGATGTGCCAATGCGAACTTCCAAACGAACTTCCAGCATCGCGAGCGCAACCACCTCCTTTCACAGAGTCACGCTAAGGTTTGGAGCCACAATGCCGTGCCTCCAACGGGACTTCGGCTTAGGCCTCCCGCTCAAAGGGCTTAGCCAACGCCGAAGGTGCCCGCACTTTAGAAGCAGCCATCACCAACACCAAAATGGTCAAAACATAAGGCAACATCACAGCCAGGTCCGATGGAATGGGGACGTTCAAAACCTGCAACCACAATTGAAGCGCGTTCACCATGCTAAACAACAGCGCCCCACCCAAAACTCCAATGGGACGCCATGCACCAAAATACACCAAGGCAACGGCAATGAAGCCTAAACCGCTGGTCATGTTCTGTTGAAAGACGTTGAGCAAACCAATCGACAACGAAGCCCCGGCAATGCCCGAAAGGATGCCGCCTTGGATGATGGTGTAATAGCGCACAGCAGCCACGCTAATGCCCAAGGAATCCGCGGCTTGGGGGTTTTCCCCAATGGAGCGAATCTTGAGGCCCAACGTGGTCTTGTTCAAAATGAACCACGCAATGGGCACCAGCGCATAGGCACCATACACCAAAATGTTATGGCTAAAAAACACTTGCCCCACCACCGGAAGGTCGCTCAACACCGGGATGTGCAGCGCGGGGAAACCCTCGATGGTCTTGACCGTGCCCACCCACTTTTGGAAAAGCAAATCACTCATCCCCAGGCCAAAAAGGTAAAAACCAATGCCGCTAATGCCTTGTTCGGCGTGGAGGTTGACCGTGACAAATGCCATCGCCAACCCCATGAGCGCGCCCACAATCACGGCGGCCAAAAGCCCCAGCCACAGGTTGCCTGTGCGCCACGAGACGTAAAACGCCGCGAAAGCGCCGAGCAACATCTGCCCCTCGACCCCCAAGTTGAGCACACCGCTGCGCTGGCCAAACGTTTCACCAATGGCCGCGTACAAATACGGTGTCGCCAACCGAATGCCTGAAGCCAAAATACCCAAGATGACCGTAGTCGAAAAGAGTTTGGTTATCATCCTTGCACCTCGGGTTGAGAATCCGCGGACTGCGTCTCCGGCGCTGGTGGGTTCCCTTTATCGCCTTCCACGTCGGCCTGCTCGACCGAAAGCCGACGGCGCTGGCGCTTTTTGCGCCAAATCTCACTGCTCACCACAAAAACCACCACCAAACCGTTCAACGCCGTAATCAATGCCGAGGGCACCTGCACCATGCGCTGCATCTTGTTGGCTCCGACCAACAAGGCCCCAAACAAGACAGAAGCCGGAATCGTCCCAATAGGGTGCAGGTTACCAAACAAAGCTGCCACAATGCCGTTGAAGCCCGCGCCGCCGGTGAACCCCGTCGAGGAACCATCGGTGATCATCCGGTAGTTCACACCATAGACCTGAATCACCCCGGCCAAACCGGCAAAAGCCCCACTCAACAACAAGGCCAACACCACATAGCGCTTGACGTTGATGCCAGCATAGCGGGAGGCGTCGGGGTTCTTCCCCACCGCACGGATGCGATACCCCCAAACGGTGTGCCACAGGAAAATGTAGACCACAAAAGCCAAAATCAAGGCCAACAAAGCCCCCAGGTGCAAACGCGTGGGCACCAACCGCGGCAACCGAAAATCCATCGGCAACCGCGCCGTTTGTGGAATTTTCGAAGCCATCGCAGCCTGGGCAGGGTCAATCATTGGCCCACGGAGCAAATAATTCATCAACTGCACGGCAATGGCATTCATCATCACGGTGCTGAGGATTTCATTGACGCCAAAATAAGCCTTCAGCACCCCCGGGATGCCCCCCCAAATCGCGCCGCCCACAAAACCGGCCACCATCGCCAACGAAATCACCAACCAACCGGGCCAATCGGTCAGGGTCAACCCAACCAGGGTCCCCAAAATAGCCCCCACAATCATCTGCCCTTCACCACCGATGTTGATGACGTTCCCCTGAAAGGCAATACAAATCCCCAGCCCTACCAGCAAGAGCGGGGTGGCCTTGACCAAGGTCTCAGCCAGAGCGTTTGTACTCCCAAAGGCGCCAACCAGCAGAGCCTTGTAAGCCACCACCGGGTTGACTTTGAGGAACAACAACATCACCGCCCCCACCAACAGCGCCAGCAGCGTCGCCGCCAGAGGGAGCAAAGCATCAACCAGCGAATTTAACCATGAGCGCAAGGCCTTTCCTCCTTGAGGGTGATGCGCAATTCACAAGAACCAAACGAGCCCAGCAGGCCTTTTCAACTCCAAACCTGCACCAAGTTCAACTGCAACGTCGCATCGTCAAAATAGCTTTCACCCAACGCTAAAGGAATATTCTCTTTGCTATAAAAGGCAATGTTCAAAAACAACAAGGGGTCATCGGCCGAGCGTTCCAACAAACGCGCGACTTCTTCGGAGGGCAACTTGGCATGAATTTCGGTAATCGCAAAGGCGATTTCATGCTGACAATATTGGCGCACGATGTCCCGAATACGACGGCTGCCGTCCACTTCCTCCACCGGCACCTGAAACAACGACAACGGAAAGACATTCTGCGCCAAAATCACCGGTTTGCCATTCGCGCAAAACAAACGTGTCATAGAAAGCAAAGCCCCGCCCGGTTCAATTGCCAAGGCGCGGCTCTCGCTTTCGGTCGCTTCGCGGACCTCTTTCGAAATCACGCGAATGGACGGGGAAAAGCCATTGTGCTCAATAAGGCAGGCGAAATCCCAAATATTTTGCAAATGAGCCTTAGCCTGCTGAACCCTCTCGTTGACGTAAGTACCATCCCCCTGACGCCGCAAAATCAGCCCCTGGGCCGCCAGCTTGGCCAACACCGTCCGCACCGTGGCTCGGCTCACCCCAAACTCTGTGGCCAATTCGCTCTCGGAAGGCATGCGGCTGCCCGCAGCGTAGTCACCGTTGTACAAACGCTGACGCAGGATGCGCTCAACCTGCTCTGCAAGGGAATTGGATTGAATACGCACGGTTCTGACCGCCAATCTACACAAGCGGGGGGCTCAAGTGGGCAATCGTCTGACGTCTGCCTCTACTGTAGCACAAAACCCCTCAAAACGCAAGGCACCTTGCCCATCACAACCGAGACGAAAACAAAAAAACACCTCCCAAACCCTCTCGCCCCCTCCCCCTTCATCATTACCTCATGGTCTGCTCCCTCCACAACGTTATAATGGACTCACCCTGCCCCCTGGAGCCATCATGAGCCGCAAACACCGCTTTCCCCCCATTTCAACCGCGTTTTGGGATTTCGTCTTTCTGATTGACTGGGGCGACGAAGACCTCAACGACACCGCCGCCTTGGGCTTTTCGCTCTTACCGCGCCAAATGGAAGCCCCCCTCCTGGAACACGCCCGCACGTTCGTCACCGTACAATTCACTTCTCGCGGCCCCAAAGCCGCGCGCCGGGTGGCGACCAACGAGCGCATGCGTGTTGTCCCCCACCGCGAGGCCCTTCCGGCCACAGCCCTGCGCCGCCGCAGCCGCTCGGCTTGGGAACACGGCTTCATCCGCCTGCCCGCCTCATTGTGGGGCATGCGCAGCCACAGCGCTCGCAGCGGCAACTTGAGCCTCCGCTTCCACTTTGCCCAACACCGCGAAACGCCGTTTTTGCTCTGGCAATTGGGCATCCTCAACGCCAGCCCCTACCCCCTCAAGGTTGACAGCATCACCCTATTGCGAGTAGGGCCACAACGCAAAGTCAGCAAGCGCGGGCGCAGCGACTTCATCCCCACCCGCTTTCGGCTGTTCAAACTCCGCCGCCCACCCACCACCCAAAGCGCCTATTACAACCTCACCGAACGCTTCGGCAGCCTCCGCCTCCACGCTTTAGACACCTTCCCCCTGGCCGCGGCCGAGCCTCCGCGAGCAGCCGCCCAGCGGCTCATCCCTCCCTCGCTGGCCTCTTTCACCCTCGCACACTCATTCGTCATCGGCAACCGCACGCGCGGGCTGGGGCTTCTGTTGGGGGTCGGCGCATTCCCCTTCCCCGCGACCTTCGAAGCCCAATGCAACCCCGACCCCTTAGCGCCCGGCCTCACCTTACGCCTCTTGCCGCAGGGGCTGCAAATTCCGGCCGGCGGCAAACTCACCTTGCCCGCGGTCTTCCTGCGCCACCTCGCCGGCCACACCCCTGCCGAAAAAGCCCTCTTGCCACTTCCTCCCTCAAAGGGGCAAACCTCATGAGCACATCCACCTCTCTGGAAAAGTTTTTCACACCCCGCAGCGTGGTCGTCGTCGGCGCGTCCAGCGACCCGACCAAACTGGGCTACGGCGTCGCCCGCAACCTGCTGGAAGGCGGCTTCCCCGGCACGGTCTATCTGGTCAACCCCAAAGGCGGGGCGCTGCTGGGGCACCGGCTCTACCCCTCGGTGGAAGCCCTGCCCGCAGCCCCCGACCTGGCCGTGATCCTCATCCCCGCGCCCGCGGTGCCGCCCGTGCTGGAAACCTGCGGCCGCAAAGGCGTGCGCGCGGCCATCATCGCGTCGGGCGGCTTCCGAGAAACCGGCCCCCAAGGCGCGGCCCTGGAAGCCGCGTGCCTGGAAATCGCCCAACGGCACGGCATCCGCCTGATGGGGCCGAACTGCATCGGCCTGGTAGACACCCACCTACCGCTGGACACCACCTTCCTGCCGCCGCCCGGCCCGCCCGTGGGCGACATCGCCTTCATCACCCACTCGGGCGCGCTGGCCGCGGCGGTCATTGACTGGGCGCGCGGGCAAGGGTTTGGCTTTTCTCGGTTGGTCAGCCTGGGCAACCAAGCCGACGTCAACGAAACCGACATCCTGCCGGTGGTAGCCGCGGACGAGCACACCCGCGCCATTGCCATGTATCTGGAAAGCGTAGGGGCAGGCCGCGGCTTTGTGGAAACCGCCCGCGGCGTCGCGCGCCGCAAGCCCATCGTCGCGCTCAAGGTAGGCCGCACCGAAGCCGGGCAACATGCCGCGGCCTCGCATACTGGCGCGCTGGCCGGGCAGGAACGCGCGTTCGAAGCGGCCTTCCGCCGGGCGGGGGTGCTGCGCGCCAACACCGTAGAGCAAATGTTTCAGTGGGCCCACGCGCTGGCTTCCCAACCCCTGCCGCGCGGCGACCGCGTGCTCATCCTCACCAATGCGGGCGGGCCGGGCGTGACCGCGGCCGACGCCATCGCAGCCGAAGGGCTACGCCTGGCAACGCTCACCCCCCAAACCCGCCAACTCCTGCGCGACATCCTTCCCCCTGCGGCCAGCCTCCACAACCCGGTGGACATGCTGGCCTCGGCCTCACCCGAGCAATACGCCCACGCGCTGCGCCTCGGCCTGGATGACCCGGGGGTTGACATGGTGATGGTCATCCTGCCGCCGCCGCCCATGTTCAGCGCGGGCGCGGTCGCGCGGGCGATGATTCCCCTCATCCAAACCGCGGACAAGCCGGTCGTCGTGGTGCCGATGGGCGACCCGCTGGTCGCCGAAGCCGTCGCTCACCTGCGGGCTGCGCGGGTGCCCGAATATCGCTTCCCCGAAGACGCAGCCTCAGCCCTGGCCGCGCTGTATCGTCGCGCCCAGTGGCTGGCCGTAGCCGACCAACCCCTGCTGAAGCCTGTTGCCGCCGAAGCCGCGGCCACGGCCCGAGCCCTCTTGGCGGCCGACCCCGCGCCCCCCGGCGGCTGGCTGCGCCCCCAAACCGTGCGCGGCCTGCTGGCGGCCTATGGCCTCCCCACCCCGCAGGAAGCCGAAGCCCACAGCGCAGCCGAAGCCGCGGCCGCGGCCGAGCGGATGGGCTTCCCCGTGGCCCTGAAGGTGATTTCGCCCGACATCGCGCACAAATCCGACGCGGGCGGGGTGGTGCTGGGGCTGGAAGACGCCACGGCCGTCGCCGAAGCCTACGAGGCCATGATGGCGCGGCTGCGGGAAGCCTTCCCCCAGGCGCGGCTGGAAGGCGCACTGGTGCAGCAGATGGCGCCCCCGGGGCAAGAGGTCATCGTGGGCGCCGTGCGCGACCCGCTCTTTGGGCCGCTGGTGATGTTTGGCTCCGGCGGCGTGGAAGTCGAAGGCCTGGGCGACGTGGCCTTCGCCTTGGCCCCCCTCACCCCCGCCGACCGCACCCACCTGCTGGAAAGCACGTGGGCAGGCCGCAAACTGGCGGGCTTCCGCAACCTGCCCCCCGCAGACCGCGCCGCAGTGGAAGAGGCCCTCGCCCGCCTCGCCCAATTGGCCGCCGACCTCGATGACCTCGCAGAAATCGAAATCAACCCCCTCAACGTGCTCCCAGAAGGCCAAGGAGCCCTGATTTTGGACGCCCGAGGCCGACGGAGACCTTAAAAAAACCGCAAATTATGCCCATCCCCTTGATTTTCTCCAAAAAGTCCCTACAATATGATTACACTTATAACGAAGTCGCAATGCAACGCCCTGCCTGAAACTTTTCTGAAGGAGAGGCTGACATGGAGGTCATCAAGGTTTCCGGGACGTCCCGCACTTCGGCGGTTGCTGGCGCGATCGCGGGGGTCTTCCGCGAATTCCGCCGCGCTGAAGTGCAGGCCATTGGCGCAGGTGCCGTCAACCAGGCTGTAAAAGCGCTTATCTTGGCACGCAGTTACCTGAACGAGGACGGCTATCACATCGCCTTTGTGCCCACTTTTACCGATGTCCAAATCGAAGACAAAATTCGCACGGCCATCAAATTCATCGTTGTGGAATGTGAGACTGAAGCGAGCGTCGAAGCGCAAAGCCTTGAGGAAGCGCGTGCCACAGAGGCTGCCGAAGACGCTGCCGAAGAAAACTAACGCTTCACCCCTTGCACCAAAGGGGCCAAAAGATGAATTCGCACGACTGGGTGGGGAAAAAAATTAAGCCTCTTTGGATGATTGGCGCGGTGTTGTTCAGCATCTTTGGGCTGAAGGCACCGCGCGTTTTTGCTTTGCCCGTGGCCGCCGCGACGCCCATCCCGCCCCGCACGGTGATCATCAGCGAAATCGCCTGGGCTGGCACAGCCGCCAGCAGCTACGACGAATGGATTGAGCTCTACAACCCTTCCAGCCAGCCCATTGACCTGACCGGCTGGCACCTCACCGCTGCCGACGGCTCGCCCGACATCGCCCTCCAGGGCACCATCCCCGCGCAGGG
>Ga0256914_1000672_pt1 | contig 33182 bp, 25 predicted proteins | sample HulkmetaG_FD_191571 | JGI IMG/M metagenome (GOLD analysis project Ga0256914, IMG submission 191571) | Hydrothermal chimney microbial communities from Main Endeavour vent field at the Juan de Fuca Ridge, Pacific Ocean - Hulk | ecosystem: Environmental > Aquatic > Marine > Hydrothermal vents ... | reverse complement strand
TTCAAAGAACTTTTGGGCATTTTTAGTACTATTTTTTGCCCAACATTTCAAAACTAAAAGATCAAATTTATGTCTAAATATAAAGCTTTAATCCTCCCCCCCCATGCAACAGCCTCAAAGGGGGGCGCTTTGATTGTGGCAATTTGTGGCCCTGCGGGTGAAACCGGTTGCCGAGTGGTCCCGATTCATCGGGATGTATCGAGGTACCGGCGGCCTTTTCCCCCTTCCCTTTTTCTTTTTTCATTTTTCCTTTTTCATCTCGTTCTGTGCAGATCAGTGGCCGGGGAAAGGGTTAAGGGTGTAAGGGTTAAGAGTTAATGGTACAAAATAGTGCCGACTTATGAGCAAGTTCGGTAGTTTGCGGCATTGTTTTACCCCAACAAACTGTAGCCCCCCTCAAAGGGGGGCTCTTTGTGTGTGGCGGTTTGCGGCCCTGCGGGGAGAAGCCGGTTGCCGAGTGGTCCCGATTTATCGGGACGTATCGAGGCACCGGCGGCCTTTTCCCCCTTCCCTTTTTCTTTTTTCATTTTTCCTTTTTCATCTCGTTCTGTGCAGATCGGTGGCCGGGAAAGTTGAATTGTTGATTTGTTGAATCGTTGAATGGGGTTTTCGGTGCCTTTCGATGTGGTTCTGCGGCGGGGGAAAGGGTTAAGGGTGTAAGGGTTAAGAAAAATCAGTGCCAATCTGTGCAGATCAGTGGCCCAAATTCGTAATTCGTAATTTTTAATTCCCCCTCGGGCGCGGGCCACCCGGCAAGTGACAACGGGAAAAATCGCTAATCTTATGAATGATCGAACCGGATTCACAATGTTTTTTCTGTGCCCTTCAATAACAAGGATAAGTTAAGAGTTTGTTGTCCGAATTGTGACTACTTGGTAAGTACGCAATGTAATCGGTCCCATAAACCACGTAATCCGACTACGTACTCTACTAGATTGTTTATTGGCTTTGTTTTTCAAAAAAACTATTTTCCCAAATAACAAAAGCTCCCATTCCGCCCTAAAATGGGCTCATTTTCTAACCAACAAAGAATCACTATATTGAATATGATCGGCTGCTTCAATCACATTTACCAACGGAATGCTCATATGAAACGTCGTATTGATAACATCCAGCCATTGATTTGCAATTAAGGCATGGCCTAAATCGCTAGGATGAATTCCGTCCAGACTATAAAATCCCCCCGTAATAAATTTGGCATCAACCGTTAAGCCTGCAATAGAATAACCGTTGTTAATATCCTTAAAAAATCCGTACATATCGACAACCGGAATTTTACGGAACAGACAAACTGAATCAATCACCGAATTAAATCCGTCAATTAAGTCCTTAACCGTTTGCTGCTCAGAAGGATCCAAAATAACGTCATCGGGCAAAGCTTTTCCGTTACTATTGGCAAACGAAGCGGGTAAACCATATCCGCGCTTAATAAATGCTTTGGCCGGAAGCAAAATCAAATCTCCGTCATGCGTACCCACCAGCGGTATTAAATTTCCGTTGGCATCTTTTGCCGGTGTATTGGTAACCGTATCTATCACAAATCGAGATACCGTATTAAAATAAGGCATATCCAAAATATCCGGAATATTCCCCACAATAACCGCGGCATTAGTCGATTTTAGTGAATCCATCAACTCGGCAAAATATTTAGCGAAATCTTCTTTGGAAGTCGGAGGGCTAGTCACCGGATTTATGGCGCTGTACATGGCATAGCTAAGGATATCGTATGTGCCGACCCAGCATAAAACCAAAGAGGGGTGGAAAACTTTCAACTGTTCAAAAGCAGACATATAACCATAAGGATCCGGTAACGGATTGCGTAAAATGACATCCAGCAGGCCGCTTTTGCTCCGGCTACGCAGCTTGCTTACCCCATGCAAAACGTCATCCACATAAATGCCAGGTACGGCTAAATTGTTATAAGGATACGGCCATAATTTAACCGAATCGTCAATAAACGGGTTAGTTGTCGGATCAAAGTTGGGATAATCGGAAAAAGGAACGGCATCGATTACCGGGTCGGGAACGATGGTATTGGGTGTTTCGGGATTGTCTAAATATTTCAGTTCCAGTGTTCCGTAACCGGCATACGATTCGCTACCCAAACCAGGATAATGAATATAAGGTTGCTGAAACATTGATGTTTGGCCCTGACGGGCAATCAAAGCCAAAAAATCATTACGTTGATGAGGCTCTACCAAGGCTGCTGACTGATAACCGGCCATAATATCATCGCCAATACCCATCAAGCGGCTTAACAGAGCAATTTCATTTGCATTCAACGTTGAGCTTGTAATGCGCGGCTCATTTAAAGAACAAGCCGCTAATATCGCCAATAAGACGGCTCCCAAACTTAAAGCAAAAAGTTTATTCTTCATAAAGCATGCTCCTTTTCCCTTATCTAAAAGGCATAGCCAAAGGTTAAGCCTAAAATATTGGCTAATCCGGTATATGTGCCATTAAAATCGTTTACGGAATTCTTTACTTCACGATCATCTTGTAAAAGAACGTGGTAAGCGGCATCCACACTAAAACGGGACTTACGATATCCCAGACCAATCGTATAATTATGCCGATCGTTTTCCGGCAGAGTCGGCTCTACGTAAGCAGCCGGAACGGCGTGATAATCCCATGCATATCCGACACGTAATGTAAAATGACGATCCAATTTATATTCCAGGCCGAAACGCAAACTGAAGGTATCTTTGTAATTTCTGGGGTTTACACTTTCGGTTTGCCCGGCAACCGGTTGCGCAAAATCCACTTTAACTTTATCATACGTGTGCCAGCCCATGGCAATGTAATCAAATTCCAAACTTAGATTATCGGTCATATCATAAGCAATTCCCAATCCGTAAGAAGACGGTAAAGTGAGACTTGACGTGGCTTTGGTTTTGGCAGGAAAATAGGTAGCCACTTCTTGGTTTACAATATCATTTTGTGTTTCGGGAAAAGTAAAATATGCCGTTCCGTCGTTAAAATCCAAAGGCGCGGTACTTCGGTACACAAAACCTATTTCGATTTTTTCTGCCAGACGATAATGCAACCCCAAATTAAATGAATAGCCTGTGGCGTTTGCTTCCAATTTTGAATGTCCGAAAAGATGCCGAGGCGTGAATAAAATATCTTTTTCGAGTACAACATCAGCATATACCAAGGAAAATCCTGCCGCCAGCGAAAGATTGTCTCGAATCTTGTATGCAACTACGGGATTCACATACAAGGTACGCAACTCGGTATTGGTGGCTAACAACCGCCCAACCCATTTATCCTTCCATGTAGAAGCAAGGCCAAAGGGTGAATAGATTCCCAAACCTAATGAAATTTTCGGATTCAATGCATAGGTTGCGTAAAAATGGGATGGGAAAAACAAGCCTTTTTTGGCTTCACTATAGTAATAGGGATCCATTTCTACCGGACCGGTAAAAGAAAATTGAGTTTGAATTGCAGTAGTTCCGATTTGCAACTGCCAGCCCTGCAACCCAGCAATTCCCGCGGGATTGTAAAAAACAGCAGACGGATTATTTGCTCTGGCCAAAAAGGCCCCTGCCATTCCGGTAGCTCTACTTCCCTGCTCGTAAATGGAAAATCCGGATGCAAGTAAAAACGAGGCGGGCAATAGTAAAATCAAAAGCGCTTTTTTAAACATGAAGCCTCCTGCAAAATATTTGGGTGTCGCTTAGGACGCAAGTATTTTCTTTGTTCGAATCTCACCACTACTGGTGAATATACACATAATTTCATATTTGTTAAATACAATTAAGTCACAGAATATTCAAAATTACGAACAATTTATCAAAAAGATTCAAACGGGCAGCAAAAATATTTTTTAAATCGAATCGTTTCCGGAGACTTTTTGCGGGTACGTTTGCAAAACAGAAAAGGCAGAGCCAAAGCCCTGCCTTTTAAAACCGATTGTCCGGTAAATTCTACCAGAAGCGCCCACCCAACATATCGATAACCGAAGCCATTTTTTCCAGATTGTAATTTTTCAAATTAGGCGTACTCGCTTTCTTCAGCATCGGAGCATGTCCCAAAACATTCCGGATATTGATATGAGCAATGGCAATACCGTATTTGGCATTTATGGCGTCGATAAATTTATTGGCTACAATACCATAACCGGCATTGGTCAAATGGATACCATCAAAGCTAAACAGACCGCCGGTGGCAAAATCGGTGGTAAACATAAATCCGTCCACCATCAAACCGCCGTTATTAAGCACATCCAACAAAAATTGATTGGCATCGAACAACGCAAAACCGTATTGATTGGCAGCGGCTGCAATAATTTGATTGTAGGCCGCGGTAATTTGTTTAACCGTGGCAATTTCAACAGGATCCAATATCAAGGCGCTGGGCCAAGGATTTCGCGGATCCAGGCCAAAGGCCTGTGTGGTATCAACAGCGGGCATAGTAGCCAACAAAGCCGAAACCGGAATGCCTTTCATAGCGGCCAAATCGCGATACCAATGTCCGGTAGGTTTGCCAATATCCGCGGCATAGCTTCCGCCGACCAGCGTAACCAAAACATTAAAATTATTCAAATCGTCTTGCGTGGCTTGCCCTGTTGCCGGAGCCGTCGTTAAACTATCGGTACTTTTTTGATAGGCCAAAGGATACGGAATATTGGCCGCTTTTAAGGCGGCGGCTATTTTCGGCCCGACAACTTTAAAGAACGGCGGAACCGTAACATCGGGAATATTGGCCACGGCAACTTTGGCATTTAACGAAGCCACTTTGGCGGCCAGTTCCATGTAAGCGCTTTGAAAACCTTGCAAAGAAACACCGGTTATGGGGCTGGTGAAATCCTGAATCGGGGTAGGAGGCTTCAGTCCGCCGCTGGTAGCGTAGCCCAAGATATCGTTGTTGCCGATCCATAGGGTTACCAAGTCCGGATTTTGCGCTTTAGCCTGATCAAAAGCCGTACCTTGGCCGCGCAAAACCAAATCGACCGCCGCATTGTCTTCACCGAAAAAGAAATGGCGAAAATTGGTTGTGGAACTGGTTGCATTCAAAAGATCCCAGGTTGTTGCCGTGGGTATGCCCAAATTTTGGTAGGGTTTGGGATAAGTTGTATTGTTAGGAACACCAGTTCCTTCGGCCTTAAAAATATTGCTGGTAAAAGGGTCCAGCTCGTAAATATTGGGTAAGCCAGGATACGAAACGGTCGGTTGACCGAATTCTTTAATACCCAATTGTCGGGCGAGTTGTGCCGGAAAACTATAGTACTGAAAATCTTCCATCAAGCCACCGGATTGCACGCCTGCCGTCAAGCTGTTACCCAGTGCCACATAGGAATTAATGGTTTCACCGTTCAGATTATTCTCGGTCTTTTTAACGCTCGGTTCTTCCAATTTACAACCCGAAAGAACCAAGGCCAAAGCCAACACCGCAAGGAAGGTTATTCGAATATATTTCATAACATTGTTCTCCTTCTTTTAATTATAAAGAAATGCCCATGGTCAGACCAAACATATTGGCCATACCTTTATAGGTTCCATTAAAAGGAAAGGGCTGACCGTTAACTTCCAGCTTGGAATCCTTGATGGTGCGATCATCCTGCAAGAGCAGCATATAGTAAGCGTCAAAGGTAATATTGTTTAATTTGTAGCCTAAACCAATGGAATATAAATTGCGATCACCTTCAGGTAAAGTTGGCTCAACATACTCATCCGGGACAGCATGATTGTCATGCAAATAACCAGCCCGAACGGCAAAATTTTCATTTACTTTGTATTCGAGACCGAAGCGTAAGCTGTAACTATCTTCGTAATTTTTAATTGCTTCGCTTTCTGTTTTACCGGCAACCGGTTTTTTAAATTTGATTTTTAATACATCGTAAGAACTCCAGCCTAATTGCATAAAATCAAATTCGGCGGTTAGTTGTTCGGTTAAAGCATAAGCAATACCTAAACCGATTTCATTGGGAAAATCCAATTCGGAACTACCTTTGGTATTAGGGAAGGCAGCCACTAAATATTGGTACATTTTTTGGTTTCTTAATTCGGGTATTTCGAAAGTAGCATCACCATCGTCGAATTTCATCAATACATTGTTACGATAAACCGCACCCAGCGTCAGTTTTTCCGTCGGCTTGTACTGAATCCCCACATTAAATCCGTAACCGGTGCCGTTTGCTTTTAATTTGGATTCCACATAGGTATCGGCCGCAAATCCCGTGTAAATACTTTTTTCCAAATCCACGGCACCAATCATATAAGTAAATCCTGCAGCAACGGACAGATTATCCAGAACTTTGTAAGCAATAACCGGGTTCAGCGAAAATGTTTCCACGCTGGACTTGGTAGCCAAAACGCGGCCAGGCCAATCACGCGGCCAATCGCTTCCCAAACCGAACATCGTATAAAAACCGAAACCGGCAGTCAGGCGATCGGTCAAACCGTAGGTAAGATAAAAATGAACCGGTGGGAAAACCTGCTTTTTGGCTTCCGTGTACAAATTAGGATCCACATTGGTTGGCCCCTGAAAAGAAAATTCGGGCATAATAATCGTTGCACCCAAGCCCAACTGTAATCCTTTTAGTGAAGTCATACCTGCCGGGTTGTAAAACACAGCGGTTACGTCATTCGCCATGGCAATAAATGCGCCACCCATGGCCGTAGCTTTTGCCCCCTGCTCGTAAATCGAGAATCCGGAGCCATACACCATCGAACCGCTGAGTAAAACGGTGAACAGTAGCATTAAAAGTTTCTTGTGCATAGAACCTCCTACTTAAAGTTAGAAACTCAAATATTGCTCAGAAAGATACAAGAATATCACTTCAAATTCAACTTTTTAAAATTTTATAGCCTCTTATTTTTGATATATTTATCACATGAGAATTTATGCTTTAGCGCTCTAAAGTCAACGATTAATCAGAATGATGGGAGTAAAAACGGTAAGGTGAGCGGTAGGTATTTTAACAGAATTGCAAACTTTGTTCAGGACCGTTCAATGGCCATTTTCGGTTCGCCCGAAAATATTTCCCTTTGGCGCAGTGAAAGATAAAGAAACATGAAGCAACCTTGGGACAAAACGCTAACCGATACTTCTCCGTGCCCTTTACCGCTAAATAACCGTATTGCTGGGCACAACCGTGTTTTTGGGAATAATGATAATACCGTCGCGAATGGCGTAAAATTCTCCGTCTTCATTTTCCTTATTGTCTTTGTTAATCAAATGTACGTTGTTGCCAATGCGGGCATTAATATCAATAATCGCGTTGCGAATTACACAATTATTACCGATTCCCAAATTCGGTTCTCCTTTAGCCGCATTTTCCTTACGCGTTTGGATGGTATCGTAGCGGTCGTTCCCCATGATGATGGCCCGTTGAATAAAGGTACCTTCTTCCACAAAAGAACGAATACCGATGATGGAATTTTCGATGATCGATCCCAACAAAATCGATCCTTCGGCCACGTTCGATTGGTGAATTTGGCAATTGTAAATTTTGGAAGGCGGCAAGTAACGCGGATGGGTGTAAATAGGAAAATCTTCGTCGTAAAAGTCAAATCGGGGCACGGGCTGAACCAATTCCATGTGCGCATCGAAAAAGGCGCGTACCGTTCCGATATCTTCCCAATAGCCGTCAAAAAAATAGGCCGCCACTTTGTATTTTTTTATGGCTTCTGGAATAATTTCATGGCCAAAATCTTCTTTGCTTTCATCTGCCAAAACATCAAACAATACATCCTTTTTAAAAATGTAAATGCCCATGGAGGCCAAATGGGTACGCCCCTGAGGTTCAATGTCAAATTTTTTAAACGCGCCTTTGGGAATGGCAAATTCATCCAGAATCGTATCGTCTTGCGGTTTTTCGTAAAACTGCGAAACATAGCCGTGTTCATCCGTTTTGAGAATGCCGAACCCCTTGGCCTCATGCCGATAAATGGGTTTTACCGAAATCGAAATATCGGCATTTAACTTTAAATGATTTTCATAAAACTTTCTGTAATCCATTCGGTAAAGATGATCGCCGGAAAGGATAAGAATATTATTATCCACCGATTTCAAATAAATCAAATTTTTACGCACCGCATCGGCAGTGCCCTGATACCAATCTTTGTTCTCCGCCGTTTGCTGGGCGGCTAAAATGCGAACAAACCCTTTGCTAAAAATATCAAAAAGATAGGTTCGAGTAATATGGCGATGCAACGATTCTGTATTAAATTGAGTAAGAATAAAAATTTTGCGCACACCCGAATGCAGACAGTTACTAATGGGGATATCAATCAAACGAAATTTTCCGCCGATGGGTACAGCAGGCTTGGCACGCAGTTTGGTTAACGGATACAAACGCGAACCTTGTCCACCTCCTAAAATAACAGCCGTTAAATTCATGTTGCCCTCTTATCTGGTTTTTATTTTACAAAATCTAAAATACCTTGCTCGTCAAAACCAATCCAAAACGCATTGCCTTTTTGGATTAAAGGGCGATTTATCATGCCTTGTTCTTTTAACAGCCAATCGAACAGTTCTTCTTCTGATAGGTTTCTATCTTTTAATCCCAGTTTACGGAACGTCGGCCCTTTGGCATTTAATACGCTTTGCAAGCCTAATTGATCCACAATTTTTTGCAGTTCTTCGCGAGTTAACGGCTGTTTTTTTACATTGATAAAAACATAATCGATTCCGTTATCTTCCAGTAATTTTTTGGTCTTTCTTATTTTCTGACATTGGGGGACACCATAGAGGGTAATCATGGTTTTGCCTCCTTGTTAATTTGAAATTGTACGCCTCATTTCTTTATTTGCCAACGAGCTGCCGCGCCCTTAATCAAAACACCCGCAGGCTTTCTTTCATCAATCGAGAATAGACGAAGCAACGATGTTTGCAATCCGGCCGCGCAACCGGACCACATCTCCGCCGTGTAAATCGTGCGGATGTACCCGATTGGTCAGTAAAATAATGACGGTGCGGCTTTGCGGATCGATGGTAATCGATGTGCCCGTATACCCAGTATGACCAAATGCACGGTTCCCGAACAAATCACCAATGTTCGAATTGTAGTCCGAAGAAACATCCCAACCCAAAGCCCGACCGAATTGTTCGAATCCTTTGGGAATGCGAATCATCGCTTCCACGGTGCGTTTGCTTAAAATACGTTTTCCGTGCCAACTGCCCTTGTTAAGTAACATGGCGGCATAAACGGCCAAATCATCGGCAGTGGAAAACAAACCGGCATTGCCCGAAATACCTCCGTTCATTACCCGGGCCAACGGATCGTGCACTACGCCCAGAAGCACCCTTCCGTCCGGCTGTATTTCGGTGGCCGCACATCGATTGATTTTATCCTTCGGCGGCAGGTAAAACGTATCGTGCATACCCAATGGTTTAAATATATTTTGTTCGCTGAATGTTTTAAGCGACTGACCGGTAATGGTTTGAATAATATTCTGCAATGTAATAAAATTAAGGCAACTGTACTTAAAATACGTTCCCGGTTCATGCTCAAGCGGCATGCGTGCAATGTAGGCAATTAAAGAATCCGGATTAGGCGATCCGTACTTTTCCTTCAATTCCTTTACAGGAGCGTACGGCGGTAAACCCGAGGTATGGGTTAGCAAATGGATGATGCGAATGGGTTTGCCAAAACGATTTTCCCGTTTGAATTGCGGTAAAAAATCGGATACGCGATCTTTTAAACGCAATTGCCCGCGTTCCAGCAAAATCATGGCCGAAGTTGCCGTGGCAACCGGTTTGGTTACCGAAGCCAAATCGAATATGGTATTGATTTCCATTTTTCTTTTTACCGGCACCAACTGCCGATACCCGTATGCTTTACGATAAACGATTTTATTGTCACGCGCCACCAGCAGCACGGCTCCGGGAATTACGCTATCGGCAATGGCATTTTCGATGAGTTTGTCGGCCAGTTGCAAACGCTTGGCATCTATATGTTCGACTTTTGGCGAAACGACTCGCAGAGATTGCGCATTGAGAAGGGTAACAAGAAAAACGACTAAAAATACAAATTTACGCAAAAACATAAACACCGCCCTTTGTTTTGTTTCGGTTACATGATGTCCGCCCTAATATAATAAAATTTTAAATGCGCCAAAAAGTAAAAAACGAAAAAAGAAAAACATGCGTTTAAAAACCTTTCTTCCGTCCCAACGTTCATACCCATACTACCGAAAAAATATACATTGCATATTACCGGATCTCCTTTTCGATTTTTAGCCTGGCATAAAAATTTACGCAAGCAACTCCCCTGAAATGCTGCGAATAAATTGCATCCGAACCCGCCTTGTGCTTACATTTCGTTTGAGTTCACAAACAGGATGCGCCATGGCAACTTACATTCTGGGTATTTCCGCATTTTATCACGATTCCGCGGCCGCTTTACTTAAAGACGGAGACATTATTGCCGCAGCTCAGGAAGAACGCTTCAGCCGTAAAAAACACGATCGTGCCTTTCCCGAAAAAGCCATCGCGTATTGCATGCAGGAAGCACATATCCGACCACAAAAGCTGGATGCGATTGTTTTTTACGAAAAACCCTTTGTCAAATTCAACCGCATTTTGGAAACCTATTTGCACACCGCTCCTTTGGGGTTGCGTTCGTTTTTAATGGCCATGCCTTTGTGGATCGGGCAAAAGTTGTGGATTCCCGACTTGATAAAAAAGAGATTGGCTTACAGCGGACCGTTGCTCTTTGGCGAACACCATGAATCGCATGCCGCTTCGGCCTTTTTCCCTTCCCCTTTTTCCGAAGCGGCTGTTTTAACGATGGATGGCGTCGGTGAATGGGCTACCTCTTCTGTTGCACTGGGCAAAGGCAATCAAATCCAAATGCTTTATGAACAGTCTTTTCCTCATTCTCTCGGTTTGTTGTATTCGGCATTTACCTATTTTACCGGTTTTAAAGTCAATTCGGGAGAATACAAATTAATGGGTTTGGCCCCGTACGGTGAGCCTGTTTACACCCAACTTATTCTGGACGAACTGATCGACTTAAAAGCGGACGGTTCCTTCAAACTCAACACGCGCTATTTTAATTATCTGCACGGCTTAACTATGACCAACAGACGTTTTGCCCGTTTGTTCGGAGGCCCGCCGCGTAAACCGGAAACACCTTTAACACAGCGCGAAATGGATTTGGCCGCTTCCGTGCAAAAAGTAAGCGAAGAAATTATTTTGCGCATGGCCCGGTATGTACGGCATCAAACCGGACAAAAACAACTTTGTCTGGCCGGAGGCGTGGCTTTAAACTGTGTGGCTAACGGCAAGTTGTTACGTTCCGGTCTGTTTGACGATCTTTGGATCCAACCGGCGGCCGGCGATGCGGGCGGGGCACTTGGTGCAGCTTATTTGGCCCATTTTCACTATTTTAAATCTAAACGCACCGTTACGCGGCCCGATGCACAAAAAGGATCGTATTTGGGACCTTCCTATTCCGACGAGCAAATCGAAACCTTTTTGCGTTCGGTTGGCGCCCGTTATCAACAAAAGGACGAAAACATGCTTATCGAGCAAACCGCCGATTTGTTGCGCACAGGCAACGTAGTGGGCTGGTTTCAGGGACGCATGGAGTTTGGTCCGCGCGCCTTGGGCAATCGCTCCATTTTGGCCGATGCGCGTAAAGCCGAAATACAGCAAATTTTGAACCTGAAAATAAAATTCAGAGAAAGTTTTCGACCCTTTGCACCCGCTGTTCTTGCAGAAGATGCCCCTCAATGGTTCGATATCCACCATCCCAGCCCATACATGCTCATTACCGCCGATGTACATCCTTCGAAACGGCTTTCCGACCCAAACGAACAAAGCCTGAACGGTTTACAGCGTTTAAAAACACGACGTTCGCTCATTCCGGCCGTAACGCATGTGGATTATTCGGCGCGGCTGCAAACGGTAAACCAACACGAAAATCCTTTGTTTTACAAACTATTGCGTGCCTTCAAGGCAAAAACAGGTTGTCCGGTATTAATTAACACCTCGTTTAACGTACGCGGAGAACCTATTGTGCGTTCGCCCGCGGAGGCGTATGCTTGTTTTTTACGCACCAAAATGGATGTACTGGTTATGGGACATTTTTTATTGCTAAAAGAATGGCAGCACGAAGTACAGCGGCAAATGCAACGGCAGGAGGTATTTGAACTTGATTAAACAAAAAGTAGACAAACACCCCAACATTAAACAATTACGCGCCTTTTCCTTAGTTACTTTTTTAGGTTTTCTCGTGCTTGCGCTTGCTGGCTGGCGCAAAGGATCGTTTAGCCTTGCATTCCTCTTTGGCTTTTTTATGATTTTAATTGTGGCCGGTCAATTGTACCGGCCGCTATTAATGCAGTTGTACCGCTGGTGGATGGGATTAAGTGAAATTTTAGGTTGGATTTCTTCGCGCCTTATTTTAACATTGATTTTTTACATTGTTTTTGCGCCCATCGGTTTACTGTTGCGCCTGCTGGGAAATCCGCTTTTAAATACGCATTTTCCGGACGACAAAACATCTTTCTGGCAAAAACGCAGCAAAAAACAAAGTAATTTGGAAAAAATGTATTAAAGACAGGAATTGCTTATGGCTAAATGGAATATTATTCGCGAATATCTTGCCTTTTTAAAATCGCACAAAAAATGGTGGCTCTTGCCAATCGTTTTTATTTTACTCCTTTTGGGGGTAATTATCATTTTAGCACAGGGCAGTGCCCTGGCACCGTTTATTTACACGTTATTTTAAAACGGATATTACGGAGCAAATTATGGCGCTAATAAAATCGAAACGCACACATTTGGAACAAGGATTCGTACAGGTTTACACCGGTAACGGAAAGGGTAAAACCACCGCAGCCATCGGTTTGGCCATGCGGGCTATTGGCGCCGGACTTTACGTCTATTTTGTCCAATTCATGAAAAGCTTTCCCTATTCCGAGCTTTCCGTATTACAAGCGTTCCAACCGCAATTGACATTAAAACGTTACGGAAATGACGATTTTGTTCTCAAAAAACAGCCACCGTCCGCCGAACTTTTGGCTACCATGCACAAGGGTCTTGCAGATGCCCACCGCGCAATGTTAAGCGGAAAATACGATTTGATTGTTTTAGACGAGGTATTGGTTTCGATCTATTTTAAATTATTTTCCTGCGCAGAAATCGTCCGATTTATTAAGGAACGTCCGAACGAAACGGAACTTGTGCTCACCGGACGTTATTGCCCTCACGAAATCATCGATTCGGCCGACTTGGTAACGGAAATGAAGGAAATAAAACATTATTACCGTCAGGGTGTGCTGGCCCGCAAGGGCATCGAAAGCTAAATTTCCTTCGCAATTTTTCTCTGAATTCCATAGATTGTAACCAGCAAATCAACCAAAAAAAGGAGAATAAATTATGAGGGCCATGACCAAAAAATCACTGGAGGAAGCTTTTGCCGGAGAATCGATGGCACACATGAAGTATTTAGCATTTAGTGAAGTCGCCAAAAATGAAGGTTTTCCGCAAATCGCCAAACTCTTCGAAGCCATTGCTTATGCCGAGCAGGTACACGCGATTAATCATGCCAAACAATTGGGATTAATAAACGGCACCGCCGAAAACCTGCAAGCGGCTATCGACGGCGAACATTTTGAAATCGAAGAAATGTATCCGGCATACAGTGCCATCGCAAAACTGCAAAAAGAAAAAGGCGCCGATCGCTCCATTTATTACGCTCTGGAGGCGGAAAAAATTCACGAAGAATTGTACAAAGAAGCGCTGGAGCAAATGCAAAAGGGACACGATATTAACCCAGACGAAATTTACATTTGCCCCGTTTGCGGTTATACCCATTTTGGCAAACCGGAAGAAGACAAATGCCCCGTTTGCAATTTACCTGTTGAAAAATTTGTTACCTTTTAAGCCGAATTTTCGGATTACAGTTAGCGGCATGTCGGCAAATCGCGCATGTCGCTAATTTTATTACTCCCAAAAACAAACACCTGCCATCGAACGTGTTGCCTTTTTGCGTGTATTACCGGATGTATTGCAATCATTCGGAAAGGAATCTTTATGTATTCGCAAAAAATTTTCCCGCTTCTTTTTTTGCTGGCTATTTTTCTTTTCGTGCCCGTACTTTTTGCCCAAAAAGTCAATTCCCAAACCGTTCGACGGTTAATTTACGAAGTAAAACCCAACGAATGGTATTTAACCCAGGCCGAATTTTGGCAAAAGGAAACGCAAAAAAATCCCAAAAATCCCATAGCCTGGCGCAATTACTATTTGGCCGTCCGTTATGCAACCCACTCAATTTACCCCGCAAGCCTTTAAGAAAAAAAAGACAAAAAACCGAAAAAATACTGAGGAAAATAGACCGGAATGTTCCGCATTCCTACGACTATTATTCTTTGAAATTTTACCATAACAGCGCCAACAAAAAAGGCGATATTCGATTGTTGCAAAAAGCCTATGCCATCCATCCGGATCGGCCGGAATTGTATTATTTTTTATCGTTTACTACTTTACACACAACCAAACGACAAAGGCCAAAACATTTTGCCGCAAGCTGTACGAAAGCAAAGACATCATTCCGGATTTGCTCGATTATAATTGCAACGTTATGGCTTCTTGCAAGCAAAACGCTATTCTGTTCACCAACGGAGATAACGATACCTACCCGCTGTGGGTATTGCAGTTTGTTAAAAATATCCGCTCGGATACTACAGTCATCAACACCTGTCTGGGTATGGGTTATCCGGCCTATTTGCAACAGCTCTTAAAAAGAAAGAACATTACCGTCGACACTTTAACGCTTAAGCAGCAACCACGGCAAAACTTTTTAAGAACATTAATTGCGCAAATTAAGGCTTCGTCTCCCGATATTCCGATTTACGTTGCTTTAACTTTGCCTGGCAATCGTATAAAATCCCTGCAGAACAGTTTGAACATTGTCGGACTGGCCTACCGTTACCGCACATATAAAATCGACAATTTGGCCTTATTGAATCACAATGTCAGTCAAAAATTCAGGCTCGACTATTTGCGCTATGCTTGGTACAGGGAAAATTATCCGGCCAAAACATCTATGGATATGCTGAACCGGCGTTCTGGCTACCTTGGTGGAACATTTGTATTTGAGCGGTTAATATGGCCAGGCCAAGCGTTGGAAACAATTGGCTTTGTCGCTGGCCCGAAAAGGCGGCAATCAAAAACTGGTTCGTTATTTGAATTCACTGATGACAAAAGCACCAAAGGGCCACTAATGGTATTCGGCTTTTCGGAAGACATGCGACAGACGAACGATTGATGCATTTTATTAAGCAGGGTAATTGCGAAGCGTTTAAAGTTTTGTATAAGCGTTACGCCCGGCCCATGCTTCGTTATTTTTTCCGGATGTTACATGGCAACAAAAAACTGGCGCAGGATTCTTTGCAGGAATTGTTTCTGAAACTAATACAAAAATGCCGGTCGTTTAACGAATCGTAGCCTTTTAAAACTTGGTTTTACGCCATGGCTTACAATATGTGCAAAAACGAATACTGAGGGCAGGCCGTGCGCAAAAACTACCTGAACAACTCCGAGAGTACAACTCGGTTCGATGAAATATCCGCGGAAGCGACAATGGACAGACACTATTTTCGGCAACGATTGATCGGCAGCCTTAGTGTCCGCGTCGATTCGATACTTACCCGCTTTGCGGTATCTACCATGTAAGGCGCAAAAAAAATGGCTCCACAGAGCTGTGGAGCCGAAGCAAATTAATTGAGGGTTTGATTTTAGGAGGGAGGATAAACCGCTTTTAATTTCTATTGAAAACGAAATTAAATTCTTCTCACTTTATCGTTACCATCTCCTGAATGCCTGCAGGCATCTTTTGTATATCGCCATTTCAAATTTTTTCGATCTGTCGAATCGGTAATAAAAATAACAAAAAATTCGAGCAAATGTCAAGATTTTCTGCAGAAAATTTGTTATTTTGTCAGATTTCTACATGGAAAACCAATAATTCAGTTTAACCAAAAAAACATTGTCGGCTTCGGTTTGATCGAATAAATTTTTGAAATCCGCCCCCATCCGAAACCGTCCATTGTTTTCAAAACCGGAACGATTTTGTGTCCAAACCAAAAACAGGGTGGAACCCGGACGATACTCCCAGCGCAAAACCAAATTGGAGCGAAATTCTTTAATATTAAAATCTGGCAAACCGAACGAATAATCCGTTTGTCCGTCCCCGTTTTCGTCGATTTCATACGTAGAATTATCTTGATCGTAGTGAATTTGACCAGGGGTAAATTCCTGGTAACGTCCCGAGCCATAGGCTCTGGGATTGGTGATACGCTTAAAATGATCGTATTGTCCGGTGGCAATAAAAGGTTGCCCGTAATATTGCACGGACAAAACGGGCGATGGGCTGTAATTAAGGCGAACAACGCTGCCGAAGGTATGGCGTAAAATACGCCCGAAAATGTAGCGATCGCTGCCGTTAACGGATTCGGTAGTTACATATTGCAAATTTTCGATTGTGTAATTATAAAAAGGCCGAACCGACAAGTTCAGTCGGGTACTCAACTTGCTCGACCAGCCCAAGCTAACATTGTACGATTTTGAAATGCGGTCATCATCAAGATGCACATTGACCGAAAGCCCGAGCTGATTGTCTTTGCGTTGATCCGTAAATCCGTGGAACCAGATATTCCAGTTTCCGGTTGTTCGAGCCAACGGACCGCCGCGCAATAGCGATTTGCTGAACCCGTGTTGCTGCCGGTTAATACCAAGATAAAACCCCCAATAATTCATCAGCGTTGCTCCGCCGTTGATATTTCCGCCCACATTCAAGCGGTCGCCACCGTAATCCGTCATTTGCCACACGTTGGAGTTAATGGAAACGCGTTTAAAAATACCCACCGGATTATTAATGCGATAGCCCACCCAAATGTACGACATTATCTGATCTGCCGAGCGTAAAAACCCCAAATCATTCAGTTCCAAGCCCGGCGACCGCCACAAACCGCCCACGGCAAAACGCCAACGACCGTTGCCCACCCTACCGATATTAAACGTACCGCCGTTGCCGGTCAAACGGGTACGTGTGGAATCATAATGCAAATAACCGGCATCGGGACGCTGAAAATAATGGGCCGACGATTCCTGAATGCGTTGCAAAGCCCGGGCACTGCCCCGCACATAGCTGCCGAATAATTTCAAACTTAAAAAATAAGTTTTATTGTCCCACTGATGCCTAAAGTCCAACCCGCCTGTGTAGGCCGAACGGGCCAAAAATTCCAGATAATCTTTATCGATTTTACGATCGGTTGCCGTAAAAATACCGCCCACCGAGGTATTGCCTTTGTTAAAATCTTTTTGCAGCCGAGCCACAAAATAATTGGTTAAAGGCTCCACTTCGGCCTTGCTTTTCCGGCCTTCAAATTCTAACTGGGCATACTCGCGATTGGTAAGTGCATTTAAAATGCCAACGGACCAACCTTTCTGCGTTTTGCCGCTAATTTTGGCCGCGCCTAAAATACGGGCTTGCTCGGGCATGTCAATGTAGTCTGCTTCAAAACCATCGTCTGCGGAAGGATAATAATGCGGACGGCGCCCGATACGCCGCGAATAAAATATTTTTTCCTGTGCCATGTCGCCGTCTCCCATGGCCAAAGGAAATTGAAAAATATTCTTACCTTCAATAAAAAAAGGACGTTTCTCCTCGAAAAATGTCTCGTAGGCACTCAAATTCACCTGTGAAGGATCGGCTTCCACCTGACCGAAATCCGGATTTATGGTAAAGTCGGCGGTCAAATCGCTAGTAATTCCTATCTTTCCGTCCAGACCGGCGTTAAATTCAACATCGCGACCAGAAGCAAAGGGATCGCCTTGTTGCGCGGGATATGTGTGTAAATTAGTTACGGCGTAAGGCAATATTTCCACATGCATGGGCATTTTAATTCCCTTAATTCCCTTAAGAAGCCCAAAATACGAAACCATACCGGCGGCATCTTTGGGAATGTATTGCCACATGTCGTCTTCCTGCTTCCGGAAAATATGCCGCGTTATCTGAAAACCCCACGTTTGCTCGGCTTTATTGGCAAAGCGAATTTGACTAAAAGGAATGCGCATTTCCGCTACCCAGCCGGAATCGTTAAGCGACGTTTTCACCTGCCAAACAGGATCCCAACTCTTATCTTGACGATCCCCGTCTTCCGAAATTATCAAATCGTATTTGACTCCGGCTGCGTTTACTCCAAAAACAAAGGCCGTACGCCTGTCGAAATAGCTGTCCAATTCCACAGCCAGCATGTCGCTTTTTTCTACGTCATCTCGGCGAGAAAGACGTCGTTCTATTTTGGCGGGATCGGAATCGTAGGCCATAACCGCAACGTACAAATTCCGGTTATCATATAAAATTTTAAACCGTGTTTTTTCGGTGGGCGCCATGTTTTCGATCGGATTGATCTGCACAAATGTATCCTGAAACGGCACTTTTTGCCAAGCCGGATCGTTCAGTTTTCCGTCGATACGAGGTGCTTTGGTATCCGAAACGCGATAGGCTGTGCATATTTTTTTGACGGGCATTCCGTTTGCCCGTAAGCCGCCGAAAAACAAGCCAATCACCAAAACGTTAAGTAAAAATCCCTTCATGCTTAACTTCCTGATTTTTTGTTGTCTTCCATCTTATGTTTTTTGAAATTACGAGAATAAGAGGAAAAGGTTACCTTAAATTTTGAATTGAAAATCTGAACGTATTAAAAAGCGGGCGCCCGTACGGACGAAAAATTGGGATCTGTTCTGAAGGGAAAAGACGGAATATCGTTATTTTGGCGAAGGGCTCGCCGAATGTTTAATAATTTTTAAGCGGAATAGGTTTTAGCGTTTCGTAGGTAATGGTATATTTGCGATAGGGCGGTTCGATAATAAAAATAAAATTGCCTTTCAGCGATTTACCCGGAGCAATACGTCGTTTAAAATATGCTTTAGGCGCCAGAGCTACGTAATTTTCCAACCCGACACAATGGAAACGTGTTTGATCCGGCGCTGTTAAAAACAAATTGGATGAGAAGAAAATATTATCGGCCGGGCCGCTATTGGTAATTTGGGCATTGACTTTAATCAGTTTTGTTTTTGGATCGGAAACGTTGTATTCTTCGCTACCCACTTTAAACGAACGGGCGTACCGCACGCTGTAAATGCTTAACTTCCACGGATTACGCATGGCAATTTGCAAAGAGCCCAATCGTTTTTCCGCCAAACGTGTCTTTAAATTCCAGACAATAAGGCTGGCGTCTTCGGAAGCGGAAATTAATTTTTTACCCGAATCGGCAAAGGCCAGTGCGGTAACGGTTAAAAAATGGCCGTAAAACGAACCCTGCAAATCTCCCTTGGGCCATTGCCACAATTTTACGGATTTATCCATGGAACCGGTAGCCACAAGTGTGCCATCGGATGAAGCGACCAAGGCGGTAATCGGCGCGTGATGGTTTTTAGGTAACAGACGCATAACGCCTTGCTGCCAATCACCCATCCATAAATTTTCGCCGTAGGAAGCCGCTATTCCCCGATCGCCCACAAATGTAACAAATCGTTCTTTGTGATTACCCGCCTTGTAGCCGGGCAAAGCAAACGATTTGACGATTTTCAGTGTACGTGCATCTTGAACAAAAATACGGTTGCTGCCAAACACGGCTATCAAGGGTTGGCGAAAATGTGTGGCAATGGCGGCCAAACCCGCAACCCTATTGGGAAGAATTTGAATGTTTGCATCATCGGGGTTAAAACGAAACAATCCTTTATTTACGCTACCAAAAAATACGGCCAAAGCCGGATGGTATTCAAATTGCAAAATATTGTTTAAAATAGTGGGAACCGTTTTTTCAATTGTTAACTTATGCGATAAAATTCGGTACAGCACACCCGCCCCGCAAGCAACCCACAAGGCATTACGTTTGGAATCGAAACCGATTCTGTGCGGCAAATACGGCATTCTTTTTTGCCAAATCGCCCGGCCGGAATCTGCATTCCACAATATGATAAGGCTGTCTCTGCCAACGGAAACAATGTTATGTTGTCCTACTGCCTTAACATCCAACACCCCTTTGTGATGGAAAACATCGGTTAATTTTTTCGTTGGATTGGCAATACTTTTTGTAGCCTTTTGCTTGTTTCCCGTTGAGCATCCGGCTAAAAATAAGCCCATCAAAACGATAAATAACAGAACGTTCCGAGTAAAAGATTTCATTCTTTAATTCCAAACCGAACCGTTAATCGGGTTAAAAATTTCAATTTTTGCCTTATGCCCGCAAAACCGGACGGGATGTTAATCTTATTCGCATTTGAATAATCAAATCGGGCAAAATTAGTTAAAGAATCCGCTATCTCAAATTTTTCCACCAATGCAAACATCTTCTTTTTCGGTTTAGTAATGTGATTTCAGGGTTCTGATCCTGTACGCACCAAAATCAACAGCATATTTTGTCTTTTTCTGTTTTTACTCAAATTGATAAATTACCGTTAATCCACAATTTTTGTTTCTTCTCCGAACGGAGAAAATAAAATCATCTCGTCTTGGGGCTTTGGTGTCCAACCCACATCCAAATTCTTCTCCCAGGCTAATTTACGTGCCTCGCGAAAAATTTCGTAACTGTCGGAACGGACAATAAAAAAAATAAATTGCTTTTTGGGGTTAAGCGACTTCAAAATACGGCTGTATTTTGAATCGGGTTTGCGTATTTGCGTAATGCTTTCGCCTTGTACGCCGGGTTTGGGCAACAATACCTCCTGAAAGGCGGCAAAAGTGCGCAAATAGTATTGATTTTGATCGACACTAACAGGAAACACCTGTTCGTTTCGGCATTCGAAAATAACACTCTTTTTGGGAGTGTTGTACACCATGGGCGTTTGGAAAACAAATTCTTTGCTACGCAGCGAAAGACTGCTGATTATACCGATAATAATTAGCATCCCTACGATATTGGTCACAATATCCATTAAGGAATCGATATTAAAAGAAAAATCGCTATCCGATTTACGGCGTTTTTTACCCATGGTTTTTATCCTTTTTCGGCCTGCAAGCGCCACCCTTTGTTAAACGGTTCGTAGCCCACATCAATAATTTTGCCTTTGTTCTTTTGATTGAAACGTCGAATCAAATGATAAGCCTTGCGGAAGGTACGCTCACTTCCGGGATAAATAGCAAAAACAATGTATTTTTGATCGGCTTCTCGCTGAATGGTTTTTACGAATTTAACGTAATCGGATCGGGGATCTGAAATTGCCGCATAAGGAATTTTTTCCTGCCTTTGCACCAGCACCAAATAACCGGCATGGCATTCCACGTAAGCTGGTTTCTTTTTAACGGTTAATGCGGTATCTCTGGACTTAACCACAATGCTGGGTGCCAAAATCGAAACCACACCGATGGAAACGATAATAAATGACAGCACACCGGCCGTACAGGTTAAAATGCTTAAAAATGGAAAAAGCGTCGGTAAAAATCCGTTGGCCTGCTTTTTTTTACGCATTGTTCATTGTTCCCCAATTATTCCGCAAGCGGGGTACGGTGCGATAAGGTAATGGTAACCGGTTTACCCAAATTTTCCATTAATGGTTTCAGCTCGCTCAAACCAGTTTTAATTCCCTGTAACGTTTGCTCGATCGATTTCATCATTTCTTCTTCAAAGGTCAAATAAGCCGAAAGTTTTTCGCTGGTTTTGCTGTCTTTGGTTTCGAAAGTGGAAATGATCTTCTCCATTTCAGCAATCAGATTTTGATAATATTCTTTCTGAGTGTCAATTAAAACCGATTTGAGGGCTTCGGGTATTTGCTTCATGGTTTGTAAAATAACCCCCAAATGTCCGTTAACTTTTTCTAACGACATAATTTGGTCGGCCCAAAATTCCTGACTTTTATTGATTTCGGTCAGCGCTTTGCTTATTTCTTCGTATTTTTGTACGGATACGGTAAAAACCTGCTGCTGTTTGCGAACATTGTCGTTTAAGTCGGTCAAAACTTCTACGCTGCGTGTTAAGGCATGCAAATGATCTTCCAACACTTTGCGATCCAGTTGCGAAATCAAATCTTCAAAACGCGTTTCTTTGGTTTTGGCACTGAAAATTTCATCCAGAATTTCGTATTCGCAAAATTCGTCTACCTCTATTAACATTTCGTCTTCACGCTTTTTAAGAGCCGAAACGTACATCATTAAAGGAACGGTAATTAACAAACTGAGTAAAGTGGTATCAAAGGCCACGGCCAAGCCGGTGGTTACGCCGCCAAGATGTTGTGTTACCTGTTCCAATTCCTTAGCCGATTCGATAACAGTGGAAAAGTTGTTCACCGCATTGCTAATGCCAAGCACAGTACCGGTAAACCCCAACAATGGAATAACGGCAACCAATACCTTCAAAATAGTGTAACTCAATTCCACGTTTTCGGAATCGCGCTCGCTCTGTTCCAAAAGCACCTCGCGCAAATCGTTGCTTTCCATACCGCTTTTAAAAGCAGAAAAGGCGCGCTGAATACGATGGAACAAACGCGTATTTTCGGCACGCACCACATTTTCTTTCAATCGATCGAGCGTTTCGTCCACATCGTCCTTAACACTCCATGAAAAATGACGTTTAATTTCGCTGTGTTTTTTTTCTTCCCAATTAATCTCGCGCTGTTTCAAAAAGCCGATAGCAAACGACCAGGCGCCCAAATAGGTAATTAAATATTGAATAAAGCCGCGTTCGAAGAACATGGCACGGATGCTGGCCAAACTTTTAATTTCTCCCAGATAGTAAACGGCGGCCAAAAAGATAACCGTAATAACGGCTCCCCATAGCAAACTTCGGGTTAGCGATAAAGAACGTACGCCTTGCCCCAATTTACCAGCGGATGTACGTTTGGTATTTTCCCGGTTATTCACATTTTCCATGTATGTGCCTCCACCTTGTCTCTTAATTGTTTAACGATTTAAATATCCGAACAGAATGGCTTTTTTCTCAAAGTCGCCAAAAATACAGGCATTGCCTTTTTTGCGGACGTGCAGATAGTCGTAGATTTCACCGATCGTAATCTTCCGGTCTTTATTGCTATCGGCAGCTCCTTTTAAAGCCTTAAGCAAAAGTTCGGTAAAAAAATCCGGCTTGCCCAGGGAATTTTTCTTTCCGTTGCAAAGGCTCAAAATATTAACCTGCGGCGCTTGATTTTCATCCCAGAACGAAATTTTTTGAGAAAGCTTGCGCCCTGGGTTGCTCAACTTTTTCAGATCGGGCGTGTAAAAGTTTGCATCGATAAAACAGGAAACCATTCGCGCGGGAACAGTTTTTAGCGTTTGGTACAACAGCTCAAAATTAATTCCCGTAGCGGTTAAGTTGTTTATTTGCGAATCTTGGGTTAACAAATACAAATTTTGCGTATTACTCGTGCCGTCTCCGTTTTGAATGATCCCATTACCCGCAAAATAGACGATCACTTCATCCTGCGGTTCCACATAGCGGGCAATGGTACGAATACCATCCAAAATAGCGGAGTAGGTTGGTAAAATTCCCGTGGTTAATGCCAAAACCAGCACATTACTTTTTGGAATAGCCAGACCGTCGGGAGCGGTAAGCACCTTTTCCACGGCGCGAACATTGGCCGCGGCATTGCTCACATCGGGAATGGCCGGATCTTCGTAATCGCCGATGGCAATAACTAAGGCCCAACGATTAACGCCACGTTTTAATTTGGGGGTGGTTTCAAAAGCGTACAACAGTTTGGCAATACGGCCAACGCGAACCGTGCTTTTGGTTTCGTAACCGTCTTTAAACCGGGCATGAACGGTTAAAAAATTGGCCCCCGGGACCAAAGGAAAATCGTTTACTTTAAATGGTATTGCTCCAGGATACAAAGCGGGGTCGGGCATGTTTTGAATTTTTACCCGTTTCCCGATTTTCTCAATCGGTTTACCGTTCAAATCGATGGCAACCGGTTTTTTGTTACGCGTAATAAAGCCTTCCACCGTAATGGACGAGGCACGCGTATGGTGTCCGTCTTTGGGAGCCGTAATTACGATTTTAGGCGCTTGCACCAGTTTTAAACTCATATTTTTTTGCGTTCGGTCCGGCGCCAGACTCACATCATATTCCGCCTGACGATCGGCTTTTTCCGCCACTTTTTCGGAAACCACTTGCGAAAGACGATAGCGGTCGTTCATTTCCAAACTGGTAAAACGATCTTCATATTTTTGGAAGGTGTCCATTAATCCTTGCTTTTGCTGGGCCGCAATTACTTCGGGCTTTTCGCTGATGGTTACTACTTTAAGTCCAACATTTCGTTTGGCATAAGCTTCCTGAATCCAAAAACTGTTGGGATACATTTTTTGGGCAATTGCCAAATATTGATTACGTGTTTTGATATCTTTCTTTTTTTCATACGCCAAAGCCAAATACATGGCTAATATTCCCTGAGCGTATCGATTGTTGTCATTGTAATAGGTTTGCAAATCCAGCAGGCGGCTAATAGCCAACTTGGTTTTATGTTCGTAAGCCAATAACAGATCATCGAATGCCTGAATGGTTTTGTTTTGCGGCGCTAATTTCAAAGCACGATTGATAATTTTACGTGCCATTACATGATTTTTTTTAATTAGTAACAAAAAACGCGCATAATCAAGATAATTATCAAGATTGTAAGGCTGGTTTGTCAGTAAATCCTGATATATCTTTTGCGCCTCATTTAACTTTTTCCGACGAACGGCTGCCTGAGCCAGGTTTCTGCGAAACATGGCTTGCTCAGGATGCGCCTCTGAAACGGATTTAAAAATATCATATGCCTGGGAAAAACGCCCGGTATTCAAATAAATAACTCCCAAATTGTTTTGCGCGTAATAATACCACGGTACGGTCTGTGTAATTTTTTGAAACCAATACTCCGCCGAAACAAAATCGCGCGATTCCATATAATAAACGCCCATCAAATCCATGTTGTAGGGATTCTGCGGAGCAGCCTCGTAATACTTGCGTGTCCAAACTTCGGCTTCCAAGAAATTACCCATTTTAATGTACAACTGGGCCAAAGATCGCAAAGCAGGGGTAACGCCGGAGCGCAGCAAAACCGAATGCAAATAATTGCGTTCGGCCATGGTGTAGTTTTCCAATTGTTCGTACAAGCGACCTTCTTGATACGAACGGTTAGCCGATTCCGGAAAACTTTGCAAAGCACCGATCAAGCCGTAAATATCGTCTTCGCGATCCATGTTTTTATAGCATTCGCCGATGGAGACAAAAACCGAAATGTCTTCGGGCATAAAATTGCGGTAAAGAGCATAATAACGGAGCGCTTTGTCGTATTTGTGCATTTCGCGAAAAATATCGCCCAACTTATCATAACGCACATAGGTAGAATCTTCTTGCATGGCTTTTTTGTAATCGGTCAAAGCCTGATCATAATCGCCCATTTCTTCCATCAATAAACCGTGTAAAAAAAGAAGGTGCGAATTTTTGGGATTCTTTTTTAAGGCTTTGTCATAAAATGTTAAGGCCTCTTGGTAATTGTTCATTATATGAGCAAGATATCCTTTGTAATAATCAATTTCATCGTCCGGAATAAATTGGGATTTTTTTATTTGCTCTTCCAAAAAGGCATTGGCCTGTTTAACCTTATTTTGATAAACCATGCACAAAGCGATTCGCCGCAAAGTGGTTAAGTCGGAAGGTGTCAGTTTAAATAATGTTTTGTATTCCTGTTCTGCTTTGACAAACTGTCCGTGCCTGAAAAGATAATCGGCCAATAGGCGATGCGCTTGCGGTTCGTTGGGAAAAAGCTCCGTATAGCGTTGCAAAGACCTCTGGGCATCCTGAAGTTTACCCGCCGCTTCGTAAATAAGCGTTTTGAGTACAAACCCGTACGGATCGGCAAAGCTAAGTTTACCCGAGATGCGCCGTCCGGTAATAGAACGCATAGTTACCAGGGCTTGCTCAAAATGGCCCAAATCATAGTAATAACGCGCCAAATAGTACAAGTCTACGGGACGCAGCTTTTGCCGTTTGGGACCTTGCCGTAAAATTTTTAGGCCCGCCTGCACATTATCTAACTTGGCATACATGGTAGCCACTTTATATCGGCGTTCGGCGTTCATGGGCTGATCGCTCATCAAAAGTTTGTAATAATATAGCGCTTCTTTGTAATTGCCGTTTTGTTCGTACAACTTAGCAATTTTATTGTACAACTGTTTGCTATCGGGACGCAATTCCAAAAGCAATTCCAGAAAAATAAAATATTCGCGTGTATTACCCGTTAATTGCAAAGTGACTAAATAGGGTTGGTAAATGGCAGGTAAGGTAATATTTTGCCAGGCATTGTTGGATAAAATAAAGCGGTGTACTGTTTTAAGCGCCACATCCCCTTTCCCGTTAAGGCAAAGAAACTTTAAAATGTGAACGCCGTCGAATTTAAGCCACTCGGGATGGTTTTGTAATTCCCTTTCCACCAACAAACCGGCTTGATCGAAACGCCGCATTTTACGTAACAATTTAAAATATCCGGTTAGAATTCGATAATCGTTTGGATTGGCGGCCAATGCTTTTTTGTAAATTTCTTCTGCTTTTTGCGGATAATTATTTTGATACCATTCGGCTAATTCGAGAACGCTTAATTTTTTACGAAGCCGTAAATCATTAATAATCGGTTGGGCCTTGGGAAGATTTTTGGCCGCAATTAAAATTTTTACCATCCGTTTGCGGTTATCATCGTTTTTAGTCAATCGATATTTAATAATGCCCACGGCGTCTTTGTAATTGCCCAATTTGGCCTGCAAATCGGAGAGCATTTCCCACAATTGCTCGTTTTCAGGATAACGTTTTAGGCCCTGTTTTACCACATCCCGCGCTTTTTTGTACTCCTTTTCCATACTATAAAGCTGGCTTACCCAAACGTAGTATGCTAAATTGTACGGATCTTTTTTAATTTTCCGTTCAAAAAAATCAATAACCGCTTTACGGCCCTTCAATTTCAGGTAAACCCTGACGATATTGAATTCGTCTTTGGATTTTCGGGCCAGAGCGAGGGCTTTGTCAAAATTTGCCTGTCGGATGTAAAATCGGATAAAAGCAGAATAAAAATTGGCGTTACGGTTGTTTTTCAATCCTTCGTTCAAAACTTCTTCGGCACGATCAACCTGCCCGCTGTTTTCCAAACAGCGCGCATAACGAATGTAAACCGAATCGGCCTTTAGGCCTTTTTTTAATGCTTGTCGATAAAATTCGGCACCCGGTTTGTACAAACTTTTACGGTAGCAAAAATCGGCCGTTTTTAACAAAAAGGTAGCGTTTTGTTGATGACGCTTAACTTCATCTTCTAACAACTTTAAAGCACGTGCGCGAAACCCAGCCTGCAAATATGCCGCAATTAAATTCATAAAATTCTGAGAACTGCGCGGATTTAAAGCCCGCGCTTGACTGAACCGATTAATAGCTGCCGGATACTGATAGTAACGCAAATAAATAGCACCCTGTTTCCGATACAATACTTCCGGTGGCAATTGGGCATTAAGCCCGGCTATTTCTTTTGCTGCCTGACTGCGGAATATGCCCTGCCAGGCCTCTTTGGAAGTAAAATCGATTTTCAAAATTTCTTTATAGGTCTTAATGGCTTTGTCCCATTGATTGCTGCGTTCCGCTTCTCTGGCATTAATTAGCTTTTGCGGAATAATACCGGCCCCGAAGGCCAAGGTAACCATCAAAAAAAGGAATGGAATAATTCGCATGAAATACCTGCCCCCCATAAAAATGAATAGTATCTGTAAGCCTTAATAATATGTAAAAAATTCTCGATCCCTGAGATTGTGTGCAAAAAACAAGAGAACAGAAGTATACGGTAAAAAATATTCCGTTAATGACAAATCGAATATTCAAAATCGATAGAAAAATGCAAAAAGAATACGAACCAACGTAACCCGTTTGATTCCCGAAATTTGTAGGCTAACACACATTTCAGATTTATTTCTAACGTCCGTGTCGATTATTTTTTCATTTTTTCCAAATAGCGATAAACGAAGCCCGTGCGGTACATTAAAAATACACGGCATCGCTTCCATTTTTCAATATAAGCGTTATATTGTGCACAAAATATGAATGTGCTTTAAGAAAATATTAAAGGACTAAGAGAGATTAAACGTTGTAAAGATATTTACTTTACGGGTTCAAAGCAAATTTTTATCCCCTGTCTATCACCGATTCTCGCGTTTTTTTTCGCCCGTAAACGTGATATGAAAAACAAAAATAATATTTTTTTGATGCAAAAATTTTCTTAACTTTTGTTTCTGGAATTATCAGGTCATTTTAACATAAAGGAGAAATTATGTTTAAAACAATAGGAGTGGTTTTGATGAGTACGCTTTTTCTGTTCAATGTGCTTACCGCACAAAATTCGAAAAGCAACGAACTTACCAGGGATAAAATCCCCGAAAAATACAAATGGGACCTTTCGCAAATGTTCAAATCTCCGCAGGCTTGGGAACAGGCTAAAAAGGATTTGCTAAAAGAAATTCCGAAATTTAACCAATACAAAGGTAAACTCGGCACGTCTTCCCAAACATTGCTCAACTGCCTAAACTTTTATCAGCAAACGGCCGAACGCCTTTCGCTGCTTTCGGCCTATGCTTCGCAATTGTCTGATCAAGATACGCGCGCTTCCAAGCCAATGGCCATGCGGCAAGAGATAGGCCAAGTGGCCAACAAATTTGCCGCGGCAACGGCCTTCATCGAACCGGAAATTTTGCGCATCGATGCCAAAACCATGAAAACATTCATGGCCGAAAATGCCGAACTGCGTAAAAATTACAAGCATTTTATCGACAACATCCAGCGCATGAAGCCGCACACCCTAACACCAGACGAAGAAGAAATTGTAGCCAATGCCGGTATGATGGCCGATACCCCATACGATATTTACGGTATTTTTAAGAACGCCGATATGCCGCGTCCGGAAATCACCTTACCGGACGGGAAAAAAGTGCGTCTGGATGATGCCGCGTACACACTTTACCGCGCCAGTGATAACCGCGACTTGCGCAAAGAGGTTTTCGAACAATTTTTCGGCGCTTACAAAAATTTTGAACGCACCTTTGGCACCGACCTGTACAGTGAAGTCAAAAAAGATCTGTTTTACAAAACCGTACGCAAATACAAATCATCGCTTGAAGCGGCCCTGACCCCGGATAATATTCCTACGTCGGTTTACATGAATCTGATCGAAAGCGTAAACGAAAACTTGCCTACGTTGCACCGCTATTTGAAATTGCGCAAAAAACTTTTGGGCGTAAAAGAATTGCATTATTACGATATGTACGCCCCGCTAATTCCCAAAGTGGAAATGAATTACACAGTGGAACAAGCCGAAGATTTAATTAAAAAGGCCCTAAAACCGTTGGGCGACCAATATCTGCAAGTGGTTAACAAAGCCTTTAACAACCGTTGGATGGATATTATGCCTAATACAGGAAAACGTTCCGGCGCATATTCTTCCGGTGCCGCTTATTCGGTACATCCTTACATTCTACTCAACTTCATGGGTAAATACGAAGACGTAAGCACTATGGCACACGAACTGGGACACACTATGCACAGTTATTTTTCCAACAAAAATCAAACCTTTTTAAATGCTCAGTATCCTATTTTTCTGGCCGAGGTCGCTTCTACCTGTAACGAAAACCTGTTGGCCGACTACGTGCTAAAACACGAAAAAGATCCCAAAAAACGTTTGGCCATTCTTGGTAACCGTTTGGAAATGTTCCGCACCACTTTGTTCCGTCAAACCCAGTTCGCCGAATTCGAGCTTAAAATCCATCAAATGGTCGAAAAAGGCGAAGCCTTAACCGGTGACAAACTTTCCAAGGTGTATTTTGACATACTGAAAAAATACTACGGCGCCGATACTATTACCAAACTGGAAGACATTTATAGCATCGAATGGGCGTACATTCCGCACTTTTATTACGATTTTTACGTTTTCCAATATGCCACTTCTTTAAGCGCCTCTACGGCCATCGAACAAAAAATACTGGAAGAAGGCAAGCCCATGGCTCAAAAATACATTAAGGAATTCTTAAGCGCCGGTTGCTCCGATTACCCCATCCCTATTTTAAAACGTGTGGGCGTGGATATGACCACCAAAGAACCTTACGAACAAGCATTTAAGAAGATGAATCAAATCATGGATGAAATCGATAAAACATTAAAAGAAATGCACAAGAACTAATACGTTTTTCGAAAAAAACGAAAAGCCCCGCAATGCGGGGCTTTTTTATTGGTTCTTTTTTGCTTGCTGCGCTTTTTGGATGATCTCAAAAAGGGAAGTGATTTTGGATTTGGGCGGTTCGAAAAGATAAGATATTTGTTCGACTTTAAAATTTTGTTCCAAATAATCATCAATGGGAATTTTTTCAAACCAACAATCCCGAATTTTAACACAGGGCAAACCGTTGAGTTCTTTGCGGCAATAGGCAAATTTTAAATGATGCCCTAATTTTCGACAATACAATTCTTCGCTGTCAAATTGGTCTGCTTGCAATTTTTTATCCATCGGTCTACTCCACAATCAAAAATTCCGCAGGCCGTAAAAGGCCCGCGGAACGAATTTTTTCTACGCGTTTGGCGGTTTGGGCAAGTCGGCAATTTCGGAAACGAACTTTTGCAAATCTTCGTCCGGCAAAGCGTAATCATGCAATTCCCCGGCAAAGTATTTTTCGTAACCAGTTAAGTCCATTAATCCGTGTCCGCTTAAGTTAAACAAAATCACCTTTTCCTTGCCTTCTTCTTTGGCCTTTTTGGCTTCTTGAATGGCAGCCGCAACGGCGTGGCTGGTTTCCGGCGCTACAATGATACCTTCTGTACGGGCAAAGGTTACCGCCGCTTCATAGCATTCCAATTGATGCAAAGCGCGTGGCGTAGCCAGACCGTCTTTAACCGCACCGCTTACCAAAGGCGCCATTCCATGATAACGCAAACCTCCGGCGTGAATGGGTGGCGGAATGAAACCGTGACCCAGCGAATGCATGGGCAGCATGGGCGTCATCTTGGCTACATCACCAAAATCATAAGCATACGGCGCACGTGTCATGGTCGGGCACGAGGCCGGTTCGACCGGAATGATATCGATATCCGCACCGTTGATTTTATCGTAAATAAACGGAAACGACAAACCGGCAAAATTGCTACCGCCACCGGCACACCCGATAACCACATCAACCTTTTGCTCACCGATTTTTTCCAACTGCTTCTTCGTTTCCAAACCGATAATCGTTTGGTGCAGCATTACATGATTCAGCACACTGCCCAGCGCATATTTTGTTTTACCCGAAGGATCGCTAACCGCTTCTTCGATGGCCTCGCTGATGGCAATCCCTAAACTTCCGGGGGTATCCGGCATTTCTTCCAGAATTTTACGTCCCGCCTCAGTATAAGGACTGGGGCTGGGTACGCATTTGCCGCCCCAAGTTTCCATCATAATTTTCCGGAACGGTTTTTGGTCAAAGCTAATGCGCACCATGTATACTTTAACTTCCAGGCCGACCAAAGCCCCGGCAAAGGAAAGCGCACTGCCCCATTGCCCGGCACCGGTTTCGGTGGTTAGTTTTTTGGTACCGAACTGTTTGTTGTACCAGGCCTGGGGTACGGCGGTATTGGGCTTGTGGCTTCCTGGAGGGGAAACGCTTTCGTTTTTAAAATAAATTTTAGCCGGTGTGCCCAAATATTTCTCCAAAGAATAGGCACGATGCAAGGGCGAGGGCCGCCAGCGATACAATAATTGCAAAACTTCTTCGGGAATATCAATCCAACGCTCTTGACTGACTTCCTGTTCAATCAAATTCATGGGAAAAACCGGCGCCAGCATATCCGGGCTAACGGGCTTACCGTCCGGACCTAAAGGCGGTGGCAAAGGCGTAGGCAGATCGGCTGCCAAATTATACCATTGCCTTGGCATTTCGTCTTCGGTTAAATACACTTTAATTTGCATTGAGCCTCCTTAAACATTTAAATGATCATCCTTGTTTATGGTTGAAAGGGTTTAATTGCTTTCTTTAAAATGGAATTGCGTTTTTTTAATTCCTTGGATCCGCGCGTGATTTTGCACAAACTAAGATGCAGATCTTTGGCGATTTTACGCTGCGGCACTCCTTGATCCAGTAGCTTGACAATTTGCCATCGGGACGCGATCGATTTTAATTCGGCCGGCGTTAACAAGCTTTTCAGAAAACGGAGAATAATCTTTTCATCTTCATTTTGTGCTAAAAATTGACTTATTTCTTTTAAATCTTTTTCCATTGCGTTTCTTTCAACAGTAACTGTTACTATCTATAGTATCGCAGATACTAAAAAAAATTGTGTTCCAAGTCAAATAAATTTTAAAGATTTTTATTTTGCCCTGAAATTTCTTTTATTCTTGCTAACTTACCAATAATTGCGCAACGAATTATCCGAAATGCTTTCATTCGTACTATCCCAAAATATATTTTGCCTGCCGGTATTTTTTAAAATTTATTTTGGCAAATACGTTTCCAACATCATTAAAAAATAGGTAGAGGGTCTCTTAAGTAAAATTAATCTTTTTAAAGCGCCGATTGCGCCCAAGACGGTCGTTTTCAATTATCTGCAATCCGTACTGGCTGAATAATAAACCCTATATTGGTTTCGGTAAGTTTTTTGCGCAGATTTCGCAGATGTTTGCAAAAAATCCGCGCTAATCCACATGATCTGCACAGAGCAAGATGAAAAAGGAAAAATGAAAAAAGAAAAAGGAGAGGGGGAAAAGGCCGCCGGTTGCCCGCCCGGGAGGAAATTAAAAATTACGAATTTGGGCCACTGATCTGCACAGATTGACACAGATTTCCCTTAACCCTTACACCCTTAACCCTTTCCCCGGCCACCGAAGAAGCACCGAAAAATCCCGATTATTGGCCTCTCGCAGATTCCGCAGATGCTCGCAGAAAAGAATCCGCGCCAATCCGCGTGATCTGCGCGCAAAATGAAGCTGCACCATGAACCATTCAACGATTCAACTAATCAACTATTCAACTTTTTCCCGGCCACTGATCTGCACAGAGCAAGATGAAAAAGAAGAGGGGAAAAGGCCGCCGGTGCCTCGATACATCCCGATGAATCGGGACCACTCGGCAACCGGCTTCTCCCCGCATGGCCACAAATTGCCACACGCCCCAAAGCCCCCCTTTGAGGGGGGCCACAGGGGGTAAAACACCGGCGCAAACCACCGAAATTGCTCATAGGTTGGCACGATTTCGTACCGAT
>Ga0256914_1000671_pt1 | contig 33229 bp, 31 predicted proteins | sample HulkmetaG_FD_191571 | JGI IMG/M metagenome (GOLD analysis project Ga0256914, IMG submission 191571) | Hydrothermal chimney microbial communities from Main Endeavour vent field at the Juan de Fuca Ridge, Pacific Ocean - Hulk | ecosystem: Environmental > Aquatic > Marine > Hydrothermal vents ... | reverse complement strand
AGGAATCCACCGACGGTGTGAAGGTCTATCCCATCCTGGCAAAATCGGGAGCCATCTCTTCGCTATCCCGCGCCCACGGCTACCTGATCATCGGAGAGAGCTCCCAGGGGATCGAACAGTATGCCCGGGTCACGGTTGAACTCTTTGACTGACAGATGAAAAAGAGAAATATCTTTGTACGGAACACGCCCCTTGACGAGGCGTTGAAAAAGTGGCGTCAGGCCCTGGAACAGATGCCGGGCGCCGGGGACCGGACCGAAACGATCCGGGTGGACGACAGCCTGGGAAGGGTCACTGCCGGGCCGGTTTTCGCCCGCTTCTCCTCGCCCCACTACAACGGGGCGGCCATGGACGGTATCGCCGTACGTTTCAACGATCTTGCCGGGGCCTCCGAGGCCCGTCCCGTGCGCCTTTCTCCGGATAGTTTCGCCTTTGTCAACACCGGCAATGCCATGCCCCCCGGTTTCGACGGGGTGGTCATGATCGAGGACGTTCACCTCACCGAAGACGGCTGGGCCGAACTCACGGCCCCGGCCACTCCCTGGCAGCATGTACGCACCATTGGCGAAGATATCGTTGCTACCGAGCTGATCCTGCCCGCAGGTCATGTGATTCGCCCCATCGACATGGGCGCCATGCTGGCAACCGGCATCGCCGAAGTAGCCGTCCATCGGATTCCGGAGGTGCTGGTGATTCCCACCGGCAGCGAACTTGTGCAACCGGACGGCAACCTTGATCAGGCCCTCCGCAGCCCCGGGAAAATCATTGAGTTCAACTCCCGCATCCTTGCAGGTTACCTCGCCACCTGGGGGGCACGGGCCAGGCGGAGCCCGGTGGTGGCGGACAATCCCGAAGATCTGCGCCGGGCGGTGCGGGAGGCGGTAAGCCGCCATGACCTGGTGGTGCTCAATGCCGGCGCCTCCGCAGGTTCACGGGATTATACCGCCCGCATCCTGGAGGAACTCGGTACGGTGCTCGTCCACGGCGTGGCCATCAAGCCCGGGAAACCTGTCATCCTGGCCATGGTCGACTCGACTCCGGTTATCGGCCTGCCCGGCTATCCCGTTTCCGCGGTGCTCACTCTGGATCTCTTTGTACGCGACCTCATATACACCTTTCAGGGCAGAGAGCCGAAAAAGCGGGATCGCGTCACCGCCCTGCTTTCCCGGCCGGTAGCCTCGAAAATGGGCGTGGATGAATTCGTCCGCATGACCCTGGGGAAGGTGGGCGACAAACTCATGGCCACGCCCGCCGGCAAGGGGGCCGGGGCGGTCATGTCCCTGGTTCGTGCCGACGCCCTGCTGACCATCGGAGCCGGTAGCGAGGGAATCGGAGCCGGGGAAGAGGTGGAGGTGGAACTGCTGCGGCCGCTTTCACAGGTTCAATCCACCCTGGTCTTCATCGGCAGCCACGACAATATCCTGGATATCATGGCCAATGAGCTGCACCGGCAGCGGCCGGTCATCCGCATCTCTTCCGCCCACGTGGGTTCCATGGGCGGTATCACGGCCATTCGGCGCAACGAGGCTCACCTCGCCGGAACCCACCTGCTGGACGAAGAGAGCGGCGAATACAATATCCCCTTTATCAGGCGCTTTCTTGCCGATGTTCCCCTGCTCCTCATCAACCTCGCCCACCGGCAGCAGGGATTGCTGGTGGCGCCGGGAAATCCCAGAGGAATCAGCGGAATACATGACCTGGCCCACAGCGATCTGATCTTCATCAACCGCCAGCGCGGGGCCGGCACCCGGCTGCTCACCGACAAGGTGCTCCGCCGGGAGAAAATCGATCCAGCCGCCATCCGCGGCTACGGGAACGAGGAGTACACCCATATGAACGTGGCCGCTGCCGTGGCCGGCGGCAGCGCCGATGCCGGCATGGGAATTCTGGCCGCGGCCAATGCCCTGGGCCTTGAGTTTATCCCGGTCGCCGAAGAGCGCTACGATCTCATCATTTTGAAACGGTTCATGGAGGATGAAAAAATCATGGCCGTTCTTCAGCTTATCCGATATAATCGGAACTTTCAGAACAAAGTGCTTGCCCTGGGCGGCTACGATCTCAGGGACTGCGGCAAGGTCATGTACGAACAGTAGACGGATACACCGGGGCCAACATAAATAAGAGACGGGAGGACGGGAATATGAGTGATAAAATTTTTCGGGTTAACATGAGCGATCTCACCACCGGCATCGAAGAGGTACCCGCCGACTGGGCCGGTCATGGCGGCCGGGGCCTGACCTCGACCATTGTAGCCGCCGAGGTGGAACCAACCTGTCATCCCCTGGGGGAAAAAAACAAACTGGTTATCGCTCCGGGCCTGCTCTCCGGAACCGCAGCCGCCAACTCCGGCCGTATTTCCTGCGGAGCGAAAAGCCCCCTCACCGGGACCATCAAGGAGGCCAACTCCGGCGGCAAGACCGCCCAGATGCTGGCAAAGATCGGCTGCAAGGCATTGATCATCGAGGGGTTGCCCGATGGTGAGACCTGGTACAACATCCACCTCGGCCCGGAAAGCATCACCATCAACGAGGAAACCGAGCTGATCGGCAAGGGCAATTTTGCCGTGGTCGAGGCCGTGCAACAGCGCTACGACAACAAGGTGGGCATCATTACCATTGGCCCGGCCGGAGAGATGAAGATGACCGCTGCCAATATCTCCCACAAGGATCCGGACGGCAAACTCCGCTCTTCCGGCCGCGGAGGGCTGGGCGCGGTCATGGGTTCCAAGCGGGTGAAGTTCATCTCCATCGATGCCACGGATGCCAAGGTGGAGATCGCCGATCCCGAGGCCTTCAAGGCGGCCAACCGCGCCTTTACCAAGGCCCTGGTGGATCATCCGGTGTCTCAGGCCCTGGGACAGTACGGCACCAACGTGCTGGTCAACATCATCAACGAGGCTGGGGCCCTGCCCACCCGCAACTTCCAGAGCGGTCAGTTTGACGGGCATGACAAGATCTCCGGAGAGACCATGTATGACACCATCGTGGAACGCGGCGGCAAGCCGAAGCACAATTGTCATACCGGCTGCGTCATCCAGTGCTCACAGATCTACAACGATGCGGACAAGAAGTACAAGACCTCCGGATTTGAATATGAGTCCATCTGGGCCATGGGAGCCGACTGTTGCGTCGACAATCTGGATCACATTGCCGAGGCCGACCACCTGATGGATGATCTGGGCATCGATACCATCGAAACCTCGGTGGCTTTCGGGGTGGCCATGGAGGCCGGTGTGCTGGAATTCGGTGACGGCGCCGGTATGGTGCGGATTCTCAAGGATGAAATCGGCAAGGGTACTCCCCTGGGAAGAATCATCGGCGGCGGTGCCGGCTCGGTGGGACGGGCTTTCGGCGTTACCAGGGTCCCCACCGTAAAAAATCAGGCCATTCCCGCCTACGATCCCAGGGCGGTCAAGGGTATCGGCATCACCTATGCCACCTCCACCCAGGGGGCGGACCACACCATGGGCTACACCGTTGCCACCAATATTCTCAACGTGGGCGGCTCCGCCGATCCGCTTTCAAAGGAGGGACAGGTGGAACTCTCCCGCAATCTGCAGATCGCCACCGCCGCCATCGACTCCACCGGCATGTGCCTGTTCATCGCCTTTGCCGCCCTGGATGACGAGACCTGTCTGCCGGCGCTCATCGATATGATCAATGCCCGTTTCGGCATCAGTCTCACCGCCGATGACGTCACCAACCTCGGCAAGACCATTCTCAAAACGGAACGGGCCTTCAACGAGGCCGCCGGTTTCACCAACAAGCACGACAGACTGCCGGAATTCTTCTCCAGCGAACCGATCCCGCCCCATAACGCCATCTGGGATTTCAGCGACGAGGAGATCGACACCTTCTGGAACTTCTGATCTTTCCCGCAAGCAGTCGTTCCACCACCCGATCCGTAGGACGGAGGCGATCCCCCGGCCGGGGCGCCTCCGTCTTTGCATGAGGCCATTTTTCTATTCCAGGGGAAAAACCATGAAACAGTTCGGCGGCCCCGCATTTTTCATTGACCGCAACGATATCAATACAGACGAGATCATCCCTGCCAAATATCTCACCGAGATTTCGAAACAGGCACTCAAACCCCACCTGCTGGAAGACCTGCACCTGGGAGAGGGTGAATTCGATCCCCGCTCCGAGGCCCTTGCCCGCAGCACGGTGCTGGTTACCCGGGCCAATTTCGGCTGCGGCTCCTCCCGGGAACACGCGGTCTGGGCCCTGGAAGTCAACGATATCAATGTAGTGATCGGGGAGAGTTTCGCCAGAATCTTCCGCCAGAACATGTTCAACTGCGGCATCCTGGCGGTGGAACTGCCCGCCGAAGAAATCGACCGGCTGTTCGCCCTCGGCAATGAGGTGGAAATCAACGTGGATATCGACGCCGGCAGGCTGGTTGCAACAAATCGGCAAGGTGACGAATCCGTGGCCTGCTCCTTTTCGCTCAACCCCTTTGACCGGGAGTTGGTGGCAGCCGGCGGCTGGCTGGCCTATGCGGAAAAAATGTACTAGACGCCCCTTGTCCCATTCCGGAAAACATGACTAAGCCGCTTTCCGGCGGAGATTGGCGTTAATCTTCTCTTCGATGTCATCGGCCTGGGCCGGGGTGATGAGGATATCGTCCGCACCGTATTTCACCGCCTTGAGCACTTTGGTGCGTGTCCAGGCCGGACCCGCCGCCACCATGGGAATTCTCGTCCCGCCCACCGAACGAATCTTGATGGCCACGCTCAGTTCCCGGTCGTCGATTTCATCCATGACCAGAAAGATCAGGCCGATATTGCCCGGCAGATACCGGTTGACATCATCGGAAAAGTGGAGGATACGGGGGACAAAGCCGTCACTCTCCAACTGGGCGGCAATCTTGTCGCCCTCTGTTTCATCGGCGGTGATAATCAGCACCTCGTTACCGCCGGAGCCGGAAATCGCGCCATTGATTCCGGCGGCATCTTTTTGCAGGCCACCCTCCTCCGCCTCCACCCGGGCGGCGCCGTTTGCCGCTTTGTCGGAAGTTGAAGCGGCCGAGACGCTCTCCGGTCCGGTTGCCCCGCCATCTTCCGGTTGTCCATAATCCTGCAGTCCGAATATCGCGGCCGGAAAAATCGTCTGCAGCGGTCCCAGCTCCCGCCCATCCACGGACATGGCCACGGTGGCGTGATAGTAGGGCTGGTTGACAAAGGTGTCATCGCTGTCGCCATCGATCTTGACCGGAATGATCTGCTCCAGTTCCGTTTTGACAAAACCGATGGATTTGCGGTATTGTTCTTCGAAAACCGCCGTGTAGACACCGGCGATGATATTGGCAACCTCACCATAGGCATCCCGGCTGTCATCTGAAAAATCCTCGTCGAGCATGGCCTGATCCAGCTCGCTGTCCGGCAGCATGATCAGTTTGCCGCCCAGGAGAATGGCGTCCTTGAGCCCGCAGAAGAGCTGCGCCTCCCTCCCCTCGCCGTCTCCCCGGACCTCCATCCGCGCCATCACCTGCTTGCCGCTTAAACGATCCAGGCACTCTTCCTTGGAAAGGACCGTGGTTTGGGGTTTTTCAAGTTTATACTCAATGCCCAGCAGCGCTCCGACCTCATCCGCCATTTTTTCACAGCAGGAGAGGAAGATCGAATCCAGCCGTTTTTTCTCCCGCTCGACATTGACGGTCGGGGCGGAAGGGGAAGATCCATCCGCATCAGCGTCCGATGCTTCATCCTGTACTCCCGTCTTTTCCCGGGGGGCCTCTTCCGGCCGACTCGAACTTTCAGATGTCACCGCCTCAGCCTTTCCATCGGCGTTGCTTCCCCTTTCCCCTTCCACGATCCCCGGTTGTTGCCGCTTGCCGGACTGGGAGGAATCATCGCTTTCAACCACGCCGAAGAGTTCGCCGGGAAGCAGAAAGTGCATCTCGCCCATTTCCAGACCGTCCAGACTCATGGCGGTGCTGAGCTGGTAATAGTGCTGGTCTGGACACGGTTCATCCGACTCCGTTTCCACCTTGACCGGAATGACGATCTCCTGGGTGGTTCTGACGAACCGTATTGGTTTCGGGTACTGCTCTTCAAAGGTGGAGGTAAAGGATCCGGCGATAATGTTGGCTATTTCACCATAAGAGTCTTTGGCGTCTTCGGAATAGTCCTCGTTGCCGATCGCCTCATCCAGCTCGGTATCGGGCAGCATGATGAGGGTGCCGCCGATGCGGATGGCATCCTTGAGGGTAACGAGCAGATATCCTTCTCCTTCCAGCTCCCCCTGGATGGAGAGCCTGGCCAGGACATACTTGCCCGCCAGGTCCGAAAAATAATCTTCCTTGGAGATGATTCGGCTGCTGGTCTCGGCAAAGGTGAGCGGCTTGCCCAAAAGCGCGGAGACCTCATTTTGCATTCTCTCGCGCGCGGACTCGGTGATTGCGTCAAGCCTTTTTCTGGCCTTCATAGTGCAAAGGAGTGTTTCCTGATTATTTCCGATATGGTGCCGACTATCTCATCCCTCCTCTCTCTCCTTTTTCTCCTCTTTGTCTGGTTAAGATAAAAAAAGAAAAGAAAAGGCGCGGGAAGGAAGCGGCCTGCTTGCCCTTGTAATACCTCGACCAGAGAAAAGGGAAAGTTAAGGGGCATTCAAAAAAAGAGCCGTGGGAAATACAATCCCCACGGCTCTTGGGCAAACCCCGTCGGTGCCAACTCTACTGTCTGGCCATCTGCAGTTCCACGTGGAAGGTTCCATCCGGAACATCGAAGGGCACGATGACGGTATCGACATCGTGGGGTTTTTCAAAAAAATAGGAATCACCGCCGATGGTGGACGGCATGGAGAGATCGATATCGGCGCCGTTGTCGGAGAGCATGGTCTTGATATTACCGCCCACCATATTGGCGAGCTCGCCGACGGCGTCACGAACCTCCTCATTGATTTCTTCGATTTCCGTACCGAGAAAATTCGAGGTGACGGCCCGGGCGATCCGGTTGGGGAGATGCACGGCCACAACACCCCTGTGGGTACCGGCCAGACCGACCACGGCAGTGATGGAATCCTTTATTTCGCCAAGCGAGGAGAGATTCTCACCACTTGAGCTCACATCCATCATCACCATACTATTGAATATTTCCGATACGCATTCAACTATCTTTTCATTGATATCCGGGGGTGCGCTCATAGTATTCACAGAAATTTTTTTTCACAGGAAAGCCGCTAAAAAAAATAATGTGAATCACAACAGCGGCGTCACCACCTCGTCAACCTTGTCCACGGTAAAGGGTTTTTTGATATTCCCCACCGCGCCCAGTTCCCTGGCCTCTCCCATGATATCGTCTCCGGTTTCCGTGGAAATCATCAGAACCGGGATATCCTTGATGGCATCACGGTTGGCCTTTTCACGGAGAAACTCAATGCCGTTCATATTCGGCATATTGATATCACTGAGAACGATATGGACGTCTTCCCGGTCAAGCACGTCAAGGGCCTCCAGGCCGTCCGATGCCTCAAAAACGTTGTCGAAACCCACGCCTGCCTGTCGCAGGGTACGACCGATAATCATTCTCATGGTTTTGGAATCGTCAACCAACAGTACATTTTTACCCATTTTTCAAGCCTCCTTGCATCTTGCTTAACGAGTACCGGTATCCCGGTTTCATCAGTTATTATCGTTCAAGTCAAAAAATCGACAGAGATCCAACATCACTCCCTACCGGCCAGCTTCATTATATATTCTGAATATCACAGCAAAAAAACAACTTCCTCATATTCATTTCAGATTGGAACGGATATTGCTTAACAACCGTCAACAAAGAATTCGACCAGTCTCGGCCATTGATGTCGGCAAATGATAAATCCCTTTGTCGCAGCCTTGGACGGATATTCCAATCAACGGTTTTCATGCGTAGACTCATCCACATATCGACACTGCTTTTCTTCCTGCTGCCCGGGATATCCGCCTTTGCTTCACCCCAGGCGGTACTTGAGCGCATGAGCCGCACCGATGAGCGCGAAAGCGTGCAACTGGCCTTCACCTTTACAACATTACCCGATTATGAGGTCTCCATCAGCGGCAAACGGGTTGATCTCCTGTTACCGGATACGCGGTTGCAAAACGAACTGGAGATGATTCCCACCGACGACCGGATCATCAAGGTCCTCGCCGAGCACCGGGAAAAGAATCTGAAGCTCTCCCTTTTTCTGCGCTATCCGCCACAGGATATCGATTCCAGCGAGATAAAGGGAAGCAGACGCATTCTCTTGGATATTCTTCTCGGCAACCCCTTGTCAAAACATTACCCTAATCTTGCATCGGAAATTTCAGGCATCAGCGTCATGCGGGGAAAACTGCCGGATCTGACCAATCCTGCTTCCATTGCGCGTTTTAACGGTAAGTGGCGACGTTTTTTTCATGAGTATGAAGCAGACCTGCCCATCAGCATCACGCCCCGCTTTACCCTGCCCCCTTTTCCCATCAGTCAATGTTTCACCCTGCTCCGCGACGAGTCCGGTTTCCTGCCTCCCGAGGCCCAGGAGGCAGCTAAGCGGGAGGATTGGCAGCAGTTGGCCCCCATTCTGCGGGAAACCCTCAGGGAAAAATATGGAGTCCGGCTGGAAGGGGAAAGCAACGGCGAAGATGATGAAAGGGAAGACAGCGGCAGCCCCCGGCCGCAAGAGGATGAATCAACCGCCGGGAATCGCCGTCTGATTACCCTGGCCTATGCAGATGCGCTCGTCCGCAGCGGTGATTACCGCCAGGCATGGCGGGTCCTGGGCTATGTGGATACTATCTATCCGGAAATCGCCTCCACCGAAATGACCTCCTTTCTGCGGATCTACCTGCAGGCGGTCCATGAGGATCCCTATCTCGCCGCCATGAAACTGGGAAACATGGAAACGCAGCTGAGTCGAGAACCGCGTCTTCTCCCCTGGATCACCCTGCTGCAGGCGGAACTGGCCCTGGCCACCAACCGTCCCGACCGGGCTGAACAGATCCTTCACCGTGACGACGTTGCCTATGATGACAGGGCTGCCGGACTTCGTCTCATCCACCGGGCGGATACCCTGTACCAACAGGGAAAACTGATCAAGGCCCTGGTTGTCTACCGCAAGGCTGCACGGGAACCGGAGTTCGACAGCCGACCCTCTTCACTTGCCAATTTCGCCGACATTCTCTACCGGCACGGCCGTTACCAAGAGGCAGCCTCCTCCTACAGGAAACTGACCGCCCTGCTCACCGGCGACGACCGGCAGAACCTGGTGCTTTTCAAACTCGCACTCTGCGAACTCAAATACCGGCCCCCGAAAAAGGTGCTGCTCTCCCTGCTGCAGATTGAGGACGGTTTTCCCGGTACCCTGGGAGCAGCCCGCTCGCAGCTTAAACAGATCGACATCGATCTCATCACCGGCAAGATCAAGGAGGCCACCGCGGCGCAGCGCTATAAAATCCCGGCCCTGGAGGCGGCCTGGCGGGAGATCAGGGAAGAAGCGGCCTTCAAGCGGATTCTCAGTCTCCATCTTGACGGCAATAACCGGGAGGCCATGGACGAACTCATGGTTTTCCAGCGGGATTTCAGGGCCGGTGACCTGCTCATTGAGGCCAGGGCCCTGATCATTGAAATTCTCCCGGGTGTTATCCGGGACCTCATCACCAGGGAAAAATATCTTGAAGCCCTGGTCCTGGCGCAAAAAAACCAGCTCTTTTTCGTCCGCCACTGGGTGGACAACCATGTGGTGGGTGAGCTGGCAGAGGCCTATGTGAGGCTCGGCTTCTTTGATCAGGCCGAGAAGGTATATCGTTATCTGTTGGAGATTGCATCCGAAGAAGAACTTGAAGAGCTCTACATCAAGCTGCTTGCCACCCTGGAGGACGCGGCAAAATATGACCTGATCGGTGACTATGCGGATCGTTTCAGGCACCGTTTTCCGGACAGCGTCCACCTGGACAGGGTTTTTCTCCTCCATCTCAAGGCGTTGCGGCAAAGCGGCGATCTTGCGGGAGCAGCCGATCTCCTGGCCCTGCAGGAACGGCCGAGCAATGAGGAAATAGAAAAAACCGGGGCAACCATTCTCTTTGATCTTGAACGCTATGACCAGGTACTCAAAATTTTGACACCCCTGGACCGCGAGGAACGGCTCAGCGGCCGTGATCTTTACCGGATGGCCGAATCCGCCTTTCAGATAAAAGACTTTGACCGGGCCCGGCCCCTGTTTGAACGAATAGTGAACACGGACCTGGAACGCAAAGACCAGGCCCGTTACCGTCTGGCCCAGATGAATATGACGGAAAACCGTCCCGACCGGGCCGTCGCCCTTCTAAAGGAGGTGGCTGAAAACGGCACAAACCCCCTCTGGAAAAAACTGGCCCGGGAGGAGGTGGAGCTCATGGATCTTGAAAAGGGACGGATCTGAACCTGAATCCGTGACGAGAATTTATTGATATTTCATGTAATTATTAATCTACACCAACAAAAAAAAAGGCCGATACGGTTCACTATAATCAAACGGTTGCCTGCCCGTATCCGGCGTACCTATGCTCCGGATGCAGGCTACTGTCAAATATCAAAGGAAGAAACCATGCCCCTGGTACAGCAATTCGATGCAACCCTGCAACTCCTGCACAAGGTTCTTGATCTGCGCTCGCAGAAACAGCAGATCATCAGCGCCAATATCGCCAACGCCGACACCCCGGGTTACTCTCCCAATGAGTTGAAATTTGAGGAGGAACTGCGGCAGGCGGTCCAGGACGGCACCCTGCGTCCGGTCACCACCCACCCCGGCCATTTTCCCCTTTCCGGAAAGAGTATCGACCAGGTCTCCGGAACCCTGGTCAGCCGTCCCGATACCAGCGGCATCGGTGATGAGAACGGCGTCAGGGTCGACCAGGAAATGATCGATATGGCCGAAAACCAGATTCTTTACGAAGCAGCGGCGCAAATGCTGAAAAAAAAGATCGGAATTTTAAAGTATGTCGTCCAGGACGGGAAATAACCCGGATGGAAGGCGTACCTGATTGAAGGAGAACGACAACCATGGATATCTTCACATCATTCAAGATCGCCGGTTCAGCGCTCAAGGCACAGCGCATCAGGCTCAATGCCATCAGCTCGAACCTGGCAAACGCCGAAACGACCAGGACTCCGGAAGGTGGTCCCTACAGGCGAAAATCCGTCTATTTTCAGACAAGCAGCCCCTTTGACTCCCACCTGAAAGCCAGCCTGGGCAAAGGGGTGCAGGGAGTTGAGGTGGCACGGATTACCTCAGACAACGATCCACCGCGTCGGATCTACAACCCCTCGCATCCGGATGCCGGTGAAGACGGTTATGTGGAAATGCCCAACATCAGCGTTCTCAAGGAAATGGTGGATATGATGTCGGCCACCCGCTCGTACGAGGCCAACACCGCCACCATCAAGTCAGCCAAACGCATGGCCTTGAAGGCCTTGGAAATAGGGAGATAAAAGATGAACCGGATCACCGAAACAACCGCCCTGCCCGCCGTACAGCCCACGGCATCAACGGATACGATCAGTCGGGTGGAACGCTCCTTTGGCAGCCTCCTGGCGGACAGCGTCAACCAGGTCAATGAGATGCAGCTCAGAAGTGACATGGCCGCCCGGCAGCTCCATGCCGGGGGTGCAAAAAATCTGCACGAGGCCATGATCGCCATGGAAGAGGCGGATATTTCTCTGCGCTATTTAGTGCAGCTCAGAAACAAGGTCGTTGACGCCTATCAGGAAATCATGCGGATGCAGGTTTAACCCTCCCATAGAGTTCCGGGATTGATCCCCGGTCCGGCGTTTCAACAAAAAAGCGAGACAACCTATTACAAGACAACAGGGACACAAGGAGATGGCGGAAGAAACTACATCCACCGAGACGGGAGGGGAACGGAATCCCTGGGCGGCTCTGGTTGCCGGGATCGGTTCCTGGCCGCTGTCCCGCAAGCTGGCGCTGGCGGCAGTGGGCCTCATTTCTCTGGGCCTGTTCGCCTTTATTATTATCCAGAGCCGTACCGCCGATTACCAACTGCTCTACGCCAACATATCCGAATCGGACGGGGCTGCGATCATCGACTGGCTCAAAGGACAAAAAATTCCCTACCAGTTGACCAATAACGGCCGCAGTATCAAGATCCCGGCAAACCGGGTGTACGAGGCCAGGCTGGACCTGGCCGCCCTGGATCTGCCCCAGGGCGGCGGAGTGGGTTTCGAGGTCTTTGACAAGCAGAGCTTCGCGCTCACCGATTTTGTCCAGAAGATCAACTATACCAGGGCGCTGCAGGGAGAACTGGCACGCACCATCTCTTCGCTGGCCCCGGTGGAATCCACCCGGGTTCACCTGGCCATACCGGAAAAACGGCTCTTCAAAAACCAGCAAAAACCGGCAACCGCATCGGTCATCATCAAGCTGGTTCCCGGCCGCACCCTTTCCGAAAGTCAGGTTCAGGGGATTCTCCACCTGGTTTCGGGGAGTATCGAAGGGCTTGAATCGGATCACGTGACGGTGATCGATTCAAACGGCAAGGTCCTCTCCCCCGACTCCAGCCAATCGTTGGCCGGAGGGCTTACGCCCCATATGCTCGATTTCCAGCATCAGGTGGAACAGCGTCTTGAGAGCAGGGCCCAGGACCTGCTCGACAAGGCCCTTGGTCCCAACAGATCAATGGCCAGGGTAACGGCCACCCTGGATTTTGCCAGGGTTGAAAAGACCGAGGAGATCTTCGATCCGGAGGAGCCGGTGGTCCGCAGTGAACAGCTCAACGACGAAAAATCCGGCTCCAGTATTGTCGGCGGCGTGCCCGGGGTCCAGTCCAACCTGCAGGGCAACGCCAACAAAACAGCCTCGGCCACACCGCCCACCAGCAAGGTTCAGAAGACCACCAATTACGAGATCAGCAAAACGGTCAACCGCATCGTCAATCCGGTGGGCACCATAAAAAATATCTCGGTGGCCGTTCTCATCGCCGACAAGGTGGTGCCGGCCAAGGACAAGGAGCCGGAAAAGATCGTTCCCCGGAGCCCGGAGGAATTGCAGACCATCCACAACATGATCTTCAGCGCCCTGGGAATGGATAGCCGGCGCGGTGACAAACTCGAAGTGGTCTCCATGCCCTTTTCGGACACGGTACCGGCCATGGAGATGGAAGGTATGGACGCCGACACCCTGTATCACTATCTGCCGCTTGCCAAATACGCCCTTGCCCTCATCGGCGGTCTGCTCATCTACCTGCTCATGGTCAAACCACTGATCAATACCATGAGAGAAGAGGTCACGGAGCACTATAAAACCGTGGAAGAACTGGAAGCAGAGCAAAACGGCGCCCTTGATGGGGCCCGGGAATCCGGCGAAACTCAGGGCCAATCGCAGGATCCCATCAGCCGGTTGCGCCGGGAGGTGATGGAGAACCCCATCCCCACCGCCCATGTTCTCAAGAGCTGGGTAAATGAAGGATAAAAACACCTTTGGGTTTCCATGGTCTTGGCATAAAATATGGGAGTACGGACCGTCTCATGCGGTGAGAGGTCCTGTTTCCGCCCTTTTCGACCGATCGACCCGATGATACCCTGGCAACCGGAAACCCATGTCGTTTGAAACCCTTACCGGCTTAAACAAGGCCGCCGCCCTGCTGATGTGCCTGGGGGAGGAGGCCACCGCCAAAATTTTCCGGGAACTCTCCGATGAGGAGATCCGTAAACTCACCCGGTGCATGGCGGAGATCAATCACATCCCCATGGAGGTGAAGGATCGGATCTTCGAGGAGTTCGAGGCGGCGGAAAAGGACCTGGCCGGGATCTTCGTGCGGGGACATGAGTTTGTCAAGAAGGCGATTTCCGCAGCCGGTGACAAGGAAAGGGTGGAACATCTGTTGGAACAGTTCGTCTCCGGCACCGAAACCCATCCCCTGGAAACCATCTCCATGATGCAGCCGATCATGGTTGCCGGTCTCCTGGAGAACGAACATCCGCAAACCGTGGCCCTGGTGCTTTCCACCCAGAATCCCGAGCATGCAAGCGCCATCCTCGCCAAGCTTCCCGAGGATATGCGCAGCGACGTGGTATACCGCATCGCCAAGATCGATGCCGTCTCACCGGAGGTGATCAACCGCATCGAAGACGCCCTGCGGCGAGAAATCGGTTTCGTTGCCGGGCATGAACAGAAACAGGTGGGCGGAATCGAGATGGTGGTGGAGATCCTGGACCGCATCGAAGGCGGCATCGATACCGACATCCTTGAAAGTCTTGAGGAGAGCAACCCGGAAATGGCCGAGGAGATAAAGAAACTGATGTTTACCTTCGAGGATCTCAACTCCCTGGACGGCCAGTCCCTGCAGCTGATCCTGCGCGAAGTCAACAACGACTCTTTGACCATGGCCCTAAAGACCGCCTCCGACGAGATCAAGGAAAAAATCTTTGCCAACATGTCCGCCCGGGCAGCGGATATGATCCGTGACGATCTTGAGGCCATGGGCCCGGTGCGCCTTTCCGAGGTGGAGGCCATGCAGCAGAGCATCGTCAAAATCGCCATGAAACTCGAAGAAGAGGGCAAGCTGGTTCTTGGTAAGGGTGGAGGAGATGAGCTTGTCTAAGATATTTAGGGCGGACAACCGCTTCATCCCCGTAAAGATTCTCCCGGAGGCCGTGGATGATACGGACACCCTGATCCTGACGCCGCCGCCGCCGGATCCGCTGCAACCGGAAAGCGAGGAACCGGAAACCATTGTCCCCATCCCCCCGGATGAGAATGGAGAATCCCCTGCCGATGATGCTGATTCCGGAAAACCCGTTGATGGCGTTGCCGATATCGAGGCCATCCGTAACGAGGCCTACCGGCTGGGTGAGGAAGAGGGAAAAAAACAGGCCCTGCTCGAGTTTTCATCCGCCATGCAGGCCTTTTCCTCCTGCTGTAACGAGCTTGACCGCATGCGCAGTACCATTCTTGAGGAAAGCCGTGAGGAGATGATCAACCTCATCATTGCCGTGGCCCGGCGTATCATCGGTGAAGAACTCAGCACCGGACGCAACACCATTGCCCTGATTCTGGAGGAGAGCCTGCAGGCCGCCATCCAGTCGCGGGAATTCCATGTGATTCTCAACCCCGAGGACCTGCGGCTGGCGGCCCGGCATAAATCACGTCTCATCTCCTCCATCAGGGGATTGCGGTCCCTGGTGCTCACCACCGATCCCCGCATCACCCCCGGTGGCCTGCGACTGGAATCGGATGTCTGCGAGGTGGATGCCACCGTGGAAACGCGGCTTGCAGCCGTGGAAAAACACCTTAGGGATCACAACGGCAAAACAGCGGCTTTCGCAGAGCAAGCCGGGGAATCTGTTTCTCCTTAAGAATCGGACAACCCCATGTTTCTCCCCCCCGAAGAAATCGCCGCACTGCCCACTATCAGGGTCCACGGCAAGGTCACCCGCATCGTCGGCATGGTGGTGGAGGGCTACTGTGCCCGGGCCTCGGTGGGTTCTCTCTGCGAGATCTTTCCCCTGCACGGCGGTCCGCCCGTTCCGGCGGAAATCGTCGGTTACAAGGATGACAAGGCCCAGCTCATGCCGCTGGGCGAGTTGCGCGGGTTGGGGGCAGGCAGCCTGATCAAGGTTCAAAACGAGAGCTCGGTGATCCGCGTCGGCCCGGAATTGCTGGGCCGGGTCATCGACGGCATGGAGCAACCCCTGGACGAGGGGCCGCCCATCAGGCCGCAGCAGCAACAGCCGCTCTACGCCCTGCCGCCGACTCCCATGCAGCGCCGGAAGATCAATCAACCCCTGGATCTGGGCATCAGGGCGATCAATGCCCTGCTCACCTGCGGCATCGGTCAGCGCATGGGCATCATGGCCGGTTCCGGCGTCGGCAAGAGCGTTTTGCTCGGCATGATGGCCAGATACTCGAAAGCGGATGTCAACGTGATCGCCCTCATCGGAGAACGGGGCCGCGAGGTGCGCGAGTTCATCGAGCGGGATCTGGGCGAAGAGGGAATGCAGCGTTCGGTGATTGTCGTGGTCACCTCGGACCAGTCGCCGCTTCTGCGTATGCGCGGCGCCTTTGTGGCCACAGCCATTGCCGAATACTTCTGCGGCAGGGGGAAAAACGTTCTGCTGATGATGGACTCGGTGACCCGCTTTGCCATGGCCATGCGCGAAATCGGCCTGGCCATCGGCGAACCGCCCACCACCAAGGGATACACTCCATCGGTATTCGCCACCTTGCCGAAACTGCTGGAACGGGCCGGCAGTTTCCGCAACAAGGGCAGCATCACCGGTCTCTATACCGTGCTGGTGGATGGCGACGACCTCACCGAACCGGTGGCTGATTCGGTGCGCTCCATCCTCGACGGTCACATTGTCCTCTCCCGTGACATTGCCGCCAAAAACCACTATCCGGCCATTGACATCATGCGCTCCACCAGCCGCGTCATGCGGGATATCGTCTCGCCCAGGCACCTGGAGCTGGCCGGCAAAACCAAAAACGTCATGGCCGTGTACAAGGAAGCCGAGGATCTCATCAACATCGGCGCCTATACCACCGGCAGCAATCCGAAAATCGACTACGCCATCTCCAGGATGGATACGATCAACCGCTTTTTGCAACAGGGGGTAAACGAGGCCTTTTCCCTTGAAGAGACCATTGTCAGCATGGGGGAGATGGTCAGCGACCGCAACAGCGGAGAGCGCCGTCGTTCGCGGCGCATCGGCAAGGAGCGCCGCAAGAACCGGGCCCGGAAAATCCTCTGACGCCTGAAAGCACCAAGCGAAACCATATCCCGTGAAACCGTTCCAGTTTCAATCGGTCCTCAACTATCGCCGCCGGTTGGAGGATAAGGCCCGGAAAAACCTGATGCGGGTTCTCCGGGAGGAAGAGGAGATCCTTGCACGCAGAAAACAGGCGGCCGCCGAGCTGGATGAACTCTATAACCGGCAACTCATCCGCCGGCAGGAGGGCGTCACCATCGATCACTTCCTGCAAACCGATGCCAGGAAAGCGGTGATCCGGGAACAGCTCAATCTCTGTGACGAGCAGCTTGCCAAGGTCAGGGAGAAGGTACGGCTCAGGCGCAACGGGTTGCTCAAGGCGGGCCAGGACAAGCGGGCCCTGGAAAAGCTCAAGGAGAAGCAGAATCGCGCCTATCGGCAATATCTTCAAAAAAAAGAGGCGATCCTGCTTGACGAAACAGCCATTCTCTTCCATGGCCGCGAGCCTTGAATATAACCTATCCGGTATCCCATGTTGAAAAAAATTCAATACCTGTCAATCCTCTTCTGCCTGGGCCTGCTGCAGACCCATGTCCTTGCCGCCCCGCCCTCCCGGCCGGTGGAAAAGGAGGCGGCCACCGGGCTGGAGATAGGCTCGGTGGAAGAGCGCCGTATACTACTTGCCCTCCGGGAAGAACGGCGCAAGCTAAACCAGGAAAAAGAATTTATTGCGGAACGTAAAAATGAGCTAAAGAGGTTGGAGAGCGAGGTCGATAAGAAACTTGACGAGCTGAAAAGGATGCGGGAGGAACTGCGGCAATTACTGGCCGACAAAGACGCGGCTGAAGAACAGCGCATTGCCGAACTCTCGAAGATCTATCAGAAGATGTCACCGGATAGGGCCGCCGCCATCATGGTCAATCTCAAGGAGGAGCTGGCGGTCTCGATTCTCAACAAGATGAAGATCAAATCCGCGGCCCAGGTGCTCAGCCGCATGGGAAAGGACAAGGCCGTCAGGCTGACGACCTCTTTCTCATCACTGGATGGTAATTGATCACAGGCACCGCATCTTCACGCGCCCTCATCCGGCCGTACAGTGGTGCTACAGCGGCCGGATGAGGGCATGTGAATCTGCAGCATCCGTGACCAGATACAATTTGGAAGTTTGATATACCGCGGGGTTACATACCCTGTGATCGGTTACACTGGAACAGTAGAGATCATGGAACCCATACCAGCCATCCAACCGGATATTTCACCACCGGCACAGACGATCTCAAACCGGAACGGTTCCGGAGAGAGCGACGGCGGCTTTGACGCCGTGCTCTCCGGGAAACTCGACAGGGACACCCCGGCGGCGACGATTTCCGAAGATGCAGGGCGGTCGACGGAAACAGACGAACTCCAGGAAACCGGAGTCATGCTGAGCGCTGATGAACCGCCCCAAGAGAACAACCACAAAATTCCTGACCTGGATGGAAAGCTGTCCGACAACTCCACAGCCATACACACCATAGAGATCCCCCCCCTTAATCTCTCCCGGCAACAGCTTTCCATCCAGGGAATGGATGCACCCGACACCCAAACCACCCCTGCATCTTCTGCAGGGGGAATTGTGGAAAAAAATATCGACCGGCTTCTGGCAAATAGCAACCTCGCCGCCAAGCTCCAGGAAAACGTCCGGAACCGTCAGGTACCGGAAAGTCCAGGGAATAGCCCACTCACCGCCGATGTCTTTGAAAACGACGTTTCATTAACCGGTGCTTCAACCACCTCCCCCGGTCTTCATTCCCTAACGGATGAAACCGGCCGGGAGATGAATGTGATTGTTGAAAAATGGTCGGCGGTTTTTTCCCGGCACCGGGAAAGCACCGCTTCTCCTGATTCCGGTCTGAAAAGCGGTGAAATAACCCCGAGGGGGATATCTTCCCTGGAACCGGCAACCCTTGAAGTCGAGCCTGAAATCACCACTTCAACAGGCCTTGGGGAGCAGCGATTCACTCCGGCCATGGAAGCGGACACCCTTTCCCTGCGGCAGACTACCACCAGGCGTTCCGACTCCCTGCCCCGGGGGTTGCGGTATGATTCCACAGGGCAGTACATGCAGTCGCGGCTGCCCGGCCCCACCGGCTTCAACGCCGAACCGGAATTCAGCTCCGGAGGCAATAGCGACCCTGACCGCTCCATGGATCAGATGTTTCCGGCCCGTTCACAGGAGCTGACCGGGGTGGTGGAATCAGCAGCCGATGACCTCGCAACCTTTGGATCGGTCTCATCGTCCCGGGAAGCGGCCGGCGCCGGGGTCGATAACCTTTCCATGAAAACATCCTCGGGACTTGAGGTGGCCGAGAGCAGGATCCTCGATCAGGTCCTTGACCGGTTCTCCCTGCATCAGCGGCTGGAAAGCGGCACGGTTTCCCTGAAACTGCATCCCGAAGAACTGGGAGAGCTGAAACTGCAGATCCACATCGAGCGGGACAATATCAAGGCCCACATCGTCACCGAGAATCCCCAGGTCCAGGAAATCCTGGAGCGACAGATACCGAAACTGCGCGAGGCCCTGGCCCAGCACGGGTATCATCTCGACAACATGGAGGTGACCGTTGCCGCCGAGGACAACGGATTCCACTTTTTCCAGGATAATTCCACCTCACCGGAAGAGCAGTATCAAAGCCGTCCCGGTTCGACGACAACGGCTACCTTCGAGCCTTGCGAGGTGGAAGAAAGCGGTGATATCTCCCCGGTCGGCGAGGGACTAAGCGTCCACGCCTAAGAAATCTTCCAGTTTCCGGAACATCTCCCGGAACAAATTAAGGCAAAAAAAATGGCATACATTCCTGAAATCTATCAAGGACCAATGGGAAAACCCGCGGTCGATCCCACGGCGGGCAGCGAGAAGGATAACAACACCCTGGGCCAGGACCAGTTCCTCAAGTTGCTGGTGGCCCAGTTACAAAATCAGGATCCCCTCAACCCCACCGAACCCACGGAGTTTACCTCGCAGCTGGCCCAGTACAGTCAACTGGAACAACTCTTCCATTTAAACGACTCCATGGAGGCCATGGCAAAGGCCCAGGACGGTTCGGATCGTATTTCCGCCCTGTCGATGATCGGCAAGGAGATCCAGGTGGAGGGCTCCACCTTTATGCTTCCGGAAGAGGGAAGTACTGAGATCGGCTACAAACTCGACGGCGAGGCCGCCGGGGTCGACCTGCAGATCCGTAACGAATCGGGACAGACCGTGGCAACCCTGCATCCCACCGAACTGAGTTCCGGTAACCACTATATCACCTTCAACGGCCTGGATACCCAGGGTGAGCGGCTGCCGGCCGGAAAATATACCATCGTTTTGCAGGCCAGGAGCGGCAGTGAGGAAGAGACCGTCGGCGCCACGCCGCTGGTGCGCACCCTGGTCACCGGGGTGGATCTGACCGAGGATGGGGTCAAAATGGTCACTGATATCGGTGAATTCGCCATCCATTCCATCCACGGCGTCTATGACCGTCAAAACCCGGTGCCGCCGGAAAATTTCGCAGAAACTGATAATGAATCCGCCCCGGCTGCCGAAGAGGTAATAGAGACGGCTGCGGCCGTGGCGGAAACCGTGACGGCCGAGCAGGCCGAGGACCGGTACAGGTAAAGAGAGTTTCAGACAGACTACATATACGGAGGAACGAATGGGAATACAAAGTGCGATGTACAGCGGTGTCAGTGGACTGAACACCAATTCCCAGGCCATGAGTGTCATCGGCAACAACCTTGCCAACACCAACACCATCGGCTTCAAGGGAGCACGAACGATTTTTTCCGATCTTCTGTCCAGCAATATCTACGGATCCGGCGGCTTTTCCCAGGTGGGCCGCGGGGTGAACATCTCGGTTGTGGACAACATCTACAGCCAGGGAACCTTTGAAAGTACCAATTCCGCCACGGATGTGGCCATCGAGGGAGAGGGTTTCTTTCTGCTCAAGGAACCGGGTAACGATACCACTTTCTACAGCCGCGCCGGGGCCTTCCGTTTCGACGAGGACGGCTACCTCGTCAACCCGGAGGGCATGCATGTCCAGGGCAAACAGTTTGACGAAAACGGCGAACTCATTGCCGGAGATCCCGGGGATATCCGGGTTCGCGCCGCCGGTCTGGTTCCGGCCCAGGCCACCACGACCATGAGTTTCAACACCAACCTGGACGCCAACTCACAAATCCCGGACGGCGGCTGGCAGGCCTGGGATCCCGTGGACACCACCACCTATAACTACTCGGCCTCGACCCAGATTTACGACTCGCTGGGAGAACCCCATCTGGTCACCGCCTACTGGCGGATAACCGATCCCGCCGCCAATACCTGGGAGTGGTACTGGACCGCGGAAGACATCAACGGCGATGCCGTCGGCCTGCAGGCCGGTGCCGCAGCAGCCGGTGATATCACCTTCAACACCGACGGCACCCTGGATCAGGGCGGAGTTGCCGACATCGGCCCCATCGACTGGGGTAACGGCTCCGATGAGAGCAACCTGGAAATCACCTTCGACACCACCCAGTTCGATACCGAATCCGTGGTCATTTCCCAGGACCAGAACGGCTTTGGCGCCGGTAACCTCACCAACGTGGCCATCGACAGCGACGGTATCGCCATCGCCACCTATTCCAACGGCGAACAGGTCAAGATCGGCCAGCTGGTACTGGGCAAGTTCACCAATCCCAACGGACTTGAAGCGGCCGGCGCCAATCTCTACATCGCCACCAACAACTCGGGGACGCCGCGGGTGGGACTCCCCGGCCCTGAACTGGGAAAGATCTACACCAACTCCCTGGAGCAATCCAATGTGGATCTCGGCCAGGAATTCGTCAAGATGATCACCGTACAACGGGGTTTCCAGGCCAACTCCAAGATCATATCCACGGTGGACGAGCTCTTGGGGGAGCTGATCAATCTCAAACGGTAAATTCCACCCCATTGCCGTATGGGTGTTCACTCCTCATGCCATCCTGCCTGCGGTCAGGATGGCATTTTTTATTTGAACGCGGCCAATGGTTGCCGACCGACGAAAAACACTACTCTCATCATCATGGCATATTCCTTGCAACCTGATGGCCACAGTCAATTTTTAGACAATCGGGTACCAATCACTGCCTGCAGGAGTAAAATCAAAAAAATTTCCGTCGATTCAGCCAAATATAGACAACGCGTCCATTTTTCGACCGGTTTTTCTGATTCCGCCCCTGCACAAACCCCTTCCTCTGTCAAAAGGATGACATTGTGGATATTGCAACATTAATTGGTATTGTTTCCGCCTTCGGCCTCATGCTCATGGCCATTTTGCAGGGCGGTTCCCTGACGATTTTTATCGATGTACCCTCGCTGATTATCGTTGTCGGCGGCACCTGTGGCGTCGTACTCATCAACTTCCCCTTGTCCGATGTCCTCGGCGCCATCGGAGTGGCCCAGAAGACCATCCTCTTCAAGGAAAAAAACGTAGTGGAGCTCATCAATCAGTTGATGGAGTTTGCCAACAAGGCACGGAAAGAGGGCATCCTCTCCCTGCAGAACGCCATTGACAGCGTTGACGACGCCTTTCTGGTCAAGGCCCTGCAAATGGCGGTGGACGGCCAGGAACCGGCGGACCTGAAATCCATGCTCAACACCGAAATCGACTATTTGCAGGAGCGCCACGACAAGGGCGCGGACATCTTTACCCAGCTCGGCGGTATCGCCCCTGCCATGGGCATGGTCGGAACCCTCATCGGCCTGGTGCAGATGCTGCAATCAATGGATGATCCCTCATCCATCGGCCCGGCCATGGCTGTTGCCCTGCTCACCACCTTTTACGGCGCAGTCATTGCCAATATTCTCTGCAATCCCATGGCCGGCAAACTCAAGATCCGCTCCAAATCGGAGCTGCTGCAGAAAACCATTATCGTCGAGGGAATGGAATCCATTCTCTCCGGCGAAAATCCCAGGATCATGGAACAGCGCCTCCACTCCTATATCGCCCCGAAGCTCAGGGAATCGTCATTCAACTAGAGTTTATTTTCGCGGCAATACCGACTATTGCATAACAGGGAAGAGTAATGGCCAAAAAAAAACAGGAATGCCCCGCCGGCGCCCCCCTCTGGATGGTGACATTCAGCGACCTGGTGACCCTGCTCCTCACCTTTTTCGTCCTGCTGCTCACCATGGCCAACATGGACGAGGTCAAGTTCGACGATGCCAAGAATTCCCTCAAAGAGGCCTTTGGTTTCAGCAAGATAGCCACCACCACCAAGTACAAGGTGCCGGTTCTGCCCTCGCCGCCGGTGGAGAAATTCGCCCCGGTGCACAAGGAGTCCTCCTTCAAGATCTATGAACGGATCAAGACCGACCTGAAGCTTTCGAAAATCAGTAAGGAGGTCAAGCTGATCAAGCGCGACGACGGTGCCATTATCCTCAGGATGAAGGACTCCATCCTCTTTGCGCCGGGGAAGGCGACGGTGAGTCCGTCCGCCTATCCCATTCTCAGAAAAATCGCCGATATTGTCCGGCCGCTGCCCATGACCGTCCGCATTGAGGGACATACGGACAATACTCCGCTCTCCGGCGAGAACATGACCAACTGGGATCTTTCGGTGGCCCGGGCCGTATCGATTCTGCGCTTTTTCACCCGGGGAAAACTCTTTGCCCAGGATCGCACCGCGGCCACAGGCTACGGTGCCACCCGTCCCGTGGCCCCCAATACGACCCCGGAGAACCGAAAGAAAAACCGACGGGTCGATTTTGTCCTCAAGACCCAGAAGAAGTCCGGCGGCAAGACGGCGCAGGGACTTTCCTTCTAACCAAAACCTGAAAGACAAGAGGAGTTCATGGCAAAAAAAGACAAGGCTGCTCCGGAAGCAGACGGCGAAAAATCAGGGGGCGGCAAAAAGCTGCTGATCATCATCATTGCAGCCGTGGTCATCCTGCTGGGAGCAGGCGCCGGTGCCTATTTTCTGGTATTGAAAAAACCGCCGCCGGAAGATGCCGAGGCCGCGGAGCAGAAACAGGTGGAGGAGCCCATGCCGGCTCCGGGGGAGGAAAACCAGATCGGCCCCATGGTGGATATCAAGGAGTTCATCGTCAACATCATCAGCGAAGACAGCGCCCACTATGTTAAGGCCGCCCTTTCCCTGGAACTCAACAAGGAGGAGGCGCTGGAAGAGGTGAACAAACGCATGCCGCAGATAAGAGATGCCATTCTCCTGCTCATCGGCAACAAAACCCTGGAAGAGCTCCAGGATCTGCAGGGGAAAAAACAGCTCAAGGCCGAATTGAAGAGCAAGCTTAACTCATTTATCCAGTCCGGCAGGATCAAGAACATCTACCTGACGGATTTTGTTGTCCAGTAGACCCGCGTTCCGGGTCCGCAGACGACCAAGACGCCTTTCCCAGGCACGACACCAGCAACAACAACGGGGATGAAAGTGGAACCGATTCTCACCAAAGATGAAATCAGCGATCTCCTGGCTGCGGTGAAACAGGGGGAAATCTCCACCGAGGAACTCCCGGGTGGGGAAAAAGAGGAATCCGGGCTGGTTTTCGGAAAATCAGCGGAAGAGGTGGATCTCTTCCAGCTTTACGTGCAGCATGACTCCACCCAGCGGATACCCAACTTCGACATCACCCTGGACAACTTTGCCCAGAATTTCGGCATCTCCCTCACCAATCAGCTGCAGAGAACCTACGTCGTCTCGCGCTCCAGTATCGAAACCAAGCAGTTTCAGGAGGTGCTGGTGGAATTCAACAACCAGGGGGCCATCGGTATCCTGGGCATCGATCCGCTCAAACACGGCTGCCTGCTCCACTTCGACTCGCTGCTTGCCTTTGTGCTGCTCGAGGCCATGCTCGGCGCCACGGTGGACTCTGATTCCCTGGCTCTGGACCGCACCCTGACCACCATCGAGATCAATATCCTCAAAAACATCATGTCCGGTACATGTTCGGATCTGCAGCGCGCCTTTCGGCCCTTCATCGATCTCGATGCCACCCTCATCAAAGTGGAAAACAACTTCCGCCTGGTCAGTATCGTGGAACCTGAAACCGAAATGCTGGTGGCAAAGTTCAAGGTTACCGTGGGGGATCATACCGGTAACCTCACCCTGGCCATACCCTACATTTCCCTGGAACCCATCCGGGAAAAGCTCAAAGACCTGATGGCGGTCACCTCCTCGAAAAACTCCTGGTCCAGTATCATTGAAAAACAGCTGCTCTCCATGGGAAATACGGTAACGGCCCGGTCCGGCATCTTTCACCTGACCATCAAGGATATTCTTGCCCTGAAAACCGGCCAGATCCTCGACCCCGGCTACAATCCCAATCAGCCGCTGACCGTTCTTGTCGAGGGTAAACCCAAGTTCATGGCCCAACCGGGAGAACGTGACGGTAAAAAGGCAATTCATATCACAGAGGTAATTAACGCGTAAACGAGGAGATAACTCCTCACGGCCAAGAGAAGTATTCGTCATTGGTCACAACCAGCGCATCTTCACTTAAATCTGCAGCATGTGACCAATTACAGTTAGAAAGTATGATATACCGCAGGGTTACATACCCTGTGATCGGTTACAAATATTCTACCACCGGGTTGCAAGCCCTGTGAATGATTACACGAGGAGCCATTTATGGAAACCAGTGAACAGATGACTGCGGCAACGGAAAATCCGGACGTCAACATGGAAGATGATGCCCATGCCACTGAAGCGGAGGAGGCGCAAAGTGGAGAAAGCGACTTCAGACTCACCGAGGAAGAAAGCGGTCAGGCCGACTACTCCCATCGGGAAATAGACTTTCTCTATGACGTTCCCCTGCAGATTTCCGTGGAGGTGGGCCGTTCCAAGATCCTGCTCAAGGACCTTCTGCAGATGGGTGAAGGCTGCGTGGTGGAACTGGACAAGCAGTCGGGGGAACCCCTTGATCTCTATGTCAACTCCCGGCTCATCGCCCGCGGCGAAGCGGTCAAGGTGGGAGAAAAATTCGGTATCCGTTTGACGGAAATCGCCAGTCAAACCGACCGCATCGTCAAACTCGGCTGATGATGCGTTTCTTTGCCCTCGGCATCACCCTGTTCTTGCCCGCTGTTGCCGGTGCGGCCGATGCGGTGCCCACCTACGGCTCGGCGGCCCTGAAGATGATATGGGCGCTGCTGCTGGTCATCGGCGTGATTCTGCTGCTGTACGCTGTGGTGAGAAAACGGTTTTCCGCCATGGGACCGGCATCGGGTGCGATTCAGGTAAAGGAGATGCGTTATCTCATGCCGAAAAAGGGTGTGGCCATTGTCGAGGTGCGCGGCAGGGAATATCTGCTGGGCATCGGCATCAACCGCATCGAGATGCTGACCCCGCTGCCGCCCCGGGAGGACGGGGGGGAAGAATTTGCCGCCGTCCTTAAGAAAAACACCTCTTCCCCGGCAGAGGCGTCTCAGACGTAAGGCCGACAGGTACCCATGCTCGCTTCATGTGAAGGCCGCAGATCACTGCTGTGGCCGCTCATATTTTTTTCCATCCTCTTTTCCTTTCTGTCCGCCCTGTCGCCGGAGCCGGCTGCGGCGGTGAGCCTGCCCACCGTCTCTCTGGGGGTGGAGGATGCCTCCTCGCCGGCCCAGGTCTCCACCGCCCTGCAGGTACTCTTTGTCCTCACCATCCTGTCCGTGGCCCCGGCGATTCTGCTGATGACAACGGCCTTTACCCGCATCGTCATCGTCCTCGGCTTTGTCAGGCAGGCCATGGGAACCCAGAGCATGCCCCCCAACCAGATCATCATCGGGCTTTCGCTCTTCCTCACCTTTTTCGTCATGGCGCCGGTCTTTTCCGATATCAACGATCAGGCCCTGCAACCCTACCTTAAGGAGGATATCAGCCAGAAAACAGCCCTGGAACGCACGGTGAAATCCATGCGCCGGTTCATGTTTTCCCAGGTTCATGAAGAAGAACTGCAACTCCTCATCGAGATCACCGGCAAGGATCAGCCCCGCAACCGCCGGGATATTTCCACCACCATCCTGATTCCGGCCTTTATGCTCTCGGAGCTGAAGCTGGCCTTTCAGATGGGTTTCATGATCTATATCCCCTTTCTGGTCATCGACATGATCGTGGCCTCGGTGCTCATGTCCATGGGTATGATGATGCTGCCGCCGGTGATCATTTCCATGCCCTTCAAGCTTCTGCTCTTTGTCCTGGTTGACGGCTGGAACCTGATTGTCGGCTCCCTGATGAAGAGCTTCAGTTGACAACCTGCGGCTAACCGCCGAAAACCCTGAAAAATGACACCTGAATTTGTCGTCACCGTCGGTAAACATGCCATTGAGACCATTCTTCTCTGTTCCGGTCCCATGCTGATTGTTGCCATGGCCGTGGGGCTAATGGTTTCCATTTTCCAGGCCGCGACCCAGATCAATGAGCAGACCATGACCTTTATCCCCAAGATCGTCGCGGTCTTTGTTGCCCTGCTCATCTTCGCCCCATGGCTGATGAATCTCCTCATCTCCTTTGCCACCACCATGTTCACCGGTATTGCAACCCTTGGAAATTAACGGTGGATCTCCAACTTGTTCCCCTTGAACGCTTCCAGGACTTTCTCCTCTGTCTGCTCAGGGTAGCCGCCCTGGTGACGGCGATACCGGTTTTCGGCGGCCGCCAAGTGCCGGCACAGTTCAGGATCGGTCTCATTGCCGCCGTTACTCTCATGCTCTTTCCGCTGATGGAACCCCTGACCCCGGAAATCACTCTAACCATGCCGGGTTTCGGTCTGCTCATCGTCGGCGAGGTCCTCCTGGGACTGCTCCTGGGTCTCAGCGCCCGCCTCATCTTCACCGCCGTGGAACTCGGCGGCAATGTTATCGGCACCAAGATGGGTTTTGCCGCCGCCAATGTCTTCGACCCCCAGTCCCAGCAGCAGGTGGCTCTGATGAGCCGCTTCCAGAACCTCTTTGCCATGCTCATCTTTCTGGCGCTTAACGGCCATCACATCTTTCTGCGCTTAATCATCAAATCCTACACCATCCTGCCGGTGGGATATTTCGACTTTTCCGGCGGTGCCATGGAATTTCTCACCAACCTGACCTCCTCCATGTTTGTCCTGGGCGTGCAGTTCGCCGCCCCGGTCCTTGCCATTCTCATCATCACCAGTCTGGTGCTCGGGGTCATGGCCCGGGTCTTTCCCCAGCTCAACGTCTTTATGCTCTCCTTCCCCGTCAATATCGGTATCGCCTTCCTCGTCATCGGATTGACTCTCAACCTCAGTGTCCTGCTCCTGAGACGGGAATTTGACTTTCTCGGTGAGCGCCTGCTCACCCTCTTCCACCTGCTGTGAACAGGCCCTTGCCGCCCTGATGTCAACTCCCCGTCACTCGACATAACCATTTATTATTCCTAATTAATTTATATACATTCCGGTTTTCCATGCTCATGGCCCGTTGTTTGCATTAACCGTTACGTGCAACGAACCGGGACCGCTGGAGGTCCCTTTTTTTCAGACCCCACTTTTTTTCATGGCGGAAAATCCATCATCAGGCGAGCGCAGCGAAGCGCCATCGGCGAAACGACGCGCCGATTTTCGAAAAAAAGGCCAGGTGGCCCAGAGTAAAGAGGTGCAGACCGCGGCCCTGCTCACCGTTTCCCTGCTCTTCTGGTACTTCTACGCCCCTGTATTCTGGCGGCATCTCTCGGGACTGCTGGCTGAAATCTGGGGCAGGGCCGGTCAGTTTGAAATCACCCCCCCCAGCCTGGCCCTTTTCGGCACCTTTGTTCTCAAACAATCCGCCCTGCTCATGGCGCCGATCTTTCTCCTCACCCTGGTGGTGGGTTTTTTTTCCACCTTCGTGCAGATCGGCTGGCTCTTCACCGGCCAGCCGTTGATTCCGGATCTGAAGAAACTCGACCCCATCAAGGGTATGTCGCGTTTTGTCTCCAAGCGCTCTTTTGTGGAAATTCTCAAGTCCCTGGCAAAGGTGCTGGTCATCGGCTGGATCTCCTATACGACCCTGCGGGGCGAATTCGACGACGCTCTCCTGCTCGGCGACATGGCCCTGGGTGAAACCGTGCGCTTCCTGGGTCGGGTCACTTCCCTGGTGATGATGAAGGTCTGCGGTATCCTCATCGTCCTGGCAATTCTCGACTATGGTTTTGTCCGCTGGGAGATGGAGGAAAAGATGAAGATGACCAAACAGGAGGTCAAGGAGGAGATGAAGGAGAGCGAGGGGGATCCCCATCTCAAGGCCAAGATCCGCTCTATCCAGCAGGCCATGGCCAGGCGCCGGATGATGGCGGCGGTGCCCGAGGCGGATGTGGTGATCACCAACCCCACCCATTATGCCGTGGCCATCCTCTACCGCAGCGGGGAAATGGCGGCCCCGGTGGTGGTTGCCAAGGGAATGGACCTCATTGCCGAACGTATCAAGGAGATCGCCCGGCAAAACGATGTCCTCCTGGTGGAAAATCCACCTGTGGCTCGCTTATTGCATTCAAAAGTCGAGGTGGGGCAAGCAATCCCCGACGAGCTCTTCCAGGTGGTTGCCGAGATCCTGGCACATGTCTACTCAATCAAGGGACGGATCTAAAATTTTTGCCGGAACCCGGGGAAAAAACAACGGAGAAAACCGGATGAGCACGGGAATTACCCCTGCATAATAACAAGAAATTCATGGAAAATATCGAGCGACAACAGTTTTTCGGCGACTTCCGTTTTGCCGATCTTCTCCAGCGGGGCGACGTCATGGCGCCCATCGGGCTGGTCAGTATCATCATGCTGATGATCATTCCACTGCCCTCCATGATGCTTGACGTATTTTTGTCACTCAACATCACCCTGGCCCTGCTCATCCTCATCATCAGCCTCTATACCTACAAGGCGGTGGAATTTTCCATCTTCCCGGCAGTGCTGTTGACCGTCACCCTCTTTCGCCTCGCCCTGAACGTGGCCTCCACCCGCTTGATCCTCCTGCACGGCAACGAAGGGCTCGACGCCGCCGGCAGCGTCATCCAGTCGTTCGGCCAGTTCGTGGTCGGCGGCAGCTATGTTGTGGGTCTGGTCATCTTCATCATCCTGGTCATCATCAACTTTATCGTCATTACCAAGGGCGCGGGACGCATCGCCGAGGTTGCGGCCCGGTTCACCCTGGATGCCATGCCCGGCAAGCAGATGGCCATTGATGCCGATCTCAACGCCGGCCTCATCGACGAGGCAGAGGCCAGAAAACGGCGGGAGGAGATCACCGCCGAGGCCAACTTCCACGGGGCCATGGACGGTGCCTCCAAATTCGTCCGCGGCGATGCCATTGCCGGCATCATCATCACCATGGTCAACATCAGCGCCGGTTTCGTTATCGGAGTCATGCAGAAGGGGATGCCCATGGCCGAGGCCGCCCAGAACTACACGATCCTGACCATCGGCGACGGGCTTGTCAGCCAGATTCCGGCCCTGATCATCTCCACCGCCGCCGGTATGCTGGTCACCCGTACCAAGGGTACCGGTGATTTCGGCTCCGATCTCAAGATCCAGTTCACCAGACAGGCCAAGGCGATCTGGGTGGTTGCCGCCATCCTCCTGCTCTTCGCTTTGATTCCCGGCCTGCCCTTTGTGCCGTTCATGCTGCTCTCCTCAATCATGGGGGTTGCCGGATATCGCCTCTCTCAGGAGGAAAAACGCAAGGAAAAGGAGAGCCTCACCCGGGACGAGGAGCCGGTAGCCAAGGTCGAGGAAGATTTTGAAGAGATGCTCAACGTCGATCTCATCGAACTGGAAGTGGGATACGGTCTCATTCCCTTTGTCGATGCCGGCCAGGACGGCGAACTGCTCTCCCGTATCCAGTCGATCCGCAAGCAGTTTGCCGTCTCCAGCGGCTTTATCGTGCCCCCCATCCATATCAAGGATAACCTCAGGTTTTCCGCCAATCAGTACAAGGTCAGCCTCAAGGGTGTGCAGATCGCCGGGGCCGAAATTCTGCCGGGTTATCTCATGGCCATGGATCCCGGCACGGTCACGGAAACCATCAAGGGCATCGCCACCACGGAACCGGCCTTTGGGCTGCCGGCTCTCTGGATCACCGAAGACAAGCAGGAAAAGGCGCAGATCGCCGGGTATACCGTGGTGGACTGCACCACGGTCATGGCCACCCATATCAGTGAAATCATCAGGCAGCACGCCCACGAACTGCTCGGCCGCCAGGAGGTGCAGGATCTGCTCGACAATCTGGCCAAGACCTATCCGAAACTGGTGGAAGAGCTGGTGCCCGCGGTCCTCAACCTGGGAACCATCATGCGGGTGCTGCAAAACCTGTTAAGGGAAAACGTCTCCATCCGCGACCTGCGCACCATCCTGGAAACCATGGCTGACTGGGCGCCCTCCACCCAGGATACGGATGTGTTGACCGAATATGTCCGCCATGCCCTGGCCCGGGCCATATCCGCCGCCTACAGCGACGGCGACGATACCCTGCACGTCCTGACTCTGGATCGCTCGGTGGAGGAACTGATCCAGGGTTCCATCCAGCACCGGGAACAGGGCAGCATGCTGAGCATTGATCCCAAAAGCGCCGGCAAGATCATCGATGCCGTGAGCGCCCTGATGGAGACATTCCCGGCCGGACTGACGCCGATTATCCTCTGCGCCCCGCAGCTCAGGCTGCATGTGCGGCGCCTGACGGAGCGATATCTGCCCAGCCTTGCGGTACTCTCGCATAACGAAATAACCCCTAACCTGAAAATCAAATCACTAGGAACGGTATCCCTCAATGCAGGTTAAAGTCTTTGAAGCCCCGGATATGGCCACGGGCCTGAAGATGGTGAAAAAATCCCTGGGCCCGGATGCGCTGATTCTCTCGACAAAAACCATCCGGAAAGGCAAGGTGGGACTTCTCACCAAGCCGATCATGGAAATCACGGCCGCCATCGACACCCCGGGACCAAGCACATTGTCCTCCGGTCGCCCCGCTGCAAAGCGATCGGAAAGCGGTCTGACCTACGAGTCGGTCTGGAAAGCAAAGCCGGAAAAGGCGGTGCCCGGGACCTACGGCCCCAAGGCCACCGCAGAACCCGACCCGCGGGCTGCGGCCGGTCCCGCCACCCACCTGACCCTCCACACTCCCGCGCCATCATCCCGGGTCCGGCCGGCTGCGGAAGATATGGCGCGACAGGCAGCGGCACTCCAGGAGTCCGGGACCGCACAGGGCAGCGAAATCAGGGCCGGGTTTCCGGGTGCAGCCACCGACAACGACTCATCAAGGCTCAAGGAAGAGATCAGGGAGTTGCGGGAACTGGTTACGGGTCTGAACAAAAAGATATCCGTTATCGATCAGGTACCGGCAGCCGTACCGCGGCCGCAACCCGAGCACCGGGGGGGAGCCGGCCTTTCTACTCCGGTGCTGCCCTTTCCCCATCCCCTGATCTCCATGCTCACCGGCAAGGGTGTGCACCCAGAGACCGCAGCCGATATTGTCCACCGTCTGGAGCAAAAACTTGACACCAACAACCAGGCTGGGGGAAAATATGATGAGGAAACCGTCAAAAATCATCTCAGCAGCCTCTTTGCGGTCCGGGATCCGCTGCCCGGAAAAAACAGCGGACAGAAACGCCTCGCACTGATCGGCCCCACCGGCGTCGGCAAAACAACGACCATCGCCAAACTGGCCGCCGGTTACATGAACCGCTATCACGGCAAGATCGGCCTCATCACCATCGACACCTACCGGATCGCGGCGGTTGAACAGCTCAAGGTATATGGAGAGATCATGCAGCTGCCGGTGGAGGTGGTGATCAAACCCCACGAACTGCCCATTGCCCTGGAAAAACTGGCGGATCGGGATCTTATCCTCATTGATACGGCTGGGCGCAGCCCGCGCAACCGGAATGAAATCCAGGAAATGACGACATTTCTCCGTCCGGACCTCGACATAGAAAACCATCTGGTACTCTCGGCCACCACCCGCGACCAGGAACTGCTGCGCACCATTGAGCGATTCAGCTGCCTGCCGCTGGCGAGTTTTCTCTACACCAAGCTGGATGAATGCGAAGAACTCGGGGTCATTGCCAACATACGGCATGTGAACGACACTCCCCTCTCCTTCCTGACCAACGGCCAACGGGTCCCCGAGGACATCATGCGGGCCGAACCGCACACAGTTGCCGAACTCATCATGGATGCCAACTTCGCACACAGGGGAACCGGCCGTGAACAGTAAAAATATCGAAAAATCCACTCAGTCCGGATACGGCGATCAGGCCGAAACCCTGCGGGCCCTCAACAGCGGTGCTGAAGCGGCCCGGCCCACGCAGACAAAAAACGGCCACACCACCCGGGTATTCTCCATTACCAGCGGCAAGGGCGGAGTGGGCAAGACCGCCTGCGTGGTCAACCTTGCGGTCATGCTGTCCCGCCTGGGAAAACGGGTCCTTATCCTCGATGCCGATCTCGGTCTGGCAAACATCGACGTGGTCCTGGGTCTGGCCCCGAAATATAACCTTAACCATTTCTTTAACAACGAACAGGATCTTGCCGGAATCTTGATTGACGGCCCCCACGGAATCAAGATTCTGCCGGCCGGGTCCGGTATCCAGAACTTCACCCGG